>Ga0207008_10319_pt1 | contig 10604 bp, 7 predicted proteins | sample Alteio_BWMinCont_83_FD_153489 | JGI IMG/M metagenome (GOLD analysis project Ga0207008, IMG submission 153489) | Enriched cells from forest soil in Barre Woods Harvard Forest LTER site, Petersham, Massachusetts, United States -... | ecosystem: Environmental > Terrestrial > Soil > Temperate forest >... | reverse complement strand
CACTGTAACACTGATTTCTGATCTCTGGCTTCTGATCCCTAATGCTTTGTTATTTCTTCCCTTTTAAGAGCTTCAGATCGTTGCACATGAGCTGCTGCAATTGCGGTCATATCTTCAGTCCACACAATGGGTTGCAAGGGTTCTTTGAGAGCGATTAGGAGGACTTCCTCAACCCGCGACACGGGCATGATTTTCATCCCTTTTTTGACATTGGCGGGAATTTCAGCAAGGTCTTTTTCATTATCCTTTGGAATAATAACCGTCTTAATGCCACCCCGAAGGGCTGCGAGCAGCTTTTCCTTCAGCCCTCCAATGGGCAGAACCCGCCCCCTCAGTGTTATCTCGCCAGTCATGGCGACATCTTTACGCACCGGAATGCCTGTCAACACAGAGACAATGGACGTGCACATCGCAACACCTGCCGACGGGCCGTCCTTGGGTGTGGCCCCCTCCGGCACATGGATGTGAATATCGCGCCGTTCAAAAAGCGGCGGTTCAATGCCAAACTGCGGTGCCTTTGACTTGACATAACTCGCGGCCGCCTGAATCGATTCTTGCATCACCTCGCCCAATTTTCCGGTGATCTGCATCTTGCCTTTACCGGGGAGCATGACGGCTTCCACCGATAACAGTTCGCCCCCCGCCTCGGTCCACGCAAGGCCCGTCGTCACCCCGACCATGTCTTCGAGGTCAGCTCGCTCCCGGTGGTACCGCGGAATGCCTGCGAATTTCGACAGGTTTTTCGTCGTGATTTTTACCGACGCGTGCTTGGGAGAGGCAAGATAACGCACGACCTTACGACAAAGATTGGCAAGTTCGCGCTCTAAATTACGCACCCCCGCCTCAAGCGTATACGTGCGGATCAGCTCGCGTATGGATGTGTCCGTCACAGCAAATTCCTTGCCCTTCAGACCGTGAGCAGTCAGTTGCTTGGGCAACAGGTGGCGCTTTGCGATTTCCAACTTTTCGTCTTCTGTATAGCCGGGCAGATGAATGACCTCCATACGATCGAGAAGCGGCTGTGGCATATGCAACGTGTTCGCTGTCGTTATAAATAACACATCAGACAGATCATAGTCTAAGTCTAAGTAATGATCATTAAATGTATAGTTTTGTTCGGGGTCGAGTACTTCTAAAAGAGCAGAGGTTGGGTCTCCTCGCCAATCAGCCCCGAGCTTGTCAATCTCATCAAGCAAAAAGAGGGGGTTAACCGTTTTGGCTTTTTTCATCCCTTGAATAATTTTGCCCGGCATGGAGCCAATATACGTCCGGCGATGCCCCCGGATTTCGGCCTCATCGCGCACCCCGCCCAAAGACATGCGCACAAAGTTCCGGCCTGTTGCGCGCGCAATCGATTTGCCGAGAGACGTTTTGCCGACCCCTGGTGGCCCAACAAGACACAAGATGGGGCCATGGATTTTTTTGACACGGTTTTGAACGGCAAGATATTCAATAACGCGCTCTTTTACTTTCTCCAAGCCGTAATGATCTTCGTTTAAAATATCTTCAGCCTTTTTTAAATCGCGCTTAACGCGTGTTTCCCCTTCCCAAGGGATATCGACGAGCCAATCCAGATAATTTCGCACAACCGTTGCTTCTGCTGACATGGGGCTCATTTGACGCAATTTCTTCAATTCACTCTGCGCACGCTCCCGTGCATCTTTCGAAAGCTTTGTTTTCTTTATTTTTTCTTCAAGGTCGGAAAGATCGTCTTTGCCGCCTTCTTCGCCATCGCCCCCCAATTCTTTTTGAATGGCTTTGAGTTGTTCATTCAAATAATAGTCACGTTGTGTTTTTTCCATTTGACGTTTCACGCGGCTGCGGATTCTTGTTTCCGCTTGCATCACGCCAATTTCACCTTCAATAAACCCAATGATTTTTTCCAAGCGCGCAGGGATACTTCTTGTTTCGAGAAGGGCTTGTTTTTCGTCAAGTTTAAAAGAAAGGTGGGCGGCGATAACGTCCGCAAGCCTTGAGGGATCTGCGATTTGTGTGATTGAAGAAATCAGGTCGCTTGGAATTTTCTTTTGTAATTTGACATATTGCTCAAACTGGGACACAAGCGTTCGCGTGAGGGCTTTCATCTCTTGGGCCGTGCCTGTGTCTTCAAGGAACGGCTCCACAGTTGCTTCAAAATAAACCGGATCGCTTATCAACTGAACAATTTTAACGCGTCTTTCCCCCTCCAACAGAACCTTTACCGTCCCATCAGGAAGCCGCAAAAGCTGCAAAATTTTAGCAACCGTCCCAACGGAATAAAGATCGTTCGGCGTCGGATTTTCGGTCGCAGGACTTTTTTGGCTAATGAGCACAACCTCTTGATCGTGTTCCATAACTTTGTCCAAGGCGTGGATCGATTTCTCGCGCCCAACAAACAGAGGAATAACCATGTGTGGGAACACCACAACATCCCTTAAGGATAAAACCGGATACTTTGTTTGTGGCGTTGCTTCAGTGTCGTGCTTCAAAGAATAACCTCATTTTCGAATTATATTCAGTGAACTTTACCCTATTCATCATCAGATATAAAGAGAAATTATCGTAGCCGCGTGGGGGCCTTATGTGCTAACAAGAATGAGAAAAGAAAGGATCGTTTATGGCACATGAAGTGACACTCATTGAAGGCGATGGGGTAGGGCCCGAAGTCATTCGTGCTGCCCAGCGCGTCGTTGATGCGAGTGGCGTCTCGATTGCGTGGGACAAATGCGAGGCGGGCGCAAAGGTTTTTCGCAAAGGGCTCGCAACGGGCGTGCCGCAAGCAACCATCGATTCCTTGAAACGCACCAGGATCGCCCTCAAAGGTCCCCTCGAAACCCCCGTGGGATATGGGGAAAAAAGCGCCAACGTGACATTGCGCGCACTCTTTGACACATACGCAAACGTTCGCCCCGTGCGCCACCTCCCGGGCATCGCGGGCCCCTTTGCCGACCGCGCGATTGACTTTGTTGTCGTCCGCGAAAACGTCGAAGACCTCTATGTCGGCATGGAATATGGTCAAACCCCCTCCGTTGCAGAGGCGTTAAAGCTTATCACCCGCAAGGGCTCTGAAAAAATCATCCGCTTTGCCTTTGAGCTTGCGCGTGCTGAAGGGCGCCACAAGGTTCATTGTGCGACCAAGGCCAACATCTTAAAGCTCACAGAGGGGCTCTTCAAACATGTGTTTGAGAACGTGTCTCAAGACTATCCTGACATTGAATCAACCCACCTCATCATCGACAATTGTGCCCACCAAATGGTTATGCGCCCCGAAATCTTTGACGTGATTGTCACAACAAATCTTCACGGGGATATCATCAGTGATCTGGCATCAGGACTGACGGGGGGGCTCGGCATTGCGCCCTCCGCAAATATTGGCGATTCGGTCGCCATTTTCGAGGCCGTCCATGGCTCAGCACCCGACATTGCGGGGCTGAATAGCGCGAACCCCATCGCCATCCTTCTATCATCCGTCCTGATGTTACGCCACCTGAATGAATTTGAAGCAGCCCACTTGATTGAAGCGGCCATTTTTTATACCTTGGGGACCCAAAAGGCTTTTCCAAGGGATCTCGACAAAATATCCACCCTTACCACCGCAGCGTTTACAGACTACGTCATTGATAATTTAGGAAAAGCGTCAGATTTTCAACAGAGCCGCCCCTATAGATCCATGCATCTTCCTCAAACAACAACACCCGAACCCGAACCGAATGTATCAAGAAAGGACGTTGGCGTTGATATCTTTATTGAAAGCACAAGTCCTGTTGAAACGCTCGGCAAGCACCTTGAAGAGATGGCCCTCCCCTCCCCTTTTACGCTCAAGATGATTTCGAATCGAGGGATTCAAGTATATCCGGACCTGAACGGCATACAACCCGATTTGGCTGATCATTGGCGTGCCCGATTTTTCCTGCAGGAGGAGTGCGCGCCCTTAAATGATTTTCAAGTATTACAGTTAGTTAGAGTCATCGGAGAACACTATCGATGGATGCATATTGAAAAACTCGCCGAATTTGATCATACTCCTGCCTACACAAAAGCCCAAGGAGAATCGTAATCCATGTATGCACGTCGTCAAAAAGGAGTCGTCCTCGATGTTTGGCCGGGCTTTGTGGATGCCCTAGCCACCCTCCTCATTGTCATGATTTTTGCCCTGATGATTTTTGTCGTCTCGCAAATTTATCTTTCCGATGCGTTGCAGGGGAGCAAGCGGGGTCTTGAAGCGCTTCAAGCAAAATTGCAAGAAATTGCGCGCCTTCTTCATGTTGAGCAAAAAAAGAACACTGATCTAACAACGGCTTATGCTGTAAAAACCACCGTAGAAAGCGATCTGACACAAAAGCTCACAGCGTCTGATGCACGCGCGCTTACAGCGGAACAACAACTCGCAGCTCTTCAGCAACAGATTGAAGCTCTCAACCAACAGCTGGCGGCCCTGAATGCGACTTTGCAAGCATCAGAAACAACCGTTGCGCAACAAAAAATTTCTCTCGAAGACCTCGATAAAAAGCTCGCAGCCGCCCTCGTTCAAAAAGTTGAAGACCTTGAAAAGTATCGCTCTGAATTCTTTGGCAAATTAAAGGAGCTTCTTGCGAACCGCTCGGACGTACGCATCGTCGGGGACCGCTTTGTATTTCAATCGGAAGTTTTGTTTCCTTCGGCCTCAGCAACCTTAGAGACAGGCGGGGCAGCACAGCTCAAACAGCTCGCCGCAACCTTGAAAGAAATCGCCGCCAAAATGCCCGCGGATTTAAAGTGGGTGCTGCGGGTGGATGGGCATACGGACAAAAATCCCATTCACACAGAAAAATTTGAATCGAACTGGGCGCTTTCCGCGGCACGCGCCATCTCGGTCATCAATTTCTTGATCATCGAGGGCATCCCTGCCACGCACCTTGCGGCCGCTGGCTTTGGCGAGTTCCACCCCCTTGAGGCGGGAGCAACAGACGCGCGCAACCGTCGGATCGAACTGAAGTTGGATCAGAGGTAGGGTAGGGAAATCTCATTTATTAATGAGGGTGGAACATTTTATTTCCCAATCCTTCTGCCAACAAACTAACTGTAAGCGTATTTAAGCTAACGCCCTCTCTTTTCGCCATGTCAACGAGCTTATGATGTATGCTTTTGGGGGTTCTCACAACCCATTTTCCACTGAATTGTGCATCATTAGAAGGTAACGGAATAAAATGATTAAGCTCTTGCGCTGTTTTAATCCAAGAAGTAACAGCATCTTCTAAATTATGAACTGCTTCTTCAATGGTTTCTCCATCAGCTATACATCCATTAAGATCTAAAGATTCAGCAAGGTACCCTCCTCCTTCCTCTTCCGAAAGATGGCGAACTGTAAAAGGATAGTCAATCATATCAGGTTCTCCTCATTTAAAGACTCAACACATTCAATAAACCTCTTTATATAAATTGGCTTTATTGGTTTATGAGCAGGAACGGTTAAACAAAGACCATCGCTAAAACTAAAAGTTACATGACTTGTGCCTGGCTGCCGATATGTAATGCTGTACTGCTTGGCTATGGACTTCAAGTCACTTATTTGCCAATCATCTTTTGGATTGGCTTTCATAGATTTTAATTTTTTATCGATCTTGCTCACTCTTTTATAATATCATATATAGTACTATTGTCAATAGAATTTTTTTCAACGCTGTTTCTCATCTCGTATTTAGGTTAATATCGTACCAATGTAATGATGACGAGGTAAACCTTTATGCATAAAGCAACGCCCAAGGATTTTGAAGAAACGATTGTTTTTGGCAGCGATCACGCTGGTTTTGAATTGAAGCAATTGCTCAAAAAGGTGGCGCATGAAAAGGGTTACCAGGTCATTGACTGCGGGTCCTATTCCCCACAAGGCGTCGATTATCCTGATTATATTGCCCCCGTTGTCCAAGAAGTCCTGAAGGGAGCCATGGGCGTTCTCATCTGCGGCAGCGGTATCGGCATGAGCATCGGCGCCAACCGCTTTAAAGGAATCCGCGCCGCCCTTTGTGTTGACGGACTCATGGCAAAGCTCGCCCGCCAGCACAATGACGCAAACATCCTGGTGCTAGGCGAACGGCTGCTCGGCAAAGACGAGGCCATCTCTTGCCTCGAGGCCTTTCTCACCACCCCTTTTGAAGGCGGACGCCATGCCCGCCGTGTTGAAAAGCTGGAGGCGCTTATTGTTTAACAAGCCCTTAGCTAAAATAACAAAACATGGTCACTTTTGAAAAAAGCGCTTGCATTTTTTAAAAGAGGGTGCTATATCAATAAATGTAAACTATCTGAGGCGTGTGTTTCAGGGTAATATATTGTAATCAAAGTAATAACTATGAGGATAATCACGATGGCAAAGTTAATCAACACAGATAAAATTTCTAAAATCGTTTTCTTAACCAGTTTAATGATGACAAGCGCCACCTTCGTTTGTGCAGGGGGTGAGAACGACGGTGATGATGAGAAGACGCCACGTGCTGCTTCTCCGGCTCCAGCGACTCCTGCTGTCGTCAATGAATCACCAAAGAGTGCAGCCCCAGTTGCGCTTTCACCTGCGCCAGCTGACCCTGTCATGTCAGCAGATACACCAGCAGCTGTTGCTGTAAGCGCTTCTGTTATGATATTTCCGGGTTCACCAGAAGCCGCTGTCCTCACCAAAGAAAGAAGAATGGATACTCTTTTGTTCAACGAACGAACACCAGAAGAGGAAATCGAACTTCAGGCGTTGCTTATAGAAATAGATACACCTGTGGCGGCGTATTCTAAAAAAGAAAAAGCAAAGGAAGAAGAGGCGCGGGGCGCACCTTCAGCACCTCCTGCATATGATGGCCCCCCTCCCCCTACGTACGTAGATCCAGCGCTTGAAGCTGCACTTCGTCGTGCAGCAGAATTCGAAGCTCGTACAGTTGAGCTCGAAGCACAGATGGCTGCTACACAAGCAGAGGCAGCAACGCAAAAAGCCAGAGCCGATGAAGCAGAGGCAGCAGCTCAAAAAACCAGAGCCGACAAAACAGATAGGGTCAGGATTAAGCAAGCTAAACGCCTTGCAGCCGCACCCGCTGAGAGCACGATAACAGATGAAAATTATTTTCCTATGCTCTACCAGCTCGCTCGCGCGGTAATGGAAGAACCGAGCGGGTCAAAAATTCAACCGCTTAGGAAAAATACAAGTGAAGAACAGGCTGACACAACAGCTGCACCTGAAGCCGCAGAAACTGCACACCGACTTGAAATCGAAAGGCTGGCACGGCTGGCTGAGGAAGAAAGACTTGGGCGCATAGCCGCAGAGAACGCGGTACGAGAAGAACGAGCAGCTGAAGCGATGAGGTTCGTAGAAGCACTCGAAGAAAATGAAAGACAACGTCAGTGCGCAGAGGCCGAAGCAAGGGCTGCAGCTCCTCCACCCCCGGCAGCAGTAGCACCTGTCGCAGCAGTTATGGCAGCTCCTCCTCCAGCTGCAGCCGCGCCTGCTGAAGACATTAGGTTTTCAGTCTTCGGAGGAAAAGCACGTAGTCTTGATAAAGTCGAAAAGAATGGAGATAAAATTATCCCAGGCTTAGGCAAGCCCTTAAAAGAACTCACCAGGCTATTTGGACGTCGTAAACACAAGCACAAAAAATAACTGAACACGTCCGTCCGTCATGAACGTCAGAGGTCTCACTCGCCTCTGACGGTTGAGCCGACGCGCGTAAGAAGCAATTTGATATTTTAATCTTTTATTACCCCTCACCCGCCGCTGCGCGGCGACCTCTCCCACAAGGGGAGAGGTAAGGGAGTGGTCAGTAATCAGTGTTGCAGTGTTGCAGAAAAAAGAAAGGTGAAGCGTGAAGTCAAATGTTTCAACTCTCGAGCTTCTTAAATTCTGCTGCACTGCTTTCTGTAACACTGCAACACTGTTTTACCTCTCCCCTTGTGGGAGAGGTCGCCGCGCAGCGGCGGGTGAGGGGTAAATAACACAATGAATAATAATATATTTGTATTAAATTTCTTCTTATTTTTTCTTTTGTACTTGAATTCAATCGTCCTGACTTTCCTCTGACGAGTCGATCCATGTAAATCTTATACGCCTGTACGATCTTTAAGGCCTCGTAAGTCTTGTATCAAAGAAAGGGTTTCGTGATCTGCCACGCCATCCACTTTGTGAGGTTGGAAATGGCGCTGAAAAGCCAAAAGGGCATGGAGTAAAGAATGCGTTTCATACCCTATTTTGTTGAGGTCTGTTATTAACGTTCCTTCATCACGGGGAGTGGCGCGATGATGCAGTGACGAAACTTTATCAGCCCATAGCCCCAATCCTTCGCGCGCAAGGATGTCCCAAGGAAACAAATGCCCTGGGTCTTGTTTGCGGCGCGGCGCCACGTCCGAATGCCCAAGGATGCGCGCGCTCGGAATGTCCCAGCGTGTTCGTATATCTTTCAACAAGTTAAGAAGAGCTGTAATTTGCCCTTCAGGAAAGGCGCAATAGCCATGCGTGTGTCCGGGATTGGCAAGTTCAATGCCAATGGAACAGCTATTGATGTCCGTACAGCCCTGCCAATAACTGGCCCCCGCATGCCAAGCACGTTTGTCCTCCGGCACCAGCTGAAGGATACCTCCGGCTTCATCGATCAGATAGTGCGCGCTCACATTTGAGGCAGGATCACAGAGCCACCGGGCGGCTTCAGCGGCCGAGGACATGTCTGTGTAATGAATGATCACGGCATCGATCGGCAAAGCGCGATCGTTAAAATGCGGCGAAAAGATTTGTTTGTTTTTCATTCCTCTCGCAATGCAGCTAAATTTTCATAAGCTTTCAGGGACTCAGGATTCGCAAACACCGAGAGATTTTTGACGTCTCTGCCATGGATGACTTCTCGCACGGCGAGCTCGACGATCTTCCCGCTTTTGGTTCGTGGAATATCGGGGATCTGCAGGATCTTCGCTGGCACATGACGCGGCGAGGCTCCCAACCGAATTTTTTGTTTGATGGCCTCTTTCACCTCGTGTGTCAGTGTCATCCCTTCTTTGAGCATCACAAACAAAATAACGCGCACGTCGTCTTGCCACGCTTGGCCCACGACAAGACTTTCCAAGACCTCGGGAATTTGCTCGACTTGTCGCGTGATTTCTGCCGTCCCTATGCGCACGCCCCCCGGATTCAACACAGTGTCCGATCGCCCATAAATGATGAATCCCCCATGGTCCGTGCGCGCGACGTAATCCCCATGGCACCATACGCCTGGAAATTTCTCAAAGTAGGCCGCGCGATATTTTTGGTCATCTTGATCGCCCCAAAAAAAAGCAGGCATGGACGGGAAAGGGGTCGTGCACACAAGCTCTCCCTTTTGACCATCCGGGAGGGGGCGTCCCTCCTCCGAGAAAACCTGCACATCCATGCCAAGCCCCGGTCCTTGGAGTTCTCCGCGCCACACAGGGCTGATGGGATTGCCCAACATAAAGCAGGAAACGATGTCGGTGCCCCCCGAAATCGAGGCAAGGCACACGCGGGAAGAGACGTGATCATAGACAAAATCAAAGCTTTCCGCCACAAGGGGGGAGCCCGTTGACAAGATCATGCGAAGCGCAGAGAGATCGTGCGTGTCTTTGGGGTGAAGGGCCGTTTTGCGCATGAAATCAATGTACTTGGCAGAAATCCCAAAATGGGTGATGCGAGCAACTTCAGCATAGTCCCACAAAATCGTCGATGACGGTGCGCCATCATAGAGCACAAGCGTCGCCCCTGTCGCGAGCGCCGACACCTGCCAATTCCACATCATCCACCCCGTGGTGGTGAAGTAGAAGACGCGATCCTGTGGCTTTACGTCGCAGTGGAGAAGGTGTTCCTTCATGTGCTGCAGCAGCGTTCCCCCGCCCCCATGAACGATGCCTTTCGGTGCTCCTGTGGTGCCGGAGGAATAGAGAATGAAGGCGGGATGATTAAAGGGGAGTTGTGCAAAGTCGATCTCTGTCACCGCCTGGAAGGGGGCGAGCGCAGCATCCCACGTGACAGTCAAATCACTTTCAGGGAGATCAAGGGGCTGATCTCCATAAGGGAAAACAACGATCTTTTCAAGGCTCGGTAACCCGCCCTGCAGCGCTTCAATCCTTTCCAAACAATCAAAGCGTTTGCCTTTATAGTAATATCCCTCCGCCATAAAGAGGACCTTTGGCTGAATTTGAGCGAAACGATCTAAAAGACCGCGCACCCCAAAATCGGGGGAGCACGACGACCAAATGGCCCCCAGAGAGGTTGCCGCAAGCATGGCGATCACGGTCTCAGGGGTGTTGGGAACGTAAGCTGCAACAACGTCGCCCTTTGTGACACCAAGGGATTTGAGGAAGGCTGCAAGCTGGGCGACCTTGTGGTAAAGGGCGCCATACGTTAGGGTTCGTTTGACCTTGTCTTCTCCCCAAAAGAGGATTGCAGGGGTGTCCGAGGGACGGGGGCGCAAGAGGTTCTCAGCATAATTGAGGCGCGCATCCTCAAAGAAACGGGTCTGCCAAATCCCCTGTGACGACCCGTGAATTTCTCGCGCACCCTTTTCGGAAGCAATGATGCCCGCAAAATCCCAGACACTCTGCCAAAACGCAGGAAGTGCTGTGATCGACCACTGATGAAGATCCTCAAAAGTTAAGAGGTTTGTCCTATGCCGTTG
>Ga0207008_10317_pt1 | contig 10624 bp, 10 predicted proteins | sample Alteio_BWMinCont_83_FD_153489 | JGI IMG/M metagenome (GOLD analysis project Ga0207008, IMG submission 153489) | Enriched cells from forest soil in Barre Woods Harvard Forest LTER site, Petersham, Massachusetts, United States -... | ecosystem: Environmental > Terrestrial > Soil > Temperate forest >... | reverse complement strand
TATTAGAAAATGTTATGCAGAAAAGCAATGAATCAACATTGATAAATCAATTTCGTTTATCTGATCCAAGCTTAGCTAAACTATCTCAATTTGAAATCGGAATTAAGTTTTTTGATCAAGCAACCGATAGATTAATTAAAATAGCAAGTCGCTGCGAGTCAAAAATGAAGAGATACATTATCGGCGATAATAAAGAAAATGGAACCGTAAAAATTAATGATGGAAACGATGTAGAATCTCTTGGAATGAAAATTGTAAAAATACAAGAACTTGAAAATATTTCAGAAAATAAAAGAATTAAATTACTAGAACAAGCAGTTTTAACTACCTACTGGCAAGTTCGCAAAGATGAAGGATGGTTTGATCGTGGTTTAGGCGATGCACTAAAATTTTTTCTTGAATCGAAAAACGGTTTAGCCCTACCCTATAAATATGGTCAAGCAAGCATAATACCACATAAGATCAAAGACAAAGCTGTGCCTGATCTAGATACTATTAGAAACATACAAAAACGATCATTCAAAAATATAATTACAGGTTTTTTTGCATTACGTCATACTAACCTTGCTACTTATATGGAAAAAAATAACATCGCATTTAGTGGTAACGATGCAATTCAAGCTAACACCTATAATCCTAAAGAAATAGCCAGAATTAGAATAGTTCTTTTTGATCTAGCCATACATAATAAGCAAAACAGAAAAGACTTATTTCCTTTATTAAAACCCGTTCACATGATGAATGACAAAAAAGAATTTCCCTTTACCTGCGCTTATCAAAAACTAAAAATTAAGCTAAACATGCATTTGAAAACTGCAAGAAAAGTACGGAGAAAAGAGTTGATGGATGAGCTTGAGATTATCAATAATGACAATAATTTACTTACTGAAGATGAAAAACTTGAAAGCATGAAACGCGCTATCGCTATTAAATATATACAGGTTAGAATTGATGCCAAAAAGGATAGCTGGTTTAGCTCTCAAAGCAATTTAAGTGATGACCTAGCAGATTTTATGAAAACAGAATTTCATATTAATAAAATAACAATGAAAAAGCTTGCGGAAAAGAATAACCAAGCTGACGAAAGAGTTCAATATCAGATATAGCTATAGTTTTTGGAGTTAGTTATGTCCGCAGCTTTCCACACTTCCAACATTGGAAAAATTGACCCGCTATTTTTTCTCCACATTCACATTGCCAAGGCGTATCCTTTTTTGTCGTTAACAATGCTTTGGCTGCTTCGAGTTTGGTATCATCCATAATCCATAATTCTGGCACACATTCATTAGCCGGCAAATCGCCAATACCGCTGGTTAAAAAATAATTTTTAATTATGCAAGTTATTCCATTTGCTTCAAGTATAGTTTTATAAAACCCTACTAAGCTAATGTCTGTTGATGTGAAAATTTTTTTCATCCTGATTCCCATATGTATCCTACAATTAATGTTATCAGCTTGACAAAATTTATACATTAATTAATATGCGCTACTTTCAACTAATTAAACCAAGGAAAATGAATAATGAAAAAACTTCTTTGTTTCACCAGCTTATTGATTGCATCCGTGAGCTTCGCAGATCAATTACATAATTATGATCAAATTAAATCTGCAGTGACTGAAGGAAAATTAACACGCATAGTCGTTGATTATAGTAAATGTGTCATAACATCCGAACAAAAAACTATAGGTAACCATAATGCAATTTTCACACCCAATGCAATGGCCATTACCAATGACGGTGGTATTTCTTCATACCTGCTTTATTTTACCATGAACGATCCACATTATCCGGGCAGAGGAATATATCAATATGGAAAATATTTAATATCAAAAGATAATTCATTACTCATCACATTTAGCACATTAAATGCAGCAGATTTTACTGCATTAGATGGCAGTGTTAGTTTAAATTGTAAAATTGATGATGCGGCTAAAATATTTAGTCTGGGGTAATAGTGAGAATGTTCGTTTAGCTGTGCCTAGCAGGTCAGTCATACTGAGCCTTAGGTAATAAGATTGTCATCCTGAGCGTCAGCGACAATCTTATGACCGACCTGCTAGGCACAGTTGAATAACATTCTCAGTATCTAGGAACTATGCCTGCTCACATCACTAAGCAATTAGATCTCTCCTGTTTATTCTCATGTAAATCTGCAAACTTATACTGTTTTCCATCAAGCATGATAGCGAAGTCTGTATCTTGCCACTGCCTTAATTCATCGACTGTCGTTCTACAGCTAATAGCTTCTAACTGTTGACCTTTCATAAAATAAATTGATTTAGCTCTATCAGTTAACGTAATTGGATAATCAAGTGCTAAACAAAGTATGGGTTTTGCCAAATTATGTTTCTTTGCATATTGTTTATTAAAAAAATTGGGGACTTCCATACTAGAAAATTGAGAAGCTTCAAGCTTGGCTTGCTCTTCATTCACAAATACATTGTATACATTACCTTCTTTAGGAAACTTATTTAATACTTCTTTAAAAACTGCGGCAAGATCATCTTTATTTAATGCTTTATTATAACTAATGGGTTTACAAACAATATAATAATGATCTAATTCTTTGGTAGGTTTTGGGCTGGATTGCATATATATTCCCTCATATAAAAAGGGCAATGCTAATGAATAATGACACGCAAATCAATCTATCACTCTGATCTTTTCTTTGCCTATTACATCTTTCTAGTACATACTAATATCATCTTGACCCTAACTCGCAATGCGCAACAACAAGGACGATAGCATGTGTGGAATTACGGGTGCGTTAGACTTATCCGGTTTAAGGGAATTTCCCAAGGATAATCTATTAGCAATGATCGCTGCCATTGCGCATCGCGGCCCAGACGATGAAAAAACCCATATCGAACCTGGCATAGCCCTAGGCGCCTGCCGTCTAGCTATATTAGATTTAGCCCATGGTTATCAACCCATAGACAATGAAACTGGCGACATTTGGACTGCCTTCAATGGCGAATTATTCGATTATCCTAAACTCAGGGAAGATTTACTCGCCAGAGGCCACAAATTAAAAACTCACTGCGATACCGAAGCTTGGGTACATTTGTATGAAGATCATGGCGAAGCTATGTTTGAACTTACCAAAGGACAGTTTGCCGTTTCACTTTGGGACAGACTCAATCGTACCCTCATTCTAGGCCGTGACCGCGTGGGTATTTGCCCGCTTTACTATACTGTACACGATGGCTGGCTATTATGGGGATCTGAAATTAAAGCTTTATTAGCATCAGGATTAGTACCGGCTGAAGCAGATCCCAAAGGCATCGATTACCTATTCAATTTCTACGGTCCAGGCACCAGCCGCACTTTTTTCAAAGAAGTTAAACTTTTACCGCCCGGCCATTTTTTACGTATACGTGATCATCATATTGAAACCATCAAATACTGGGATTTGGATTTTCCCAATGCCGGTGAAGAAAGACGAGTCACCGATACGAAAATTTTAATTGATGAATTAGATGACTTACTGACTCAAGCCGTGAAACGTCGTTTGCGCGCCGATGTGCCTGTTGTCAGTTATCTCAGCGGAGGATTGGATTCTTCTATCATTCTTGACATTGGCAGCCGTGAACATGGCAGCCCTCTTCCCTCCTTTGCGATAGCCATGGATAAACGTTCGGGTCCCAGTGAAGGTGGGCTTGCGACCCAAGTCGCAGATTTGATTGGTTCCAAGCTCACGTCTGTCCCCATGGATGCAGCTACCATGGTTAATGCCTTTCCTGAATTCATCACAGCCATAGAAGGCCCCGTATTAGATACCTCTTGCGCGGCATTAATGTTATTAGCTGCCGAAATTCATAGACAAGGTTTTAAAGCCGCCGTGACTGGTGAAGGTGCCGATGAAGCCTTTGCGGGTTACATTTGGTTTAAAGGCCAAAAAATAAGTCGCTGTATGGGAACATGGCTTCCTCGCATGACACGCAAATTACTGTGGGCGACTATGCATCGCGGTCCAAGGCGCGGCCACCCTATTCCTGAACAAGCCTTCAAAGGCACTAGACCCGCTCAACAACTCATGTATGAAGCCTTAGCCTTGTCACGTGAGACGCTTTATAGCAATGCCATGTGGGAAAGACTCAAAGGCCATAACCCTTATGATGACCTTGATATCCCCAATGACAATATCAAACGCTGGCACCCGCTGAATCAATCCATTTATATCAATTACAAAGTCATGTTGGCTGGATTATTGCTTATTTCCAAAGGCGATCGTATTGCTATGCATTCTTCAGTGGAAACGCGTTTCCCCTTTTTGGATGATGAAATCATTCAGTTCTGCGCTGAGATTGCACCGGAATATAAATTATCTGGATTAACTAGCAAATGGATATTGAGAAAACTTGCTGCCAAGCATTTACCCTCTGATATAGCCAATAGACCTAAATCCATGTTCCGCTCTAAACTTTCTCCGGTATTTTTAGGGCCTAATAGACCTCATTGGGTTGATCAACTGTTGAGTCCAGAATCGTTAATCAAACCCGGCTATTTTGATCCCAAAGCCATTGCGCATGAAGTTTGGCGGCAAACTCATTTTCCCGCTATTACCCCGCGGCATTTTTTATTTGATGCTATGTTGACTTGTGTGATCACCACACAGCTTTGGCATCATTTATTTTGCGGTGGGGGTTTATGTGATTTGCCGGTGTGGGAACCGAGGCCGGCTAAGAGGTAAAAATAATATAGGAGATTTTAGTTATGGGTCCAAAGTTTAGGGATATCATCATTTTTTTAATCATGATAGTCGTTATCATAGGACTATTACATTATTTTGGCGTCATTGATCTACGTGTGATTTATGCGTGGCTGTATAATGTTTTAATTGGGTACTGAATACATAAATAAAAACGATTAAGCTACTTGCTGTGTCAAAATCAGGAAATAGTAATACCGCTGGATGAACCTTTACTGCATGCACCTTAGCTTTCACAAAATCTTTTTTGTTAAATTTCATCATTCACCGCGCTAATATTTACTGATAGTAGATTAGTCATTTTAATCATTTCGAGAGGATGAATATAGCAACCCTGAGTGAGGTATGTTATAAAGTTGCTGAAAAAAAATGAAGGAATTAATTATGCTAAGAAATGAACAAAAAATAGAAGATGAAATTCAAATACCCGATGAGCTTTTGTGTCCTGTGACCCGATTAATTTTTTTAGATCCCGTTATCGTATACCCAAGCAAGCAAATCTTTGAGAGAGAAATTATCGAAGCACTCACACAAATGGCTAAGCAACAAAATTGCGAATTAATCTGCCCATTGACCAGAATACCCATTACACATTATGAATCATCAGATAGTGTTAAATCTAACGTTGAAAATTTCTTAACAAATAACCCCAATGTAAGCAATCAACGCTATGTCAGAGAAAAACCGAGTGAAGCATACCTAGTTCAAAAACCGATAGTTCAAAACAATACCGACTATATGGAATCTGATGCTGAACTTGCAAGAGAATTAGATAGGCAAGAAAGAGAACAATTTGCACGTGAAAATCAAAGACAGCTTGAATCTCAGCGCGAACTTGAAAAACAAAAACAATCTCAAGAAGCCTATCGTCAAAAGCTGATTAAAGAACAGCAAGCTAAAGAAGTAAAAGTCATAAACCTTAGTTATTCAGATCAAAAAATACGTGATAAATTAATTGATGATGTGCAAAATTTAATTTTTGCTTTAGGCTTTGAAACAGGCCCAAAACCAAGAGGAAGAATAGATAATTTTGCTTTATTATTTTTTGCTATGATTGAACAAGCTTTACTTGAACCCTTACCCTGGCAAAAAATAAAAGTCAATACTGGTCCTAAATCCCAAGAAATGTATCAGACACTGAAAGCAGCTATTCGTGCTTTAAAAGAAACAAACCCAGAAATATTAGAAAAAGCAAAATTACAAAATGCTGAAAAATACGATTTAGTAAAAACGTGGCTTGGCGGTGAACTTTCACTGGGTAAAAGCGGATACGCTGTATTTGCACAAACAATGGGGACGATTAACAATCAACCAGGAGATCACGTTAGTCGGTTATTGCGTGAAGTTGAGAAATTTTTAGCTGAAAAATGTATCCATCAATTAAATAATAATTACACTAATTATAGTTTTAAAAAGTAAAACCTGAGTCAGCTAAGGGAGTCGTCAGTGGTGGATGACGGCGCTTTGCGCCTAATCCACCCTACGTATTATCGCGCAATGTAGGGTGGATTAGGCGCAAAGCGCCGTAATCCACCACGTAGATATTTTTCTATGCTTGCTGACTCGATTAAAAATTAAAATTTTACCTCCGGCGCAATCAAAACATAATTGCCTATTCTTTCTTTCATATCCATCGCAGAAGATTTATTGGTAAAAATAGCAGCCATTTGTGGTTTTAAAATAATATAAATAGTATCTGCTTCCAGTTTTTCCTGTACAGCTTTACTTAATATTTTCCTATTTGCTTCTATCGCTTTGCTAACTTCACCACGCGCAAAATAACCCAAATTAACTGACATATTATGTAACGCAGCATAATGAATATATTGTTGAAAATGTACTATCTGTCTCTGAGGATATTTTGTATACGGAATAAAAACGATTTTTTTATAGTGATGAGCAGCTTGTTGCCAAAATGCGGAATTCAATTCATCAAATTGATAAGATTGATGAAAATGCTGATTTAATTGTTGGAGTTTTGAAGAGAGATCCACCCACTGTAATAACAGTGCCAACGAAAATACTATAATAAGGGTAGTTTTATTGAAGATTTTACTTAAAAAATAAAATGAACTAATCATTGTTAAATAATAGACTGGCCAAAAAAACCGGCCTGAAGCACGAAAAATATCGGTTATCATCAACAACGATGGTAATGAATAATGAATTAAAGTAATAGGCCCAAACATAATCACATTTGAAAGTGAATAAATTATCAAAAAAGCAGACATGACTAATAATGGTTGCCAGTCTGTGTGAATATCAACAATCCTAGTTCTGGTAAAATTTCCAATAAAAAAAACACTACTAACAACGATCAGAAATAACATACCCAAACCAAAATAATTAAATCCTTCATCTTCCTGTGCAATGGAAAAAATAAAAGATTGGGTAAAAAATCGCGACCAGTTACCGCCTAACACAGGCGATCCTGTGCCAGGAATAAATGGCGCAAGACAATTCATGGAATCTAAACTATAACCTCCAGCCGTAATTCCCTGAGAGAGCGAAATAATAAAATAACCTGCCAGCCACCCTGTCAAAATAAGGCTGATCACAGTAATACTAATATGGAATAAAGCTGATTTTTTTGTTAAGCAACATTCTATCCAAGTATTTTTAAACAAAAATGCAACCCATATCAGCAATACCATGCAAGCAAGATAAGCATGTATCAAGACAGTAATCACATTAAGAAAAAACCAATAATAAAGTTTATGTTGATGATAAGGCTGCAAATACAATAAAAACCCAGCTAATAATACCCATTGTGCAACCAAGGCTTGATGTTCTAGAGTTCGATTTAGCATAATAGGACTAAGCAAAAAGAAACAAGTGATCATTATTTTTAGAAATAAATTATCGCTAATTATTTCGCTGATTAACCAAGCAAATATTCCCTGAAGAAAATAACAAATTAAATACCAAAAACCAAAATACTGAAAATGCAGCGGAAGCCAAGCAGAGAAACATTTAAACAGAATAGCAAGTATGGGTATGGAATCGGTATAAACAATGGAGGTTGCGAGCGGCGCACCATAATTGTGAATGATGCCGAGAGGAAAACCCCAAGCTTCATGACGAAAGAATTCCCAGCCAACAAAATGCTGGATAGAATCTTGATTATTGGGTTGTAACAGCCACCCTATATTTTGCGTATCCAAAATCGTTAGGCCAAAAACTAGGTAAAAAAAACTTAAACCTAGCAAACCACCAAAATAGATAGCTTGGTGGCTGTTACGAAATATGCCCATTAACTAATTCCGATTAACTCTGAACGGGTAATGCCCGCTGGAAGAGCTAAGGTTTGTTGAGACCACGTATTGCCCCCATCAGTGCTCGTGACAACTGCTGCTGTGTCAACAAAACTAGAACTCGTATAATTGCCTACTGCAATACACGTATTTGCGCTGCATTCAATGCCATTCAAAGTTCCTGAAATAAAACCCGCTGGTAGTGAGGTTAATACTTGCTGTGACCAAGTCACACCACCATTGGTTGTGACAGCAATTGCGGGATTAATCGGTACATTAGATCCGCCGGGTTGTGAGTAACCGCCTACTGCTACACATTTATTGCTATTACAACTAATGCCCGTCAATGTTCCATCAATATAAGGAGATGGAAGTGTTAACGTTGTTTGTGACCAAGAAATCCCACCATTAACGCTAACTGCAATACCGGGCAGTTGATTGCCGGTATTAGTATCATATTCACCGACTGCAACACAAAATGTGCCGCTGCAAGAAGCACCAATTAGAAATGCATCCCTGATGCCGCTTAGTAAAGGCAAAGTGATTTGTGACCAGTTAGTTCCAGCATCTAAGCTATAAGCAATAGCAGCATGATTAAGAAATGAATTATCACGATAACTTCCAACCCCAACACAATTATTTCCTGAACAATTCACACCTATCAATTGCCCTGAAATATAAGGTGATAATAAAGGGAGAGCTTGCAGTGACCAACTGCCGCCATTATCCAAACTTCTGGCCACACCGAATTGTTGGGTGCTATTCGTGTAGACACCCACTGCATTACAGATATGATTATTACAATTGATACCGCTTAAATAACCATTAGAAAAACCTGAAGGCGGGGTCAAAACTTGTTGTGACCAAGTATTTCCGCTATCTGTACTTAATGCTACGCCAGGCACATCATTTGTATTAGAGACATATTCACCGACTGCAACACAAGTTGGGCCGCTGCTAGTTACGCCAATTAAAAAAGCTCTTATAATATTTGTTGGTAAAGGCAAGGTTTGTTGGTTCCAAGTTAAACCTTGTGCACTGGTTGCTATTCCTGGAAGACTTGCCGCATTAATGGAATAACTACCGACAGCTACCAATGCATTCTCTACTAAGGTTACATTAAGTGGAAAATTTGTTCCTGCGCACGTTGCTCCACCAGGAAAACAAGCAAATAAATGATGTTGCGGAATAGGATCGTTGGCATTGACTACACCAGTAATACTTAATTCCAATGTGCAACTATCTCCCGCTTTTCCGTTAGGTTGAAGATTAAACGTTGAACCGCATAAATCAGGAAAGTAACGATTAAAGGTAATTTGCGTGACATTGGGCGGCAAGTATTTAATATAATTATTATTACGTAGGCTGCCGGTATTATTAGTGATGGTATAGAAAGCACTGACCGCTTCTCCGGGCAATACCTGGGTTGGTAAAGAGGTGCCTGACTTTGGATAGATAGAAAAAGGGAGTGCATAAGCGTTGAAAGAAATGAATGATAATACTAGCAGATAAACGTTTTGGTTAAATTCCCTGATCATGAGATAGTCCTTTAAATGGCAATTTAGATATAGTTTCACTCAAATTCCATTACACCTACCCAAGCATGCCTTTTTAACTCTTCATCGTCAATCTGCCCCAAATCAATTAACTGAAAAGGCTTAAGAAAATAACTATCTATTAGTTCTCGTGGTGCATTGACTCGAGTGCATTTGATACCAAACTTCTAAAGAATCTGCGATAAATTTACCATTGCTAAAATGCATTCCCCATTAATTTCTTCAAATGGACGGCTATGATTTTCATCTAAAAAATCTTTATAGGCTGCAGCACTTAGCACTTCTAATGCATTACCGAGATTTTTTTTATATAAATGAAAACTACATAAATTAGTAAACTCTGCCAGGATAAATTTAAATCCATTTTTTTGTGCCAAAGGCCAAAGTATTCGATCAATCTTATCCGAAATACCTGCACCAAAATAATTAGGGTGGGTTGCTAAAAATCCCGCACATAATATTAAACCAGGAGCCAACTTTAGCTGATGACGCAATAAATAATCAGGAACAACATGATACTGTGATTTAAAATACGACATAGAAGCTTGAATTTTGTAGGGTAATTTATCTAAATCCCAAGTTACATCTGACAAAGCATCATGATAGGTGCTTCCTGCTATACATATCCCGTCAGAATTTCTCGCAATATATGCATATTGCTGTCTAATAGATGTATCGATATACGGTTCTATATAAGCAGAAAATTCTTCGATACCCACACCTAAATGGTTTGTGAATGGGTCTAGCTTAACAAATGACGTGGCGATCATAGCAAGTAGATCATCGAGATCTTCTAATGTGGCTTGCTCAATGAAATAGTTGGTCACTATATCAGTCTCGAAAAATGCATTAACAAACTGTTAATGGTTGGATATTGAAAAATTGTAACTAGTGGGAGCTCATTATTAGCAATAAAGCAGTCTTTAACAATATTATAAAAATTAGCTGCAGATAATGAGTCCATCCCTAAGTCGAAGAAATTATCAGAATCCAATAATTCATATTCATCATTTAAACCTAAAATGGATTTTAATGAAGTATACATAAATTCCTTCATGAGCGATAGTTTTTGTTCTCTAACATCAGTATTTAAAATAGATTC
>Ga0207008_10316_pt1 | contig 10646 bp, 9 predicted proteins | sample Alteio_BWMinCont_83_FD_153489 | JGI IMG/M metagenome (GOLD analysis project Ga0207008, IMG submission 153489) | Enriched cells from forest soil in Barre Woods Harvard Forest LTER site, Petersham, Massachusetts, United States -... | ecosystem: Environmental > Terrestrial > Soil > Temperate forest >... | reverse complement strand
GTCATGGTATGACAAATCGGTAAACTTAAAACGGTATTCGTCAGCGTTTTATAGGAAGAATAAATCATATCATCATACTGATTCGCATAACTACCCTGTAAATGATTGGCGATAGGATAATGGATTAGTGTTTGTACGCCGTGATTTTTTAAGTGTACTTGCAAAGCATCACGCTCATCACACTTAATCACAAATTGATGCCAAACAGGCTTGGCCCAAGAAGCAACTTTTGGTAATTCAAGCCGCTCACAATTTTTCAGCGCTTCCAAATATAAATGCGCAATTTCATTTTTTCTTTCATTCCACTCATCTAAAAACGGCAGCTTCGCGCGTAAAAATGCCGCTTGAATTTCATCTAAACGTGAATTAACCCCCATGATTTCATGATTGTATTTTTCTTTGGAGCCGTAATTTCTTAACATGCGGATTTCTTCCGCTAAACCATCATCGTTAGTGGTAATGCCGCCGGCATCGCCTAAAGCACCTAAATTTTTTCCGGGATAAAAACTAAAACCCGCGGCAATTCCTAAATTTCCCGCTTTTTTTGTTTTATAGTAAGCGCCGTGTGCTTGTGCTGCATCTTCAATTAACCAAATTTTTTTATCTCCCATCGCATTTTGCAAGCTATCCATATCAGAAGGATGGCCGTATAAATGCACGGCAATGAGTGCTTTGGTTTTATAGCTAATGACTTTAGCGACAAGATTAGCATCTAGGCCATGATAATCATCGGTTAACACAGGTACCGGTGTTGCGCCAACTTGACTGACTGCTAACCAAGTTGCGATAAAAGTATGCGTAGGAACTATAACCTCATCACCCGGACCAATTTTCAGGGCTTTTAAAATCAGCACTAAGGCTTCTAACCCATTGCCCACGCCTATGGCATGTTTACTGCCTATGTAGTCAGCATATTCTTGTTCAAAGGCTTGACACTCTTTGCCTAGGATAAACCATCCTGAATTCATGACACGGTGGTAGGCAGCATGCAATTCAGCGGCTATGGCTTGATGTTGCAAGGTTAAATTGCAAAATGGAATATTACGCAGAGTAAGCTTTGAGGAAGCTGTCATAGTCACGATAGTAATCACTCTCATCATAATGTTGGGAAGCAAGTACGAAACACACGGCGCCAGCAGAAAAATTATCTAATACCCGCCAAACCATGTTGGGCAAATAAAGTCCTATGTAGGGGCGATTCAGATGAAAACGCTGATTATTTTTGCCATCGTCAACGATGACATCAAAACTGCCGCTGGTAGGGAGAAGAATTTGCTCAAGTTCTTTATGGGCATGACCAGCCCTGACTGCGCCGCTCGGTACATCGTAAAGGTAGTAAGCACGTTTAATGGCAAAAGGTATATCTTTACCCGCTTCTATGGCGGTTAAGCTGCCGCGGGGATCTTCGATTTTATTGAATTGTATGAGTTTGCAGAGATTGATTCCCATGTCGTCCTTCATAGTGTTTTTTTTCGATATCTGCTGCATCATAAAATCTATCCTGGTTGAGGTCAATGTTTCGCTGTGTCTATGGATTAGGCTTCTGGCTTAGTGTGTAGAGTGGATTAGGTGCGTAGCACCGTAATCCACCAACATTTTCACGGTGGATTACGACGCTACGCGTCTAATCCACCCTACACTGGCTTTTTTGAATCCAAATAGTCTTGGTAATTCAACACACTCACCTTGGGTAAATATTTCCTTGTTTTGCCGCGATAAAGTAGATAGCCCTGAGTGTTCTGATCACTAAAATTTTCTATTTCTTTTGTCATTCTTGTTGTGAATGTTTCGCCTGCTTTTATTTCAATTATTTCCCGTGTTTGTTTTCTATCAATGATAAGATCAATTTCGTCACCATTGCTGGTGCGATAAAAATAAAGTTCAGCATGTGATTTATTATGTAGTTCGCGTTTTAAAATATCGCTGATAATATAATTTTCAAACAAGCTTCCAAGCATAGGTCCCTGTTCAAAGTTTTCTTTGCTCTGAATCCCGGTAAGGTAGGAAACAAGACCTGTATCATAAAAATATAGTTTGGGGCTTTTAACAATACGTTTTCCAAAATTTTGATAGTAAGGAGGAAGTAAAAAAATAATGTAGGATGCTTCTAGTACTGAAATCCATCGTTTAACTGTTTTAACATCCACTCCTAAATCTTTAGCATAAGTACTCATATTTAATAATTGAGAAGTATTGGCCGCTAATAAACTGATTAAACGCCTGAAATCACGCTTATCGCCAATATTGGCAAGATCGTTTACATCTTTGGTAATATACGTATCCAGATAAGAAGAATACCAATCAGTTGCTAGTTCAAAGTTTTTATTCACCAATTCTGGATAAGCACCTTGATAAATACTTTGATATCGCAATTTATCAGGCATTTCGGCATATTGATACGGTAGCAATGACAGTAACCCAATGCGTCCTGCTAATGATTCGGTTATGTTTTTAATTAAATTAAATTGGCTAGAGCCTGTTAAAATAAATTTGCCTGTCGTTTGTCTGTCTTCATCAATGGCTATTTTAATGTCATTAAATATTTCAGGAACTTTTTGAACTTCATCAAAAATAATTTTATTAGCGTAAATACGCATAAATTTATTAGGGTCCTCATGATAAAGCGCCACGGTCCTGAAGTCATCAAAAGTGACATATTGATAATCCTTTAATTGATGAAGTAAAAGCGTCGATTTACCTGATTGCCTGGGTCCAGTAAGACCAATTGCCGAGAAATGATTAACATACTCAGCTAATTTAGCTTCCAGCACCCTAGGGTGATAAGCTTTTAATTTATGTAAATTTGGATTCATATTCCAAATTTACATAAAAATTGACAAAAAGTAAAGTTCAGCCCAACCTAACCAGTATATAAGACTATAAAACCAATCTACATTTGGTATTATCATAAAGCGTTCTTTAATTGTTCAATCAGGGAAGATTAAATGATTAGGAGGTGAGTATGAGCATGCCGCGCATCACGATTTTAATGCCTACTTACAATAAAGAGGCTTACATAGCCCAAGCGATTGATTCGGTGTTAATGCAGCTAACATGTTATGATTTTGACTTACTCATTATTGATGATAAATCTACGGATAATAGTCTTGAAATTGCTAAACAATATCAAAGTCAATATCCTGAGGTGATAAAAATAATAGAAAAAGAAAAAAATGAAGGATGTTTATCTACCATGTTGAAAGGTTATGAAAATCTAAAATTGGATTATTTTTGTGTATTGGATCCCGATGATTATTGGATCAGTGAATATAAACTACAGAATGCCATTCACTTTTTAGAAAATCATTTAGATTTTACGATGTATGTTTCGGATGCTTATGTTGATAAAGAAGGTAAACAAACACCTTATTTGGATATTGTTGAAGACATGGATTTTGATTTTGATCATGTTGATAATTTGAGATGGGGAGTTACCTCAGGCATGATATACCGAAATGTTATATTTTATTATGGAGTACCTGATTATCTTTACCACCAAGTTGGAAGTAAAAATGAAGTGACCTTTGAAGGGGATTCTTATCGCAATATTATTCATTTACAAAAAGGCAAATTGCATGTAGCTAAAGACATAGAAAGTGTTTATAGAATACAACCCAATGGAATTTGGAGCAGCCGTAGTAAATTTGATAGAAATGTTTTGAATGCCGAACTCTTTTTAACTATGTTTCATTGTCTAGATAAAATTAAACCGGAATTTTTTATTATAAAATGTTGGAGATTTTGTAAAGCGAATCTGGAACTTATGTATGGTAGTGATACGAATAGTTTTAAATTAAATCATGAAAGTGAATTTGTAAAACGTTTTTATGATGTTATGTCTGAATGTTTACACTATTTAGATTTCTCTAGTTGTCAGCTAGATACCATGGCTTTAAATATAAAATAACTTTTAAAGGTACAAGCATGATACATCCCACTGCATTTGTTTCACCCTCCGCTACAATTGGCGAGCACGTTTCCATAGGTCCGTTTAGTATTATTCATGATGGCGTTATCATAGGTGATCATACCATCATCGATGCCTATTGTGAGATTGGCTACTTCACATCGTTAGCGCATAAGCATGAATTAATCATAGGTGAAAATAGTTTAATTCGTTCACATACGACGATTTACCTAGGTTCGGAAATTGGCGCGGGATTGCAAACCGGACATGGTGTGACCATTAGAGAAAATATGAAAATAGGCTTAAATTTAAGAGTTGGAACTTCATCGGATATTCAAGGCGATATCGTCATGGGTAATTATGTCAGAATACATAGCAATGTATTTATTGGTAAAGGCGCTCAGTTAGGCAATTTTGTTTGGCTATTTCCTTATGCTCTTTTGACTAACGATCCGCATCCGCCTAGCGATGTTTGTTTAGGTGTGATCATTGAAGATTATGCTGCGGTCGGTGCACGTTCTACCATTTTGCCGGGTTTAACCCTAGGCCAGCATTCTTTGGTCGGCGCACACAGTTGTGTCACAAAAAATGTGAAGCCAAAAACGCTGGTGCTAGGAGTTCCTGCAAAACCTGTTTCTAGTTTAGAATCCATACGATTAACGGACGATCCTGCAACGAGCGCTTATCCTTGGCCTAAGCATTTTCATCGTGGTTATCCGGAGGAAGTCATTGAAGCGTGGCAGCATGAGTTTAAGTAATAATAACGCTCTAGTGCGCTTTCTATGGTCGATGTATCCACAATAAAACTATTATGGGTTTGCGCGTAATGATTAATGATGATATCTCTACCCAATATATAAGTTAATTTAACGCCGCTTACGTTGGCAAGCGTACTAAATAAATTAAAGTTAACTTGTTTGTTATTCGCGGATAAAACAAATACGTGAGCATTAGGCGGTGAAAAAATCATGTTAGTTAATGCTGAACCACTTGCACCAATAATAATTTTAGCTTGTGAGAATAAGTCTACTTGTTCTCTGAAGGTCATATCTTCGGGATAAACTATACTAAAACCTTGTTGATTCATGAAATCTTCAATTTCATCATCATTTAATAATCTTTTATTGTGAGCCACATTTTTTCGGGAAATATAGATTTTTTTATTTGCGATGCGATTGGACGTTGTGAGCAAACGGTCGCGTAAATAATGTATGGCAGCAGGTGAGATAACAATATCATTGGCATAATCGATTGGATGATAATAATTATTGTGTACGTGGGATAAGCTTGATGGATATATCAATTCATTAATAGGATAAGCTTGTTTAGCTTGTAAGGTAATGAGCTCACGTTTGCCTTGAGTTAATAGTTGCAATACTTCCAATTGTTGTGGTTTGAGATTGTCATCGATAAGTAAAGGAAGAGAATCAAGCTCAGGGAATTGTTCGATTATCCAAAGTCTAGGCAAAGCTTCTACCATCCAATGAAAATAATTTCCTGAGTAATCTTTGCAAAAATGAATGGCGGATTGGGGAAGTTGTGTGGATTGATTTAATTTCAACTTTAAGCCAACGCCTGAATAATTTTTTCTTTTAATCCTGGTAAAATCATTATTGCGTGTTTCGTATTTTCTTTCTTTATCATTCGCGATTTCATCATAAAGTGCGATTTTTTCATCAGCAAGAATCAGATCACTACCTTCAACGACAGAAACATTTTGCAATTTTGCGAGATAAACCTTAGGTAGATTAGCATTGACTTTGGTAAGTTTATAATCACAAAAATCTGGGGCTACAATATTTGGTGGATGAACAGTCACCGTCGTATTAATATTCAGTAAATAATAAGATGATGTCTTTAACTCGCACCAAGATTTAAATGAGAGAACAACGTATTTTTGTAATTTTAAATATTGATAAGTAGATTTACATTTACGTAATATGGTTAGAGTTGGTCTTATTATTAAGTGATAAGTACATATGTAATAACTACATTTTATATGATACCATGTTTGCTCGTATTTAAAATAAGCCAACATTTTCCAATGATTAATTTTTCTAATAACCTTTTTAATTATATTTCTATTCTTCAGCATCTCTTTAACGCTCCTTCAAGTAATTCCATTTCCATGAAAAAAGAATTATGTGCTTGTGAATAAGGATCTATAATTTTATCCTGTCCGAAAATATAACATAAATTCAAATGGATGACACTGGCAATTGTGGTAAACAAGGCGATATTCACACGTTGATTGTTTGCGGATAACACAAATACCTGACAATTCTGTGGTGCAAAAACTATATTCGCAAGGGCTGCACCACTTGCTCCTATGATGACACTGGCTTCGCTAAAAATCGCAACTTGTTGGTCAAAATTTAAATGTTCAGGATGAATAATTTCAAAGCCACGTTTCGCTAAAAACTGTCCGACTTCTTCGTCATTAACTAATCGTCGTTTGTTGCCTAAGTGAGTGCGCGAAATAAAGAGTTTTTTATTAGGGCGGGGTGTTTTCATTAATCCAGCATAATTGTCACGTAAATATCGGATGGCTTGAGGGGAAATGACAAAATCGTTTTCATGCGTAATGGGGCTATGATAATTGTCATGCGCATAAGATAGACCTGATGGATAAATTAAATTTTCTATCTGACAAGCTTCGCCCAATTTAAGTGAAATAATGTCACGGTTTTTTTTATTTAATAAAGATAAGGAAGCCAATTGTTGCGGAAGAAGTTGATCAACCACTAAAGGCACAGCATCATATTCAGGATATTGATCGACTACCCACAATCTCGGTAACGCTTCCAGTAACCAATGAAAATAATTAAATGAATAATCTTTACAAAAATGAATAGCAATTTTAGGCAATTTCTTTTGAGTAATTTTGTAACGCAATCCAAGTTGATTAGATTTGATTTCTCTGCTTACAATCAGCTTGGATTTATTAATTTTTGATCCGTAACGTCCTTCTGTATCGTAGGCCATTTCATCATATAAAGCAGTGTTATTATTGGTGATGACGATATCGCTGCCTTCAATCACCACCACATTTTTTAAGTTGGCAACATAGACATCAGGTAAACCCGCCTGTTGTGTTTTAAAAGCAGGAACAGAATGATCTTCAGGAAATAGCCGGGGTGATGATATTGCTATGGTTTTATCAGTTGTAATTTTTGTGTAAGTTAATTGTTGAGAGTCACACCAATTTTTAATTGAAGCGATAGAGTATTTTTTCTGAATGAAAAGTCGATACGGCTTCATGATAAAGCTATAGATTTTTCGTAGTTTGTTTTTTAGAAAAAGAGGCAGCTTGTTTTTGTTGGTTGTCATGTATCTTTGCGGTTCCTATTTGTCATCCTGAGCGTAAGCGAAGGATCTGTATAATAAGGAAAAGATCCTTCGCTTACGCTCAGGATGACAATAAAGTTTAGCATGACACGTTTTCACCATGATAAATTGCTAATGCTTGTGCAACATCACCAAAAAATTTAATTTTACCTGCTTCGAGTAACAATGCTTTGTTGCAAAATTCTCGGATTAAATAATCCGCATGAGTTGCCATCACCACAATGCTGGATTGATTAACTAAGGAAATCATACGTTGTCTGGCAATTTCCATAAAGTTTGCATCCCCAGCACCAAAGACTTCATCTATCAATAAAATTTCTGGTTTAATACTCGTTGAAATGGCGAATGCCAAACGAATTTTCATGCCAGAGGAATAGGTGCGAACCGGCATGGCAAGGTAATCGCCTAATCCAGTCAATTGAGCAATATCATCAATTTTATCTTTAATTTCTTTACGTGTGAGACCAGATAAAAAACCGCGGGTGTAAATATTTTCATAACCGGTAAATTCTGCTTCCATACCGGTGGCAAAATCCAGCAAAGGTGAAACATGACCTTGGACATGAATATTGCCCTGTGAGGGTTCGTAAATACCAGACAATAATCGTAATAGCGTACTTTTACCAGAACCATTATGGCCTATTAAGCCCACGCGTTCCCCGTGTTGAATAGTAAAACTGACATTGTTCAACGCTTTGATAATCACATGCTCATTCGCATCTTTGACTATACTGCCGCCAGTTGCCAATTTAATGAGATGCTTTTTGAGAGAGCGTGCATTCACATTAAAGATAGGAAATTCAACAAAAATTGAGCGTAAATTAATTTGCGCCATACCTGACCTTATAACCAGTAAATAATTCTTGCACGACGAGAAACAAAGAGAAGATAGCTGAATATCATTCCTATGACTGAAGTGATGAATAGCATGACCATATTCATTGCGCTTGGTGCATAACCCACTAAAGGTGCGCGTACTAATTCAATTAAGGCATAAACTGGATTTAAAAAAACAATGAATTGTTTGCTAGCCGGTAATACGCTGGGTTTCCACATGATAGGCGTAACAAAAAAAACAATCTGGACTAGGCTTTTAATAATTTGTGAAATATCGCGATAACGACCGCCTATGATTGCGAAAATTAATCCATAACAAAAGCAATTAAGATAAAGAATAGCGAGACCGGGCAAAAGTAGTAGTAAATGCCAATCGACGGTTATTTGATTATGAAAAATAATCATGACGGGAATGACGATTAAAAAATTATGAAAAAATATCATGAAATTACGTGCGGCGACTTTGTGCACGTATAGAGTATAAGGCAGTTTGATTTGTTTGATCATGGAATCGTGGGCTAAAAACGTATCGACCAAGTCGGGGATTGCGTTTGAAATTAAAGACCAGCCCAGCATGCCGCCCATGAGGTAAGGAAAATACTCGCTAAATGGAATGCGAAATAAATAACTGTATAAATAACCCATGGAATAGACCGTGATGGCCATGCTAATCGTAATCCAGAATGGACCGAGTAGGGAGCGGCGATAGCGTAGTTTAATATCTTGATAGGCAAGCATCATCCAGATACGCCAATGGATAAAACTTTGTTTGATATCTTGCCAAGCTAATTGTTTGGGGCTGGCTGAAGAAAAGGAAAATTCCCCAATTAAATTATTGGGTAGGTCAGTATTGACGGCGGTATCAGGTGTGGACATGGGTATCATGCCTCTTCTTTATTAGGCGCGAAAGAATATCATGATAGCTTAATTGTGACAAATATTCGCAAATAATTAATGGTAGGGTCTAGTATAGAGGGTGGATTACGACGCTGCGCGTCTAATCCACCCTACATCTGCGATGGGATATGTAGGGTGGATTAGGCGCGTTAGCGCCGTAATCCACCATCCGCGTTTATCGTAATCTACCATCTACAAACTTTTTAAACGCAGTTTGAAAAGCTTGAGGCGAAAACCTCTGGGCATTTTCAACGCAATGTTCAACACGGAAATGGTTAGCGTTAGCTTCAAAGAAATTTACCGCTTTCACTATTTCCTCCGTGCTTTGTTCCGAAAAAAATAAACCTGTTGCTTTGGAATGGGATAAATCCTTGACAGTTTCCAACGCACCGCCTTTCCCGTAAGCAATCACCGGCGTTCCACAAGCTTGGGCTTCCACGGGCATTAAACCAAAATCTTCTTCGGCCGCAAAAATAAATGCTCGCGCTTTTTGCAAGTAGGAAATTAAGACTTCATCGGGTTGATAGCCTAACAGTTCAACATTACTGCCGGCTTTCTTTTTGATTTTACTAAACTCAGGTCCATCACCTATCACCACTAATTTTTTTTCCGGCATGGCACGAAAGGCATCAACTATTAAATCCATGCGTTTGTAGGGGACTAAGCGAGAAGCGGTGAGATAAAACGATTCTTTTTCATGACCGGCGGTGAAACGTGAACTGTCTATGCAGGGATAAATCACGCTGGCTTCACGTCTATAGGTTTTTTCTATGCGGCGCGCAATGAATTGTGAATTTGCAATGAAGTGATCAACGCCGGCTGCAGTCCGTGCATCCCATAAACGCAGTTTGTGCAAATAATAACGCGCCAACCAACCGCTTAATTTTTTATGTAAACCCGTCTCACGCAAATACTGATGCTGCAAATCCCAAGCATAACGCATAGGCGAATGCACGTAGCTGATATGCAGTTGATTAGGGCCGGTAATCACTCCTTTAGCAACCGCGTGTGAGCTTGAGATGACTAAGTCATAAGCCGACATATCTAATTGTTCAATCGCCAGCGGCATGAAAGGGAGGTAATGCCTATACCGTGTGTTAGCAAAGGGAAGTGATTGAATAAATGTGGTTTTTACGGATTTTCCGTGAAGAAACTCCCGTTTTTCTGGGGTCACAAAATCCACGACAGCAAAAAGATCGGCGGCAGGATAACAATGCAGAAGTTGGCTGAGTACCTTTTCAGCTCCACCGGGCGTGACTAGCCAATCACAGACTATAGCGGTTTTCATGGATATATGACAAACTTTCGGTTTTAAATGTTCTTGTCAGGATATCATAACCCCCATGCTCCCTAAAGGATTGTTAAAAGAATATTCGCGTGTTATCTCTTTATTGACACGCATCATTGATATATTTATGGTTTTCGTAGCTGGTTGGGCAGCTTATTTATTCCGTTTTCAGGCTATTCTTCCCGCTTCCAATTATACCACCGCCATAGAAATAGGATTATTACTCACCCCTATCGTTTTTTCTTTTTTTCAAATTTATGTTTCCATACGCGGCCAAGGGTTTATTCGGCATATCATCACACTCGCACAAGCCGTCTGTGTACTCAGTTTAATCATGGCCGGTCTCGCCTTCTTTACTAAATCCGGTGA
>Ga0207008_10311_pt1 | contig 10802 bp, 12 predicted proteins | sample Alteio_BWMinCont_83_FD_153489 | JGI IMG/M metagenome (GOLD analysis project Ga0207008, IMG submission 153489) | Enriched cells from forest soil in Barre Woods Harvard Forest LTER site, Petersham, Massachusetts, United States -... | ecosystem: Environmental > Terrestrial > Soil > Temperate forest >... | reverse complement strand
TCCAGATGGTCATTCCAGACCTTGCGCAGTTTCGGCTCGATTTCGGCTGCTGACGTAGATGGATGCCAGACTGGAACCCGAAAGGGGTGCCATAGATCGGCTCGCAGGCTCTGTCCACCATCGATTGCCTGGCGTAGGAGATCCCGAAGATCATCGGGGCGGACCCATGAAGTAAGCACATGGGAGCAACGTATCGACAGGTCCGCCTCCAACATTGATCGTTTTCCTTCACGAAAGTCGATCACCTGGTCGTCGGCTACCGAAGCGAGTAACGTAGAGTAGGCCACGGTTTTGAGATTAGTCCACCTTTCGCCCCACAAGAATAGGGCCGCGGATGTGCGGCCGATCTGCAGCCGCGGGGCGATCTCGGATTTGCTGACGCCAGCGCGATGCAATTTTCACCAGACTTCACCGCGAAGCACGTGGTTCAGCGACGGAAGCGTCGGCGATTACGCCTTCGGCCCACTCGAGCGCCTTCTGCTCGCGTGCCTGATCGGCGGCCATGTCGCGATAGGTGGCGTCGATGTCCTGCGGTACCACATGCGGCCGAGCAAGTGCGTCGATGAACTCGCTAATTCGGTCTGGACCAACGGTCCTCTTCAGACTCTCGTAAACGTCCTCGCTGAGAGTTATGCTGACCCTTTGGTTCATGCTGCTGCCTATACGTAGTGTACACGTCTATCCCCCCACCAGCTCCAAAAACGCCGCCGCCGCGTGGCTCAGCGCCCGCTTGGCCGGATACACCAGCCGGATCTTGCGCTCCATGGCCATCTCGCGCACCCGCACCTCGCGCACCAGCCCGTGACTCAGCTCCTCCTCCACGCACATGCGCGGCAGAAACGCGACCCCTTCATTCCGCTCGACCATCTTGCGGATCGCCTCCACCGTCGGCATCTCCAGATCCATATGCAGCGGGACCTTATGCCGCTGAAACTCGCGAATCACCATCCCCCGGTACGGCGAAACCACATTGTGCGCGATAAATGTTTCCGAGCCCAGCTCCGCAATCGGAATCTCCTTGCGCGCGGCCAGCCGATGCGACGGCGACACGATGAACGCCAGGTGATCCGTGTAAATCACCCGCGACACCAGCCGCTCGTCCTCCGGATCGTAAGTCAGGATGCCTAATTCCAGATCGCCGTCGATCAGCTCCGCCGGAATCTTGCTCGACAGGCTCCTCCGGATCTGCACCCGGATCTTCGGATAGCGCCTCCGGTACTTCTCGATGTGATCCAGCAAATACAACGTGGACGATTCGTTCGCCCCGATCGTCAGCCGCCCCGCCGACTTGTCCCGCAGCTCCGCCAGCCCGTTCTCCAGATCACCTTGCAGGTTCTCAAACCGCCGCGCATAATCCAGCACGACTTTGCCGGCTTCGGTCAGCATCAGGTCCTTGGCGGACCGGTCGATCAGCTTCTCGCCCAGCACCAGTTCCAGCCTCTGGATCGCCAGCGACACCGCCGGCTGCGTCCGCAGCAGCTTCTCGGCCGCCCGGGAGAAGCTCTTCTCATTGGCCACCGTCAGAAAGACCTTAAGAGAGTGAAGCTCCATAAGGTTCCATTATAGATGCCGCCAGAATCATAAAGCGAGCTAGACCATTGCGCGGTCCAACGAAGCAATAAACTGTATCCCGGGTACGATTCTCCGGCTCAGCCGGTCGTCGTTCGTGATGAACAGGTCGCACCGCCCCGCCGCAGCGCACGCAAGCTGAATCGCATCCGGAGCCTTCAGAGTCTTGTCGTTCCTGAGCCGCGCATAGATCCGCGCCGCGGATTTATCGAAAGGGAGCAACGAAACCCCCGGCGCGGTCAGCAGTTTTTCGTATCGGTCCGCCAGTGCGACATCCCCGCTGGCGAACGGCTTCGCCAGCACCTCCGCTAGCGTTAGAGTGGAACTCAGCAGTTCATCGCGACGCTCCGACATGCGCTCCAAAATCCCGCCGACTCTGGCCGAGCGCTCATCCTTATCCTCTATGAAATAGATGAACAGGTTCGTGTCAAAAAAGATCCTGCTCATTCCCAGCCCTCGCGCAGCTTGCGGATGTATTCGTCGGCGTCTTCTCCGCGCCACAGCTCCTTGCCGAGTCCCCGTAGTTGAAACACACTGTCCAACCATCTTCCGCGATCCTGCTTTTCCGTCCCATAGCGCTGCTTGGCCCACTCGACGATCTCCCGGTACTTCGGCGGGACATCTTCGTCCTGCGGAAAAATCTTGCCCGTGCGGTCGGGATCCACATCGTCGCCGGCCAGCAGCAGTCGCCGAGTGCGTTTGCCCGTTGCGTAGAGCATGCGATAAGTCCCTGGGTTCGGCGCGCGGTTCGCCACACAGTGCAGTGTGGCATGCACCCGCACGCCCGGTCGTAGTTCACCGAACAGATTCTCCCGGCGAGCCCGCTCCACAATCTCGCCGATCGTGAAGTCCAAGCGTTCCGGTTGTTCGCGATGCAGCAGAGCCGTCGCGAGAAACGTCTCGTCGGCGACTTTTAAGTCCACAGTTGTTTTCAATCCTAACCTCTATAGACTAAGTTAACCTTTCGGTCTTAGTCTGTCAAATTGGCGTAAAACTTATACAAACCACTAAGATTATTTATTTGCTAAATTTAAGCCGAAGGGGATAATGGGACAAAGGAGTTGACGATGCCCGACCGCGTGTACATCTTCGACACCACACTCCGTGACGGCGAGCAGTCCCCCGGATGCAGCATGACCGTGGCCGAAAAACTGCGCATGGCCGCCAAACTGGTCGACCTGGGCGTGGACATCCTCGAAGCCGGCTTCCCCATCGCTTCCGAAGGCGACCTCGAAGCCGTCGACGCCGTCAGCCGCGAATTTCCCTGGACCAACGTCGCAGCCCTCGCCCGCGCCAACCGCGGCGACATCCTGGCCGCCGCCAAGAGCCTGCGCAACGCCAAGCGCCCGCGCATCCACACCTTCATCGCCACCAGCGACATTCATCTCAAGTTCAAGCTGAAAAAATCCCGGCAGCAGGTGCTCGATGAAGCCGTAGCCGCCGTGCGCCTCGCTCGCGAATACTGCGATGACGTCGAGTTCTCCGCCGAAGACGCCACCCGCACCGATTGGGATTATCTGGAACAAATCTCGCGAGCCGTAGTCGCCGCCGGCGCCCGCACCGTAAATCTGCCCGACACCGTAGGCTTCTCCGTGCCTGACGAATACGGAGCTATGATCGGCCGCATGGTGAAGGCTCTGGGCGATTCCGCAATCGTCAGCGTGCACTGCCATGACGATCTCGGCCTCGCCGTAGCGAATTCGTTAGCCGCCGTGCAAGCCGGAGCCCGCCAGGTGGAATGCACCATCAACGGAGTCGGCGAGCGCGCCGGCAACGCCGCTCTGGAAGAGGTCGTCATGGCCATCAACACCCGCCGCGACCGCTTGCCTTACGAAACCCGCATCGTCACCGAACACCTGTATCCGTGCAGCCAGCTGCTGACCTCGCTGATCACCTTCGGCCCGCAGCCCAACAAGGCCATCGTCGGCGAGAACGCCTTCGCCCACGAAGCCGGCATCCACCAGGACGGGTTCCTTAAAGAGCGCACCACTTACGAAATCATGGAGCCCAAGTCCGTAGGCGTCCCCGAATCGCGCCTGGTCTTAGGGAAGCACAGCGGCCGCCACGCCCTGGCGAAACGTTGCGACGATCTGGGAGTCCATCTAACCCGCGAACAGCTGGACGTAATGTACCACCGCTTCACCGCGCTGGCGGACCGCAAGAAGGGCGTCCGCAACGACGAAATCGCCGCCCTGGCAACAGAAATCGCGACCGAGATGAAAGCGTCCGTAGTCGCAACCGACTAGTTGGCATGTCTTGCTTCCTACTAGCAATCGTCGCGGCGGCGTGTGCCGTCGGGCAGTCCTTTACGGCAGGCATTCTGCTTGAAGGAAACGACGGTACGAGGACCAGTTGGCTCGCCCCCGCTGCCACCTATGGCCCAAAAGGATGGACGACATTCAATCCTAAATCGATTCGAGGCGACTGGAGGCTGCGCGGAAGCAAGTTCGATGGCTCAGTGGTTCACGTCGTACGTCCTTGCGATGGCGAAGGGTGCTGGGTAACGGACCTGCCCAAACACGAAGGCAAACAGATCTATCAGAATGCGGTCGGTGTGCTGACTACCGCCGATGTGCCCGTGATCATGTTTCAAGATCAGACCGGGAATGCTTCTGAGCAGGACAAGGTCAAAGCGTTTCTTGGCAAGACGATAGAAATGCACCTGGGCTTGATTCTCGCGTCGAAGCATCTTCATCCGACGAAGGTAGTGGTGAGCCAGCGCGCGGAAATTACGCGCAGCGAAACCGCGATTGACGGCCAGACCTATTACCACGTCTTTTATCAGAGCGAAATCTATGACAGTCAAGCTCCCGCTGGGTCGGATTGTAAAAACTTCGTGTTCCGTCTTCAAGCCTGGTTCACCGAATCAGCCGCGGGCATTCGCAATTTGGTGACCGCGCAGCCGCAATTCGATTACTGTGATGGGACCAACGTGACCGATCTCGAACCCGTGGGCGCCATTCTGCTTGACGGCACGGCCTTTGTTATCGCGGCCGAGGGTTACTACGAAGGAGCGAGTGCGGTCGTGTTGATCATCAGTCCAAAATCAGTGAAGAGGCTGGCCGAGAACCGCTACGCGGACACTTGACTTGAACCCACGAACTCTTAAGCCATGAACCTGAAAATCCTACTCTTACCCGGCGACGGAATCGGCGCCGAAGTGACCGCTGCGGCAGTAGTCGTTCTAAAATCCGTAGCCAAAAAATTCGGCCACACGCTGGACCTGACCGAAGCCCTCTTAGGCGGCTGCGCGATCCACAAAACCGGCACGCCATTCCCGGACGAGACAAAAAAACTCGCCGAAGCCGCCGACGCCACCCTCATGGGAGCCGTCGGACTCCCCGAGTTCGACAACGCCCCTCCCAGCCAGCGCCCCGAAGCCGGACTCCTAGCTCTCCGCTCCGTGCTCGACGTATTCGCGAACCTGCGCCCCGTCCGCACCTGGCCGTCTCTCGTAGAATCCTCGCCGCTAAAGAATCACGTAGTCGAAGGCACCGACATGCTGATCGTGCGTGAGCTCACCGGAGGCCTCTACTACGGCACTCCGCGCGGCATCGACGCCGACGGCAAAGCCGCCCGCAACACCATGTCGTACACGCGCGCCCAAATCGAGCGCGTCGCCAAGAGAGCCTTCGAGCTCGCCCGCCACCGCCGTAAACACGTTACCAGCGTCGATAAATCGAACGTCCTCGAAGTCTCCCAATTCTGGCGCAGCGTCGTCGTCGAAGTCGCCAAAGGCTACCCCGACATTCAACTCACTCACATGCTGGTCGACAACGCCGCTATGCAGATGGTGCTCCGCCCCACGTCCTTCGACGTGATGCTCACCGAGAACACCTTCGGCGACATCCTCAGCGACGTCGGAGGCATCCTGGCCGGGAGCATCGGAATGCTGCCCTCGGCCTCGCTCGGCGAATCGAAGGGACTCTACGAGCCCGTCCACGGCTCCGCGCCCGACATCGCCGGTCAGAACAAAGCCAACCCCCTCGGAGCCATCGGCTCCGTGGCAGCCATGCTCGAATACACCTTCGGCCTAGTGAAGGAAGCCGCCGCCGTCAACGCGGCAATTGGAAAAGTTCTGGACTCGGGCAAGGTGACGGCCGATCTGCGACCCAAGGGAAAACCGTCAACGACAATAGAAGTAGGAGAGGCGGTCGCCGCGTCGCTTTAAGAAAGAGCCATATGAAACCCCGCACCATAGTCGAAAAAATCTGGGACAGCCACGTAGTCTCGCAGCAACCCAACGCGCCCGCGCTGCTCTACATCGATCTGCACCTGTGCCATGAGGTCACCACCCCGCAAGCCTTCACCACCCTGCGCGAGCGTGGACTCAAAGTCCGCCGCCCCGATCTCACCATCGCCACGATGGACCACAGCACGCCGACCACTCCTCGAAATATTCCAATCATGGATCAGGAAGGCGCCGCCCAGCTCGCCCAGATGGAAAAAAACTGCGCCGACTTCGGTATCCCTCTGCACAACTTGAGCAGTAACAAGCAAGGCATCGTCCACGTCATGGGACCCGAGCAGGGCCTGACGCAGCCCGGCATGACCATCGTCTGCGGCGACAGCCACACCGCCACCCACGGAGCGTTCGGAGCGCTGGCGTTCGGCATCGGAACCAGCCAGGTAGGACACGTCCTCGCCACCCAGTGTCTGCTCCAGACCCCCTCCGAGACCTACGCGATTCGCGTTGAAGGCACGCTTCGCCCCGGAGTCTCCGCGAAGGACATCATCCTAGCCGTGATCGCCAAGATCGGCATCGGCGGCGGCACCGGCTGCGTGTTCGAATACACCGGCTCCGCGATCCGCGCTCTCTCCATGGAAGAGCGCATGACCGTCTGCAACATGTCGATCGAAGGCGGAGCCCGCGCCGGCCTGGTTGCCCCCGACGACACCACCTATCAGTACATCCACGGCCGGACCTTTGCTCCTAAAGGCAAAGACTGGGATGCAGCGGTCGAGCGCTGGAAGCAACTCCCTACCGACGCCGGAGCGACTTACGCCAAAGAGCTCACCATCGACGCCGCAGCTCTGGAACCGATGGTCACCTTCGGCACCAACCCCGGCATGGGCATCGCGATCTCCGGCAACATTCCCGACCCCGCCGCCGTCGCCGACCCCATCGAAAAATCCGATCTCATCAAAGCCCTGAAGTACATGGACCTCCAGCCCGGCAAGCCGATGCAGGGCCACAAGGTCGACGTAGTCTTCGTCGGCAGCTGCACCAACTCCCGCATCTCCGACCTGCGCGCCGCAGCGTCGGTCATGAAGGGCCGCAAAGTGAGCCCGACCGTTCGCATGCTGGTCGTGCCCGGCTCCCAGCAAGTGAAACTGCAAGCCGAAGCCGAGGGCCTGGACAAAATTTTCCGCGATGCCGGAGCCGATTTCCGCGAAGCCGGCTGCTCCATGTGCCTGGCCATGAACGGCGATCAACTCGAGCCCGGCGAGTACAGCGTCTCCACCAGCAACCGCAACTTCGAAGGACGCCAGGGCAAAGGCGGACGCACCTTCTTAGCCAGTCCGCTCACCGCCGCCGCGTCAGCCGTGACCGGCGTAGTCACCGACGTAAGGAAGTTACCCCAATGACATTCGAATCCAAAACCGTAGTCATCCCCATCGACAACATCGATACCGACCAGATCATCCCCGCGCGTTATCTAAAGTCGATCTCGAAAGAAGGCCTGGGCGAAGGCCTCTTTCGCGACTGGCGCAATCAGCCCGATTTCCCGCTCAACCGCCCCGAAGCCAAAGGCGCGGAGATCCTGGTAGCCGGCGACAACTTCGGCTGCGGCAGCTCCCGCGAGCACGCCCCCTGGGCGCTCACTCAAAGCGGATTCAAAGCCGTAATCAGCACCTCCTTCGCCGACATCTTCAAAGGCAACGCGCTAAAGAACGGCCTGCTCCCGGTAGTAGTCCCACAAGACGCCCACAAAGAATTACTGGCCGCCCCCAACGCCAAAGTAAAAATCGACCTCGCGTCCCAAACCGCCACCCTCCCCAGCGGCCGCGAAGTAAAGTTCCCCATCGACCCCTTCGCCAAAGAATGCCTCCTGAACGGAGTAGACGAGCTAGGCTACATGCTAAAGCAGGACCCCGCCATCACCGCGTTTGAATCGAAGCACCCACCGTCCATCAACACCCGAGCGTAGTCTTTCTTCTTCGCGTTCATTCGTGTTCATTCGTGGCTAAGGTTTTGGGTGTACACTCTTTGTCAAGGAGTGAGTGTGCAAGCAGTATCCGCATTCGCGCTCGCGTCGCTCCTCGGCATGGCTGCCTCCGCGCAGCAATCCCTCTCCACAGCCCAGACCATTCCCAAGCCACCCGCGCTCCGCCCCGCCGTCACCGGAGCCCCTTTCTCCGCCGATCGCCACCAGGTCCGCAACCGCACCCTCGACGACGGCACCCGCATCACCGAAACCTGGCCGGTCCACAAAATCTATCGCGACGCCCAGGGCCGCCTCCGCACCGAGCGCCCCCTGCTCACCTTCGCCGACGCCCCCGAATTCCCTCGCATCGTGCAGATCGACGATCCCGCCGCTGGCATTCAATACGTCTTGGATCCGCAGCGGAAACTGGCCCACCGCTTCGCCTCTATTTCGGTCTTGCCCGCGCCATCCGACTCCACCGAAGGCGAGAATCTCGGCGCGTGGATGATCCAAGGCCTCCGCGCGGAGGGTCTCCGCCGCACCATCAGCGCGACCACCATCGAATCCTGGACCGCTCCCGATCTCCATCTTCTGCTCCGTCAAAAAACCATCGATCCCCGCTTCGGCCAATCCGTCAACGAGCTGACCAGAGTCCGCACCGGGGATCAGGAGCCGGCCCTGTTCACGGTCCCGCCCAATTACAATGTCGTCGATGAGCCCGGCGATTTTGCGATCGCCTACACGGTTCGATCCCAAGCTTCGCTCCCCGTGGTGATCACCAAAGTTCCCGCGGTCTACACCGAAGAGGCCCGCCGCAGCGGCATCCAGGGCACCGTTCAGCTCACCCTGTTCGTCGATGAAACCGGCCATGCCCAAGGCATCCATGTCGAGCACTCGCTTCAACCCGGCCTCGATCAGGAAGCCATCAAAGCCGTCCGCCGTTGGCGCTTCCGCCCCGGCGAGCAGGATGGCCACGCCATCCGCGTCCCCGTCCGAGTAGAAGTAACCTTCAGCCTGAACAACTGACCCCTCACAAATCAGTCCTCACCTTCTTAGCCGCTTGCATCAGCCCTCAGCTTCTAACTCCTCACAATAAGCCCTCAGTTTTTAACCCCCCTACATCAGTCCCCAGCTTCTTAAAGGTGGGGCGGGCTTTCAGCCTGCAGCCGAGCTTCCGCTCGGCTCCCGACCCATTCACATCCCTCCCGCAAATTCTATCTGCCCCCGTGTCACAAACTTACCGCCCCGCCGACCTCGCCGCCGCACGCCCCCATGCCCATCATGAGGCATGAAGAAATACGTTCGAGACCTTTTCAATGACCTCCGCCAGCCCAAGAGCAGCGGCGACTTCATCCCGCCGGTGCCCAAGCCCTCGACCGACGCCAACACCGTCGATCTCAACGCACCCGAGGCACCCATCCTTCCCGACGACCTGGAAAACCAGGAGCTCTCGACCGATCCAGCCGAGCGCATCCGCCAGCTCGACCAGCAGGCTCAGGACGACGAAGTGGAGGAAACGCTCGGCTAGCTTAGTTGAGGTAAGCTGCTCTTCCCCAGCACCGCCGCGTGCCGCGCGCCCGTGGCCGAAGGCAGGTTGCCGCACCGCCCTCGCGCGCTCTCATGGGCCAGCACCGCGAACGCGATCGCTTCCTTCGCGTCCGGATCGATCCCGAATTCCGCGCTGGTCTTGATCGTCTCGGGATCGAGCTGCTCGCGAAACCGCCGCATCATCCAGCGGTTGTGCACGCCTCCGCCGGAGACGATAATCTCATCCGGCTCCGTCGAGCGAAAAATCTGGTACACGATGGAGTCCACCGTGAACGCCGTGGCCGTCGCGATCAGGTCGGGCAGCGCAATGCCTGTGGCGATCAACCCGGCCGCGAACTCCTGCCCGAACCTCTCGCGACCCGTCGTCTTCGGAGGCAGCGCGCACACGTATTTATCGTCCATCATGGATTCGAGCAGCCCCTGGTGAACCTTCCCGCTGCGCGCGATCCGCCCATTCTTATCGAAAGTCTGCTCGCCGCCAGTCATGTGCGCTACCAGCGCGTCGATCACCATGTTCCCCGGCCCGGTGTCGAACGCGATCACCTCTTCGATGTATGGATCGGCGCGCCGCAGCGGCGGAATCGCCGTAATGTTCGCGATCCCTCCAATGTTCACCGCCACTCGAGTCAGCCGCGCATGCTGGAACAGCAGCGCATCCACAAACGGAACCAGCGGAGCGCCCTTGCCTCCCGCCGCCATGTCCGCCTCGCGGAAATTCGAGATCACGCGCAGCCCCGTGCGCTCCGCCACCACCGCCGCCTCGCCGATTTGCAGCGTGCTCGCCACGCGCCGCCCCAAAAAATCCGCGGCGTCGCCCTCGTGATAAATTGTCTGCCCGTGCATCCCGCACAGCTCGATCGACCCGAGCGGCACGCGCGCCCGCTTGCATGTTTCGAGCACCGCCTCCGCGTACAGTTCACCCAGCAGAAAATTCAACCGCGAAATCGCCGCCGTGTGCGCCATGGTATTCGAGACCCCCAGCAGCGCCGCGCGCACGTTACTCGGGTAAGGAATCGACCGGAACGCCACCGGCGTGACGCGCTTGCCGCGCACATCGACAATCGCCACATCGATCCCGTCGAGCGAGGTGCCGCTCATGATCCCCACGACCCTCAAGAAAGCTCCCGTTGCAGCTCTGCCAGCAATTGCAGCGCCTCAATCGGCCGCAACTGATCCAGATTCAGCTTCCGAATCCGCTCGGCGATCTGATAATTCACCGGCTCGAACAACTGGATCTGCATCGGCGCAGGTTTCGGCGATAACTCTTCCGTCACCGTCTGCTCCGCCGATTCATGCAACACCAGAATCTGCCGCGCCCGCTCGATCACGCTCATCGGCAGCGCCGCGAGCCTTGCCACTTCGATCCCGTAACTCCGGTCGGCCGCCCCCGGCTCCACCCGCCGCAGAAACAAAATCTGATCGCCCGATTCCTTCACCGACACATGCAGATTCCGGACGCCTTCCATCTGCGAAGCCAGCTCCGTCAGCTCGTGATAGTGCGTGGCGAACAAAGTCTTGGCGCGAATGTGCCGGTGG
>Ga0207008_10295_pt2 | contig 10887 bp, 8 predicted proteins | sample Alteio_BWMinCont_83_FD_153489 | JGI IMG/M metagenome (GOLD analysis project Ga0207008, IMG submission 153489) | Enriched cells from forest soil in Barre Woods Harvard Forest LTER site, Petersham, Massachusetts, United States -... | ecosystem: Environmental > Terrestrial > Soil > Temperate forest >... | reverse complement strand
TTTTCAGCCAGATCCTGCTGGGAATCGAGCACGGCCGGATGCGGTGGAAGAGATACAATTTGGTGCGGGCTTCCTTTTTCATTTTCTACCTGATATCCATCTGTTTTATTGGGGCGATGAGAAAGACCCAGGTGCGCTGGTTCATTTGGGCATTTCTCGTAAGCCACCTGCTGGCCGTCCTTGTGCGTCTTGCCATCCAAAGGGAATCCTTCGCCAATGGTAAATTGCATTTCGTGGAATGCGTATGTTTGCTGCGCTCCGGATTGCCGTACTTTTGGGCCACAGCAAGCAATTTGCTGACGCTCCAATTGGACAAAATCCTGGTCGTGAGCCTGCTGAACACGCAGGCCGCGGGAATTTATGCCGTGGCGCTGACCTTTGGCAACGCACAATCTTCCCTGGAAGAAGCGCTGGGGATTACATCGTTTGCGGTGCTATCAAATCAGAAAAGCACCGGGAGCCAGGAGAAAATTCTCACAGAAACGTTTCGTCAATCCGCGCTCGTGTCAGCCGCGTTGGGCCTGCTCCTGGCGTGCCTTATTCCCTTCCTCATCAAGCCTCTGTTCGGCATGGAATTCTCGCCGGCCATACAGCCCGCTGTAATTCTGGCGATAGCGGCTTCGCTCACGACGTCAAGCGACATTCTAAATGAAGGATTGCGAGGCGCGGGACGCCCCTATGCCGGGCTTGTGAGCCAGCTCTTGGGAACAGGAGTGCTGGCACTGGCGGCCATATTGCTCTTGCAAAGATTCGGGCTGATGGGAATGGCATGGGCGGTGGTATTGAGCGCGTGCACGCAAGTGGCAGTGCTCGTTGCCGCCGCGGCGAATTGGCTCCAGATTTCCGCGTTTTGCTTTTGGCCGTTTAGCGCGAGAGATATCAAAATGGTTTGCCGGCAAATGGCCGCCCTGCGCTGGCGATATTCCCGGTCCGCGGCTTGAGATCGTTCTGGTCGTCACCACGATGAATCGCATGCCACGAATCCTAGGGTACGTGACGCCGGTCCGCGCGTTTTCCACCACGGGTGGGATCTATATGCAGGCGGCGTCGGGCCGAGTCGTTGATGCTCTCGCAAGGCACTTTGAGAAGGTCTATATATGTACTCGCGTTGTCCAGGACATACCGGCCGCGCCGGGCGAATTGCCGCTCGAGGCTTCCAACCTTGAACTTATCGCGCAACCTTACTGGCGCAGCTCTGCTGGATCATTGCCCCATTTTTTCGGCATCGTGCGCGCCTATTTTCGCACCTGCCGGCAAGTGGACGTTCTTTTTGTTCGAGGAATGTGCCCGTACATCGCGGTCTTGTATTTATTTTCGTCCCTGTTCCGCCGTCCCATTTGTCATTGGATCGTGGGCGATCCCGTCGCGTTGCTGCGATCCAGCAAGCGAAACGGATTCGTGCTGGACACATTTGCTTTGCTTTATGCGCTGCAAGACCGAATGTTCAGCCGCCTGGGACGGTGGCTTACGAGTGGCGCCTTCATATGCAATGGCCGCGAATTGGCCCGCGCCTACCGTTCGCCCAGAACGATCGCGGCAGTCTCCAGCACTGTTAAGGAAAACGAGTTCTTTTCCCGCGTGGACACCTGCCAGGGTCTAGCCGTGCGCATCCTTTTCGTCGGTTACATCCGTCCGGAGAAGGGGCTTGAATACTTACTTGCAGCAGTCAGCCTGCTTCAGAGTGACACGCCATGGGAATTGGAAATTGTGGGGCCTGACCAGTTCGCGGACTATCGGAGGCGGCTCGATGAAATTATTGCAGCGCGAGGCATTTGTGAACGCGTGCATTGGGCCGGATACGTGCCGTATGGGAAACCATTATTCGCGCACATGCGCGCCGCCGACATTTTTGTCCTCCCCACTTTGTCTGAGGGAACGCCCCATGTGCTCGCGGAGGCCCGAGCCAACAGCCTGCCATGCGTTTCGACCACTGTGGGCGGAGTGCCCAGTACAGTCCAGCACGAATATGACGCATTGCTCGTACCTCCAAAGAACTCTGAAGCACTCGCACGGGCGATTGAGCGAATCGTCCGCGATGGCGAATTCCGGCGTCAATTGATCCGCAATGGATTGATAGCGGCCCGCCAGCAAACTCTGGAACGATTTGTGGCCACAGTGCGAACGGAACTGGAAACCAATTCAGCAGCGCCCGAAACGGCGGTCCCACAAGAATAGGGCCGAGAAAATGCGATTGCTTCAGTATCTCTGGTTCAGCCTCATCATGTCGGGAACGGGCTGGCTCCCGGATCTGCGCCCCGTCCTGCGAATGCGGGGATTCTTGCTCCGGCCTTCCTTCAAGACCTGCGGGCGAAATCTCCAGGTGGCGAAGCGGGTGACCATCAACTTTTCGAGCCGTCTCGAAATTGGCCGCGACGTTTACATCGCCACTGGGTGCTGGTTGCACGCGTGGGGAGGAATCATCCTTGAGGACCAAGTGCAACTTGGACCGTACGCCGTGCTCGTTACCGGGGACCATACGCGTGAGCGCGGCTCGTACCGGTATGGCCCAAGCAGGCTGGCGCCGATTCGCCTGTGCCGCGGATCCTGGGTGGCTGCCCACGCCACGGTCACAAAAGGCGTGACCGTGGGATGCGGCGCACTCGTCGCGGCCAATTCGGTAGCGACGCGCGATGTGCCGGAATTTGCAGTGGTGGGCGGCGTGCCCGCACGCATCCTGGAGCGAAAATCACGGATCGAAGTAGCCATATGAGTCCAACCCGACCTTCCGTACCTTGATGAGACTTAATCATGGACCCGTCAACGATCTTATATCTTGAAATAGGCGTGGCCATCCTGCTAACGGCGTGGATCCTCTGTGCGAAGCCCGAGTACGGCCTTTTCCTCTACGGTCTGGCGCTGGGATTTCCCGAACTCGCCATCCCGCTTGGAACCGCCATTCACTTCCGCCCGGACGATGGCCTGATCGTGATCTTCCTGTTCCGGTCCATTTTGTGGACGCCTGCGCCTCCCGGGCCGGGACAACGAAAAATACTCAGGTGGCAGGCGTTTTTCTTGCTGGCGTGTTTCCTTTCCGTGGGGTTTGGAATGGCGCGTGGAACTCCGCCGGCAGAATATGAAACCATAAAAATGATCGGGTGCGCCGCGATTGTGTTTGCGCTTCCGCGGCTGGTGCAATCGGAACGGCGCCTGCGGTTCCTGATCGCGGGTCTGATGTGCGCCGGCATCGCCCTGATCATTCAAATCATCCAGCGGCTCGGCGCCGGCCCGGCGAATATCGTGGCCAATTTCCAGGAATTCAAAAGCGCCGCCACATTCACTACATGGAATCCCAATACCATCGGACAAGCGGCCATGCTGGTTGTGTTTGCGGCGGGACTGGGGTGGATCGTCTTTCCGCAATCGCGTGCCACCAGATCCCTCTGGTTCTCTCTATCAATGGGATTCGCACTGACTCCCGCGCTGATGTTCGTGCGTGGAACGAGTCTCAGTATCGCCTTTGGATTCATTCTGTTTCTCTGTTTAACGCACTCCTGGAAATCGCTCTTCGTGTTTCTGATGGTGTGTTTATCCGTGGTCATCTATTCGTATTCGGTGAATCCCGAGCTTGTGGATAGTGCCACCCAGGTGGACCTTGCAACAGGCGAGGGGTTGAGCCATCGCTTCGAACGGTGGGATACGGCCATCGGAGCCATCCAAGCCGAGCCTATATGGGGGCAGGGATTTGGCCAGGAATGGGTCTACTTGAACGCCATGGGAAGCGAAGGGCGCGCCCACGACGCCTATTTATCCACATGGATTGAGTTGGGAGTGGGCGGCCTGGCCCTGCTTCTGGCCATGGTCTATCAATTCGTTTCCGTTGGCCTTTCGCTTTACAGGCGGCCGCAATTTCAATTATGCGGCGCGCTGGTGCTGGCGCTCCTGGCTGCCGCCATTGTGGATAGCGTCGGTTTGCCTACGTTGTATTGGGAAAAGCTGCCAACCATTTCGCTGTCGATCGCTGTGGCCCTGGTTGGTATCTGCGAAAGAAGAGATCTGGAGACTGCTCCGCAAGGCGTAGGCGCGCTCGAGATGGAATCTCTTCCGCAACATTCATAAACCCTTTTGTTCCGGCGAAATCGGCGCGATCGACCTCGCGAGACCTGGCCTTGCCGCAAAGTGAAAGCGTTCATGTATCGGTGGTTGTTCCTTGCCGGAATGAAGTCCGGTTTATTCGTAGTTTTCTGGATTCGCTTATGCACCAAGATGTCGCCGGCATGAATGTGGAAATCCTGATCGCGGATGGCATGAGCGACGACGGAACTCGAGAGGTCCTGGAGGAATTCGAGCGGAATTGTCCGGGTCTTCGCATGATCGACAACACCCAAAGAATCGTTTCCACGGGGCTCAACTCCGCCATCCGCGAAGCCAGGGGTGAAGTCATCGTTCGCATGGACGCCCACACGGAATATGCCCCAAACTATATCCGAACCTGTTTGCAAGTCATGAAGGAAACCGATGCGGACAACGTGGGCGGGCCGGCGCTGACACGCGCGGAGGGATACGTCGCGCAAGCCATTGCGTTCGCGTTCCACTCGAAGTTTGTCAGCGGCGGCGCCAGATTTCACAATGTCACCTACGAAGGATACGCCGACACAGTAGCGTATGGTTGCTGGAGGAAATCGACCTTGCTCCGCGTTGGCCTTTTTGTTGAAAGACTCTACCGCAGCCAGGACGACGAATTGAATTTGCGAATCGTTTCTTCGGGGGGGAAGATTTGGCAGTCCCCCAGGATTACTTCCTGGTACTGGCCACGGGCCACGCTGGCCGCGTTGTTTCGCCAATATTTTCAGTATGGATTCTGGAAAGCCGCCGTGATTCGAAAACACCGGAAACCGGCTTCCTGGAGAAACCTTGTGCCCGGCGCAAGCATCCTGATCGGAGTTGTTTTGCTGCTGGGAGTTCTCGGCGCGGCCCTGAGCGGATCTAGCCGTTGGGAATCGGATTTCATGGTGGATTGGATTGCCTTGGCTGGGCTGTACTTCGCGGTCTCCCTGGGCGCCGCATTTCTTGCAGCCAGGCGTAATGGCTGGCGCTTCCTACTCGTTTTACCCGTCGTGTTCGGTACCTATCACCTTTCCTATGGGCTCGGTTTCCTGCTGGCGCTTGCTTACCAGCCCATCGCCTGGGATCGACCTTCGTATATGCGAAAGATCCTGACGGCCATAACTCGCTAAATTCAATCTGGCCTGACAGTGATCTGCGGAAAACAGGAAATACAAGGACGTACTTGTTGAAACCTCTTCGAATGCGCCGGGAATTTCTTCCATTTTCACGGCCCAGCATCGGCCAGGAGGAAATCGCCGAGGTTGCCGATACCCTGCGTTCTGACTGGATTTCCACCGGACCTAAGGTGGCGCGTTTTGAGGGGGAATTCGCGGCCGCCGTCGGCGCCCCTGCGGCACTGGCGCTCAGTTCGTGCACGGCGGCTATACACCTGGCGTTAGTGAGTCAGGGTATTGGTCCGGGAGATTCCGTCATCACGACTCCGATGACATTTTGCGCCACGGTCCATGCGATCGAACAGACAGGGGCCCGTGCGATACTGGCCGATATTGAACCTGGGACGCTTAACATTGATGCCGTTAGGGTCAGCGGTGCCATTGAAAAACTGATCAGGCGGGGGCAGGGGAAACGCCTGAAGGCAATTCTTCCTGTCCATCTGTATGGCCATCCCTGCGAAATGGATTCCTTGCTGGAGATCGCGCAGCATCATCACCTCACGGTGATCGAAGATGCAGGTCACGCAATGTCGGCGAGTTACGATGGCCGCCCAGTCGGATCGCAGCGGGCGTCCTGCTCCGTTCCACTCCTGACGTGCTTTTCGTTTTACGCTACCAAGAGTTTAACGACGGGCGAAGGCGGCATGCTCACGGGATCTGCCGAGGCCGTCGAGGAGGCGCGCCTTTGGAGCCTGCATGGAATGAGCCGGGATGCCTGGAAAAGGTATGGCACGGAAGGGACCTGGTACTACGAGGTCGTTCGGCCGGGCTTCAAGTACAACATGACCGACCTGCAAGCTGCCATCGGAATACACCAGCTCAAAAAACAGTATCGATTTCTGGCACGCCGCACGGAGATCGCCCGCCGGTACAATGCGGCGTTTTCCGAGCTCGACTGTTTCCAAGTTCCTGAAAGCTTCGCTCGTGGGGATCACGCATGGCATTTGTATGTCCTGCGTTTGCGCCTGGATCGCCTCGGAATTTCTCGAAACCAATTCATCGAAGAACTTGCCGCGCGCAACATTGCCAGTTCCGTTCATTTTATTCCGGTCCATATGCAACCTTACTATCGCGACATGTACGGGTACAAGCCGGAGGACTTTCCGGTCGCCTGCCGTGAATACCAGAGGATCGTCTCCTTGCCGCTTTATCCAGGCATGAGCGACCAGGATGTTGGCGACGTCATAAATGCGGTCGCCGGGATCGCCCGGAAGCACATGCGTGGCCGCGTCACCGCGGGAGCGAGCCTGCCGGAGACATGGACAGACAGGCGCGCCGAGGCTCGACCGGTTCCTGACGCGGCGCGGCGGATGGAATCGGTCGCGCGGCGCGCCTTCGATGTGGCCTGCGCGGCCGTGGGCCTCATTCTTGTGACGCCCTTATTTGCGATCATCGCAGCGGCCATCAAATGGGAAGATGGCGGTCCGGTGCTTTACACGCAGATGCGCGTCGGCAAGGGATTCCGGCCATTTCGTCTCTTCAAGTTCAGAACCATGGTTCCCGACTCGTCCGGGTCGACTCCTCTGGCAGGGCCGCACGATCCACGCATTACGAGAGTGGGGCGGCTTTTGAGAAGGACCAAGCTGGACGAATTCCCACAACTCGTCAACGTCCTGAAAGGCGAAATGCAGTTGGTCGGGGTGCGTCCTCAACTCGAACGGTACGTGCGGGCCTTTTCCGATGAGTATGGTGTTCTCCTTCAGGACCGGCCCGGAATTACCGACCTGGCCTCCTTGATTTTCCGCAACGAAGAACAAATGTTTCTGCCCGGCCATCTGGACGAACAATACGTGACGCGAATTCTGCCTAAAAAGTTGCAACTCTCGCTCAAGTATTGCAGGGCGCGCACGTTTCTCTCCGACCTTGGAATCATTTTCCGGACAGTCTTGGGTTTCAAATCCCCGGCGCAGGATTGACAGGCCCCACTTCGAGAAGAACCATTGGTTGCAGAATGAGTGCTCAACCATTTTCCTTTGCCGTCACTCGATGGAGAAATGACCCTCTCTCGTCGGCCCTCTCCCTCTTGACCAAAATACGCCAGACACCGTCCGCTGGCATAATCTTGCGGCACCGGTCATGGTTCATCGGCCTCTTTCAAGCGGTGCTGATTTTCTGTTCTCTCGTGGCAGCCTGGCTGCTCCGTTTCAATTTCTTCCTTCCCGATCGATCGCTCCTGTTGTCAGTGGCGCCCATTCTGATTTTGATCCGGCTGACGGTGATAGCTCAATGCGGGCTGTTGCACGGCTGGTGGCGATACACCGATATTGACGACGCGGTTGCCATCGTGAAGGCCATAGCGGTGGGTTCCGTAGTGTTTGTGATTTGCATGAGGCTGGTGTTTGGAATCGTGGCCTTCCCGCGCGCGATCTATATTCTTGAGCCGCTTTTGAGCATGCTGCTTCTGGCGGGCGTTCGAGTCTGTTCCAGGATCGTCGCGGAATCATTTCAACAACGGGCGGCCGCGTCCACGGATGTCATCCTGATCGGCGCCGGGGCAGCGGCGGAAATAGCCCTGCGGGAGATCGCGCGTTCCGAAAACGGTTACCGCGCCGTCGGCTGTGTCGATGACGACGTCTCCAAAATAGGCGGAAAGATCCACGGGGTTCCTATACTTGGCAAAGTAGATGAGCTGCCGTTATTCGTTGCGAAACACGACACCCAAGAAATCCTGATTGCAGTTCCCTCCGCCACAGGCGATCAGATGCAGAGATTTGTGGAAATCTGCTCGAAGGCGGACATTGGGTTCAAGACGGTGCCCTCGCTTCATGAAATTCTCAACGGGCAAATTGATTCGGCGCAGCTGCGCGAAGTCCGGCTCGAAGACCTCCTCGGGCGGGATCCTGTCAGCATCGATTTGAAATCGGCACGGGAACAGATCGCGGGGCAGACGGTCCTGGTCACCGGCGCTGCCGGCACGATCGGGTCGGAATTGTGCCGCCAGGTATTACAGGCCGGCCCTGGCAAATTATTGTGTCTGGATCACAACGAGACCGGGATTTTCTATCTGCAAATGGATTTATCCAAATGCAAGAGGGGGATCGAGCTGGTTTTCTGCGTCACTGATTTTGGCGATGACGGGCGAATGAGAAGTCTGCTGGCCGAACATCGACCCAGCGTGATTTTTCATGCAGCGGCGTATAAGCACGTACCCATGATGGAGATGAACGTTCACGACGCGGTGAAGAACAATATCTTCGCCCTACTCGGATTACTTGACCTTGCCGAGGAAAGCGGCTGTCCGGCATTCGTCCTGATTTCGTCGGACAAAGCGGTGAAGCCCACGAACATTATGGGCGCCACCAAGCGGGTGGGAGAACTGATTATTTCTTGCCGCCCGGCCCGTTCGATGCGATGCGCCTCCGTGCGTTTCGGAAACGTGCTGGGGTCGAACGGCAGCGTGGTCCCCATTTTCCAGAAACAGCTTCGAGAGCGCCAGCAGCTTACGATCACGCACCCGGAGGTCACGCGATTTTTTATGACAACGCGTGAGGCAGTTTCCCTGGTCCTGCAATCCTTCGCCATCGGAAACCACGGCGACACCCTGGTGCTCGACATGGGCAATCCGGTGCGCATCCTGGAGCTCGCGAAATCCTTGATTCGCCTCTCGGGCAAATCCGAAAACGAAGTTGGAATCCGATTTACCGGATTGCGGGAGGGCGAGAAACTCTATGAGGAGCTTTCCTACCCCACAGAAGAAATTCATCCGACGTCATCACCAAAAATAAAGCAAATTCGCGGCGTGCCACACGGGTGGTTCGACCTCAAGTCCCAACTCGATCAACTCCGAACAGCCATGTCCACGAAAGGCGCCGCCGGGATTCGCGAGAAGATGAAGGAAATCGTCCCCGAATATTCCAACCACGCTGGCAACCGGATCGAGGACGGCATCGTACGATTAAAACTGGAAGTAGCGGCAAGACCGAATGGCCTTCTGCCAACTGTTGCTATCCGGTAACCCCCCGAACAATCAACCTCACCATGCTTCTGTTCCAGCGTGGGAGACGGCAAGGTGTTGGAACCTGATGCTTTCCATCAAAACGATGAATTGGACAGAATTCCAAGCCTGGCCTAATCTCACACATGAGCAGATAGCAATCCTGACCACCCCGGGGCCGAGTGAACACCCACATTCGGCCCTCCTCCCTCAAAGTTTCAGCCTGCCACCACAAAGGATGAGCTATTCATGGACGGCGATATGAGGACATCACGGCCAGCCGTGGGTCGCAAAGGAGTTTCTTCCACCTAAAGGGGATTGGGACACCGCTGAATACAAACGCCCCCGCGTCCTAAGGGGAGCGTCTGAATGTCCTCATTCAATTTTTCGATTCCAAGCTCCGTAAGTTACTTGGCTTGCTCCGGATGCAGGGTCAGTTTCTGGACTCGCCAGTTGGTGATCTCACCGACGTAAATCTCATTCGGGTTCCGGCAATCCACTTCATGGACCGAGCCGAACTCTTTCATCTGTTTGCCCGCCGTGCCAAACTTTCCCAGAATTTTCCCGTCGAGTTCCATCTTGTAGATTTCGCCGTTGTCCATGTCTCCAGTGCCATTGGAATTGGAACTGTACATATACTGGTGCGCCCCGGGTGTAATGCAAATTGCCCAGGGAGCCCCGACATTGAGGTACTCGGTCTTGAAATTTCCGTCGTCATCAAAAACCTGGATTCGCTTGTTTTCCCGATCGCCGACGTAAACGGTGTCTTTGGCGTCTACCGCGATCGTGTGCACGGTATGGAATTGCCCTTGCTTGGTTCCCCTTGAACCCCAGGACTTGATGTATTTCCCATCTTTATCGAACTTCGCCACCCTGGAATTGTCATAGCCGTCAGCCACAAAAATATTTCCGGCAGCATCCCAGGCCACGTCCGTCGGCCTCCGGAAGCTGTCGCCAGGAGCGCCAGCGCCCGTATTGGCTTGACCTCCCCCTCCCCCACCGGGGCCTCCCAAAGCCGGCGCGGGTGCAGGCGGTGTGCCCGGGGCTGGCCCGGAAGGTACAGTTATTGCTTCCGGCTTCCTGCCCATGGTCATGATGACCTGGCCAGCGGGATTAAACTTGATGACCATGCTCGATCCCTCATCGATCACCCAGATGTTGTCCTGAGGGTCAACGCGCACGGCATGAGCAAAAATGAATCCATACAAGCCATGCCCGATCTCGCCAAGGTATTTCCCGGTCTGATCGTACTCAAACAAACGGGAGGAGGCGCGCACAAACGCCCGGTTCGTCCCGGTGGTCACATTGGTTGACCCGCTCCGCGTAAAGATGAAGATGTGCCCCTTGGAATTCGTCGCGACGCCGACCGCCTCGCCCAAATAGAGACCGTCAGGCATTTTGATGAGGTTGGGGGCGGAATCAAAGGGGATTTCGGGCACAACCAACTGAGCGTAGAGAGGACTCGCCACCAGCAAAGCAACCGCCGCAAACAAAAACTTCAAAGACCGCTTCATGAACGCCTCCCAAATAGGTATTAAACTCGATGCGTTTCTCAACCCGGCCCCCCTACTTCCTCGCGGGGGATGGTGTGGCTTGCCCCTTGAGCTCGATTTTCTGTACTCGCCAACCTGTGATTTCACCGGTCAAAATGTTGTTGGGATCCCGGCAGTCCATGGAATGCACGGTGGTGAATTGCTTCGGCAGCTTGCCTGCCTCGCCGAACTTGCCGAGAAC
>Ga0207008_10309_pt1 | contig 11057 bp, 10 predicted proteins | sample Alteio_BWMinCont_83_FD_153489 | JGI IMG/M metagenome (GOLD analysis project Ga0207008, IMG submission 153489) | Enriched cells from forest soil in Barre Woods Harvard Forest LTER site, Petersham, Massachusetts, United States -... | ecosystem: Environmental > Terrestrial > Soil > Temperate forest >... | reverse complement strand
CGGGACACCCTCGCGCACCATCGTGCCCTCCCAGTGTCCGATAAATTCTGATTCCGCTGCGAAGGCAACCGGCGGGAAAGTCGAAATGAGTATGAGTGTCACGACACGCAGGAACGACACGGTGGACGACATATACCCACTCTTCTGTAGCATGATTGTCGAGTTTACGCTTTCGAAGGGTGAGCTGAGTCTGTCGGGCGCCGACCCGACATCCCCATCCTGAAAAACATGAACGTTCGACAGTTGGCGAAACCGGGCCATTTCACGTTTTGACCGCTGGTCAATGAGCTCTATAAAAAGGGATGTCAAGAAAAAACTTCTGCCCCGACCGGAGGGCGAGTGAATGGTCTTGATCTCCAGCCCACTGTCTGTGTGAGTGCACCCCGATTCGCTCAGGGGTATTGCTCTGGACGGTTTGCCCTTCCCGTGGTTTTCTCTGCCGGTGGTGCCAACGCCAATCGGGTCTGAGAGACTTCGCAAGCGAGATTGATATCTGCGTGGTAATCATGGTTCTATCTGAGGCTCGTGGCCTATCGCTATTTCTGATTATCCGAGGGGGCATAGCGTGAAAATTAGTGACTCGCTGCCGAAGCAGACGTGGCCCAGCTCATTGACTGATACTCGCCCTCGAATCGAGCGTCTCCAGAACCCGACCGACCACCACTGGGGAATGACCAGAGATGGAAAACCGATTCTCAGAGAGGCTCAAGCTGCTTGCTGACCTAACTGTTTGGCGTCGAAGTCCACCCCTTTCTTCCAGATGGTTAAAGTAATAGCAGCGATCTTTCTGGCCAGGGTGAGACGGGCCATGGTGGGCCGCATTCCTCTGCTCAGAAGAGCTACGTAGAACTCGCGGAGTGGTCCCGGCCGAGTGCTGGCCGATATCGCGGTGCTCTTGAACAGATTCTTGAGATCGCGATTATAGTTGTCACTCAACCCGCGTACGCTGATGCGCTCCCGGTTGCGAACCAACTTGCCTCGGACATAGCGGTACTCACCGCTGTCGTGGGTTTCGACTGCGAATCCGCTGTATGCCCACAATTGTCGCTTGGTACGAAAACGGTGTGGCGTTTGCAGAAGAGCCACCAGCAACGCAGCACGGATCGGACCGATCGAAGGAACCTGGCGCAATAACTTCACGGCAGGATGCTGGTGGCTCTCCATCACGAAATCGCGGCGCGCTTCTTGATGCAAAGCTTGCAGCATATCCAGTTGCTGGTAGAACCGTTCGGCCCGCAGGCAAACTCCGGGTTCGGAAATCTTGGCCAACCACTCGGTGCGATGCCGCGCCGCATACACGGCAGTGCCACTGCAGGGAATCGCCCAGCTGCGATACAGCGCTTTAATCCGACTCATGACTCGCGTGAGATCTTTGGTGATGGTCAGATAGCTGCGACCTAACTCCTTCAAGGTTCGTACCCCATGGTCTCCGTGGTACACCGGACTGAGTTGGCCGCCGCGTAATAGCTCCGCCAGTTTGCGGGCATCGATCCGGTCACTCTTGCTGCCATCCTTCAACAGAGCGTTTTTGCGCGGGTCGCAGACGACCAGTCGGCTGACATGTGGTTTTAGAAGATCGTGTAACCAGGCAGCGCAGGTTCCCTCTTCGAAGGTCACCGCTAGAGTTCCACGCACTCCTTCGATGAATTCCAGAATCGTGGCCGCCTTGGTCTCCAGAATGCACTCCATGATCAGATTGCCCCTGCTATCCCTCACCGCAACCGAGATGGTGGCCTGGTGCACATCCATCCCGATATACTTCTCATGACTCATAAAGGCGCTCCTTTCGCTAGGTTGGCGATGTGAACAATCTCAACCTACCGCAAATGTGGGCGCCTTTTCATATTGCGTGTAATCGCGATTTTGCGCCAGTTATCGGATACCGCTCACTCAGATCGAGCGCCAGACTTCCAGAACTCTCCTGTCTCGCTTTCTGATCTTGAGCATTGGTCCAGCACCACAAAGAGTGAATGCTGGAACCGAAGAATGTATCCTTTTCAGCGTGAGCAAGTACAGGCGGTGGTTGATTTCTCTGATGGTCGTTGTGGCTCTGGCGTTCGCGGTATACGCTATTCGCGCACAACTGCAACGAGCTGTGATCGCGGCCTCCATCTATCACGCTCACATATTCACTGCCCCGTTACCGATCACCAGTGAGTCCCGATGGGGTCGCCTTCGGGATTCCGCCCAGTTTTACTGGGATTTTTCGGAGATCCCCTTCGCGCGAGAGAGACGCTTGAAGCTGCTGGACCCCACTTTGCGGCCGATCGTGAAAGAGATCAATCGGCAACAAGCTACGGGCGACGATATGCACTACTCCATGCATATCTATCGCGAAATCCGCTGGCGGTTGAACTTCACGCCAGATGTTGCAACCACCAGGGCCAGAATTTCCGATCTTCGTCAGAGCCTTACGCAACCGGTAGAACAGAAACTGGCTGGTGAACAGCAGGCCTCTGATGGAAGCTGGGGACTCGGGATTGATGCGTGGTACCTCAAGCTCTATTATTCCGTCGATCATGTCAATGAGTGCCGCCCACCTCCGAGGTACCCGCTGCCCTTTCTCGATCGGGTGAATTCTCCGGAAAAGCTTGACGCTCAACTCGACTCGGACTTGAAGAACGACTTCACCAAAACGGGAGTATTCAACCGCGAAGAATTAGACGAAACGTTTTCCGCGATGGCCCGGTTACTGTTTGAGACTCCACAAACAGGGTGTTACGCATTTCATCCTCAACTCAAAGATGCTCTGCGTGCATTTGTCGAGCGCTGGCAGAATCCTGAAACCGGATGCTGGGGACAGTGGTTGGTGGATCGGCAAGGAAGAGTCTGGAAAATGGACGACATGGCGATGACTTTCCATGTCATTTCTGACCTTAAGGGTCAGGTGCAGCATCAGGACATGATTGCTCGGCGCCTTCTGCAACTCGACAACGTCAACTTTCCAGCCGGTATCCGTTTTGACGGTCACTACGAGAACCATCTGAACTGGGACGTGGTAAAGATCTTCCGCTCCGCGTGGCCGACCCTCGACGAACCTACCCGGCAACAGATTCGTGTGGAGATTTCCCGGATGCTGGGATGGTGCCTAACCAAATCGTACCAGCCGGACGGCTCTTTCAAGGTGAGCGACTTGGATGACACGCAGGGTGACGCTTACAGGTACGGAATCTGGTTCCTGGAGGAGGCCGGCTATTTCCAGCGGAAAGACCGGTTTTGGACTGACCAGGATTTCCCTGATTCCAAAGCTGTTCAGGAGCGCATCGAAGCAAAGCTGAAATCAATTGGGCTCAATGACCCAGCGCTGAAAGAAGCCTATGACAGCTTGCGTCCTGTGGATTAAAGAACCCCAATTGTTAGCTGTCGTAACCACGCCCTAGCACTCAGAACCTGGTGGCTCTCCCTGATCTGATGGGTTCTAGGCCGCCTTTGCAGCCACGCTGCAATGTGCCCCTTCGGAATCGACGAACTGCGCCAGCAACCCGCCGAAATCCTGCTTCGTTGGCGGAATGCTGAAGAGCACGCTTTGCGCGCTCATATCCCGGTAGAAGGCCTCCACATCGGCGACGGTGAACCCGAATTCGACCTTTCCCGCCGGGTTCTTGTCGGAAGCCGGGTGCAGGGCGAAAGTGGTTTCGCCCGTCGCGAATTCACTCCAGCCGGGCGATTCGAACCTAAGTTCGAGACCGAGTGTGTCACGGTAGAACTTTACCGTTTTGTTCATGTCCGTGACGAACTTGATTACGTATCGAAACTGTGTTCCTTCCATCTTGACTCCCTCCCCGAACCCCTGATTGCAAATTCGAATGAGTGCTATCGCGATTTAGCGCCAACTGACAAACCGCGGCTCGACCACACGGCTCGTATCTATTCCAATAAAGATCGGATTTTGCTTTCCCAATCGTCCTTGTCCACCATCCCCGAGTGAGATATAGCGATGCGCCCCTCTCGATCAATCAACAACGTCATGGGCATGCTCGTGAGGTGATACTGCTTCGCCAAGCTGTCACTTCCAATGACGACTGGATATTTCATTGCCGTTTGTCCGCCAGTTTCCGGGTCCTTCTCCAAAGCCAGAAAGGGCTTCACAGTTTTCCATCCGTCCTCATCCATCGAGACGCCAATGACGGCGAGACCGCGATCCTTGTACTTGGCGTCAAATTCCATGTACCACGGGATTTCCGTTTTACATCCGCCGCACCATGTCGCCCAGAAATCGAGAAGAACAACCTTTCCCTTGTAGGTCGACAGATTGATGGTGTCTCCCTTCGCATCTGTAAGGATGAAATTGGGTGCGAGTTTCCTCTGGCGCCCTGGAATGAGTGGCTCTTGCTTGCCTGAGTTGCCCTGTACCTGAGCGAATGCGTGCTGCAACGGCGGTTGCCCACCTAGCAGCAATGCAAAGAATAGAGCTGGACTTGCAACCACTCGATTTATCCGCATTAGTTCCTCCGTCCGCGATATTGTATTCTTTGGCGTCAATTGATGAGAACAGGCCTTAGCGCAAGTTTGCGCTGTCTCTTCCCCCCGGTTGGGGTTTTGAGCGTGATGGGGATTTTTCACCAACTACCTCAAAAGTCCGCAGTACAGACGGCTTTTCCTTGAAGCTTGCCCATGGTTACAACGTTACAACTTCTTGCACCGCGACTACATTTGGCGCATACTCTCCGCGACAAGGGGGTGCTCCTATGCACAGAATGGCTTTGCTCATTGCTGTCGCCCTGCTCAGCGTTAGTGTCGGTCATTCCGCTCCGCCGGACTGGGCGATAAACGCCACCGCAATTGAGGCATGCAGCTGTCCACACTTCTGCATGTGCTATTTCAACGCGCATCCGGCGGCTCACCACGCGAACGGGAAGACCGAACACTTTTGCAAGTTCAACAACGCCTACAAAGTCAATAAAGGACACTACGGCAACGTCGATCTCACCGGTGCCAAGATCTGGCTGAGCGGCGATCTGGGCGGCGACTTCTCGCAGGGCCAGATGGATTGGGTCGTCGCGACTTTCGATAAGGGCACGACCGCAGAACAACGGCAAGCGCTTGGAGAAATCCTGGGTCACGTATTTCCCGTGAAGTGGAAGTCATTTCAGACTGCCGAGGGCGACATCGACACGTGGACCTTCGACAAAGACCAGGCACGCGCGACCCTCAACGGCGGCAAGACAGCCGAGATCAAGCTGAAACGTTTTCAAGGGATGACGGACGAACCGGCGGTGCTGAAGAACGTCAAGTATTGGGGTACCCCGCGCAACGATGGCTTCGTAATGATGCCCAACGAATTGGAGGCGTACAAGGAGGGCCCTAAGGCCTACGAATTCAAGGGAACGAATGGCTTCATGCTCACATTCGACATGACATCAAAGGACGTTCCCGCGCAGAAGGGCTCTTCGATGAGCTACTGACCGAACTCTTCTTTCGCCGCCGATGCGCCAGAGCAATGCTCTGGCGCTTTTTTATTTGCGACTAAGATGAGTGCCGGTTCGAACTGGAAACTGCATTCGGTGTCGGATGCTATTCCGAATGTATTCCCGCCTTCAAATATGGCCCATACCCAGAGACCTGCTGCCTATTGCGTCGCCCCGCTCGCACGGCGCTTTTCGAGTTGATCGACCAAGCTATCGAGATCGGGATAGCCAGCGCCAAAGCTCCGCGTAAGCCAGTTCCCCCCGCGCTCGACTATCCTCTCGCCATCAGCGATAACCTCGAACTGACCTGTCTTTCCAGGCTTAATCACGGCTTGAATATCCAGGCGCTCCTTGATTAGGGTCACGAGACTCGTAACCTTGGCCTTGTTGTTCTGTCATGTTGGGCAGTGAATGATTTCGACCTTCATCTGTTCTCCAATCTCTCCGTGCAATTACACGTTTTGACCGCTGGTTAATGAGGATATGGCGATGTTTCGCCAACTACCGCAAGGCGTATATTTCCGCGAGCAAAGAAATAACTGCGCGTTTTCAAAACTGAAGATGGTGAAGCAGTTGAACTCCCGCAACAATGACGGCGATTGACGCCGCCACGATGACGAATGCAAAAAGAACTCCCCGCCACGCTTCCGGAGACAGACTGCTGTGTTCCGGCATAGCGGGCAGTCGGCATTCAACCTGTTACGAATTCCGAACAGATGTCTAGAACAAATCTCTTGACTTGGCTCAATTTGAGGCTAAGATTCGTGTCCACAAGTCGACCCGCCCTCGTGGAGGCCCGTATGCACAGACTCACACTGTCTCGGGGCCCTGTCGTTTTAGTTTATTTTCTCTTCTGCTCCTCACTGGTGTGCTACTCACAAACGGCGAGTCTCCTGCGCGGAAGCAACCTCCGCAAAACGCCTAGCACGAGCAGCAGGATTTTGGAAACTCTGAAGCAAGGAGACTCAGTCACACTTGCGTCAAGCAGGAAGCGATCAGGCTATTACCACGTGAGTGCCCCCGACGGAACTGTGGGTTGGGTGTTGGCCAAGAACGTCTCAATCTCCGGACCAACACCGGGTCCAGGCCCAGCACCGGGTCCGGAGCCGACACCGGGGCCAGGGCCATCACCCGGACCAACTCCATCGGGATTGGTCGCTCAACTGGAGGCAGCAAGCGTCAAAGCTGTTCCGCAGCCATTGATTATCAATGGCGAAAACGTCTGCGGTCCAACGGGCGACGCCAGCGACGCCAAGACGCAGGCATTAGATAGCAACAAGAACCGCACCGACATTCCAAGTCCGGGGGCTTATATTCCGGTCGACTGGAACACCCTTGCCAACTTGCCTACCGATCAGACCAGCCAATTGCAAGGGGCACCGGTTGAGGTTGAGGGCTATCTGTCTCATCGCATCCAAGTTGAGAATAGCGGTAGTGGCGAATCGACCAATTGCCATCTCACCAATCTCGACGAAGTCGACTGGCATATGTATCTGACGAACCAACCGGCACAAGGGATTGCCAGTGCCATCATCGTTGAGACAACGCCGAGAACGCGTCCGATGCATTCGTGGGATCAGAACAAGTTGAGCCAGCTGATTGATTCAAACACGAAGGTGCGTATCTCCGGCTGGCTAATGTATGACTGGCAGCATATCGGAGTGATCGGAACACAGAGAGCAACCGTTTGGGAGGTGCATCCCATCACTCGCATTGAAACACAGGACTCCGGCGGGAACTGGCAAAACGTCGAAGTTCACTAATGATGTCGCGGTGTCGGAAGCAACTGCCGCACACCGAGGTAGATTGAAGGGAGAATATGCCCGCCTGGAAAGGAATCGTGGGAAAAGGCTTCACCGCTCCGGACTTCGAACAATACGTGCAGACCATACAGCTCGGCACGTGGCGCCCTCAGTTCATCGTGCTCCACAACACGTTCATACCTCGCCTTGCTGATTGGCATCAGGTACCAGGCGAACAGCGGATGCAGAACCTGCAGCATTACTACCGGGACGTACAGCAGTGGTCCGCCGGTCCTCACTTATTCATCGCGGATGACCTGATCTGGGTTTTCACGCCCTTGGACACGCCCGGCGTTCACTCCCCCTCTTGGAATGCAATATCGTGGGGGATGGAACTCGTGGGAGACTACTCCAGTGAAGAGTTGAGCGCTGGTGTTCAAGGGAACGCAATCCAGTCTCTCGCCGTACTCTACGCGCTCGCAGGCTTATCCCCGAACAACCTGCGATTGCACAAGGAGGATCCGAATACCACCCACAAAGACTGCCCCGGTACGCGAATTGTCAAGGATGACGTGATCGCTCTAGTTACTGCTTGCTTGTCTGACAAGTTTCAAGGCGAACACGTTCCCGGCGCCGTCGCTTGACGCTACGTCGGTGCTGTACTTACTGGGCCTCGCCCGAAGAGCAGGAGTGCAGTCGCTGTTCTGAGTATTCGCCTGCATTCGGGTCCGACAGTTTCAGGTCGTCAATCACCACGGGGGTCAGGGTGCTCTTGCGAATGCGATCGACAGACCGAGAACAAGAACGAAGGAAGCAAGGCCCAAACTTACAACCAAAGTAGCCCGGCTACGGTCTCTCTGAAACTTCCAGAACAGCGAAACGGCGACCATGCGAGGAGTCCACAATGTCCGATCTAGAGCGCCCATCCTCCTTTCCAAAGGAGCCCGGTAATATAAGCGGAGGTACACCACGTAGCAATACTGGACACAGGATCCTTAAGGTCGGACTTGTTCTGCTGGTAGCTGTTCTTCTGTTGATGGGAGTTTTGTGGCTAACAAAGCGTAAACCGGTGACTGAGATATACCAGCACTCGGCCAGCGCTAAGCTCCCGCCGACTGCCCCCTGGACATTCGCCGTGTCAGGTGACTCACGTAACTGTGGTGATGTAGTAGTGCCTACGATTGCGGCAGACGTTTCGAAACACGCTCCTCAGTTCTACTGGCATCTGGGTGACTTCCGGTTCATAGCGCTCGTTGACGAAGACATGCAGTGTGGGCCGGTTCACGAGCCCCAACGGCCCAGCTATCAATACGAGTGGAAGGACATGCAAGCACTCCTCACTCATGAGAAGCGTGAATGGAAGAAAGTCCAAGAGCAACTCGCCTATGAAAAACACGCATGGGAGGACTTCACCCAAAATCAGGTGCGCGCTTTTGATGGCAATAAGATCCCTGTCTTCCTGGGCATTGGCAATCACGAGATGATCCTGCATCGCGATCACGAGGACTTCATCAGGGCATTCAAAGACCGGCTCAATCCTGATACCCAACTCGCAGAGACTGGCAAGATCAACACGTACTACCACTGGACCGTGGGCGGCGTGGATTTTATCAATCTGGATAATGCTGGAGCGGGCGTGAACCTGAAAAAGACAAACCTGGCTTTTGACAGCGGCCAGCTCAAGTGGTTTCAGGATCAGCTTGCCAGAGATGGCAACAATGCTGACGTTACGACGGTAGTCGTGGGGATGCACGCCGCGCTGCCGTATAGCATTTCGTTCAGCCACAGTATGAATGAATCGAAGGAGGGGACCGACCGCGGGACAAAAGCATACCAGGCATTGTGGGATTGGCAGGTTCAAACCCATAAACACGCTTATGTTCTAGCGAGCCATTCGCACTACTACATGGAGAACATCTTTAATACTCCGCACTGGAAGGGCAAAGGCGAGGTATTACCAGGCTGGATTGTTGGTTCAGCGGGCGCCCATCGCAATCCATTGCCGGTTCCAGGACCGGATACTCCTGGTTGGAAAAATGCCAAAGACGCGCGCACGAACGTGTACGGATATTTGCTAGGAACGGTGAATCCAGAAGGACGGTCAGACGGCTCCATCAAGTTCGAGTTCCACGAAGTGAAGCTGGAGGTCGTCCCTTCCGACTTAGCCGCACGGTTTCAGCCGGGATTTGTCGCTTGGTGTTTCCAAAAAAACACCGATTGCGCCGATAGTGACCAGCATTGCGAGAAATCCACTCAAGCCAGTTACAATTACCCTGCCGGCATCGCAGCGCTTCAGTGCAGGTAATTCGTTACGCACAAATGAAATGCCGTGGATGCGCGATCCATCAAATCCGGTTGTCATGACGACCTGCCGCCCGATGTCTTGGGCGGCTTCTCCTCTGCATCATGCCAGAAAGGCAGGGAGCACGATAACTTCTGAAATCAGGCCATATCACTCAGAACCCTGCCGCGAAGGATGATGAGTGTAACGGGGATTTATCGACAGTTATCAGATCATGTCATTCGCAACAGATGGAGAATCACGCCAACGGAACCATTGAGCCGGAGTGCTACACTTCTTCGGTAATGTCGCGTGAGGTCAACATGAAGCGCATCGCGCTCGCACTGCTGCTGCTCCGCGGCACTTGCGTTCTGTCACAGGTTATCCCGGAAAAACCCAATCCAAAAGTTCGCGCCATCACTGCCTTCGTTCGGGTCGACCGCACGAACTTCCTGAAGCAAATCGAAGACGCGGTTGTGGTCCTTCGTCGTGCCGAATCAGAATTCAAATCTCTCGGCTACGACGTCGAAACCATTCGAATTACGACTCAACCTCTCGCCGAGCTCGTTTCCGGACTCTCGGAGGAACAGGCCCTCGCCTTTCTGAAAGATTTCGATGATCTTTCCGCAAAAGAGAAGTTCATTCCGAACATTGGCCCTGCCTCATTGCGCGGCTCTGACGATCCGTCGACCATGCGCCTTCTCGAACGGGTGCTCTCGACCTTACCCCACCTCAACGCCAGCGCTATCATTGCTGACGAGAGTGGCATCCATTGGAACTCAATACGCCGTTCAGCAGAGCTTGTTAAGTACGTAGCTGAAAACAGCCCGCGTGGTCAGGGAAATTTCAACTTCGCCGTAACTGCGATGCTCAAGCCTTACAGTCCCTTCTATCCTGGCTCCTATCACAACGGTATTGGACGCCAATTTACCTTCGGCTTCGAAACCGCCAACGTCGTTCGGGACGTGTTTGTAAAAGACAAGGGCAACGTCGAAGCTGCCATCTCTGATCTTACGACTGCATTGACTGTGCACGCTAAATTAGCCGATTCAGTTGGGAACAAAGTCGCAGCTGCGACAGGATGGACCTATCTCGGTTTAGATCCTACTGCTACAGCGCTTGGCGATGTGTCGATCGCTGGCGCGATCGAAGCCTTTACCGGAGCCCGCTTCGGTTCCAGCGGAACCCTCACCGCCGCCCGCATCATCACAACCGCTGAGAAGGCGGTCCCGGTCAAGCAGGTGGGCTACTCCGGGCTAATGTTACCCGTTCTGGAAGACAAGCTCCTCGCCCAGCGGTGGGCCCAGTCTACCTACGACGTAGATTCTCTCCTCGCCTATTCCGCCGTTTGCGCAACTGGCCTGGACACCGTTCCACTTCCGGGCGACATATCCGTCCAGCAAATTGAACGCGTCTTCGCCGATATCGCTTCACTCGCCTTTAAATGGAACAAGCCTTTGGCCGGGCGGATTCTACCCGTGAAAGGGAAAAAGGCGGGAGACCAAACCGACTTTCAAGATCCTTATCTGTTCAATACTACTTTGCGCCCCTTGCCATAAGGCGGCAACGGACCCCCGACGATCCCGGTAATTACTTCCTCCCGTACTGGGCATCGGCCATTCCGGC
>Ga0207008_10308_pt1 | contig 11085 bp, 13 predicted proteins | sample Alteio_BWMinCont_83_FD_153489 | JGI IMG/M metagenome (GOLD analysis project Ga0207008, IMG submission 153489) | Enriched cells from forest soil in Barre Woods Harvard Forest LTER site, Petersham, Massachusetts, United States -... | ecosystem: Environmental > Terrestrial > Soil > Temperate forest >... | reverse complement strand
CCCACTCGCACCTCGGATATTGAGCAGGTCTAATGACAAGTAACTATTCCGAGCCTAGAATTTGACAAGGAACAAAGTAGAGATTAACCTGCGCTAAATTTGACGGGATCGGGGAAAACGTTTTCCGCCGCGCCGTGGAGTTTGAGATGCGGATGCCGGATGAGGTAACGAGACCATGACGCAGTCCGGCACTCATTCCACTTCAGTGTCTGCTTCGGTCCGGCCCACTACGACGGGAGGATTTGCTCTCGGAATCGGACTGACCAACGAGTGCAACCTAGCTTGTTCCTTCTGCTATCGCGATCCGGCGCGGATGGACCAGCTTAGTCTTGAACAAGTGCAATCGGTGATAGAAAGTCTGCCGATACGGTCCGTCAATCTTGGCACCGGTGAGAATGGGATGCATCCGCAGTTCCGCCAGATTCTGGCCTACCTACGCAATCTGCCGGTGAAGCTTACCATCACATCTAACGGCCACAGCGCGGCATTGCTGACTGATGACGAGCTCCGTGCCTTCCACGACTTCGAGTTCTCGTTGGATTATCCGAACGAGCTCGAGCAGGACACCCAACGCGGCAGCGGCAATTGGGCGCTGGTTCTTGATCAGGCAGCGCGCTGTGTAAGGTTGGGAATACCGGTCACCTTTATTGCAGTAATGATGAAGTCGAACTATCTGCGTCTTGCGGAAGTGGCGCGCGTGGCCATGCGTCACCAAGCGCCTCTGCGAATTAATGTTTACCAAGCGGTGCGCTCTGACCTGTATGCCTTGAGTTACGAGGAATATTGGCAAGGCTTTCGAGCGTTGTTCGCAGAGACGGATGTGATTGTCATCGGCGAGCCGCTGGTTCGTGCGATGGCCGGTCTTCCTCCGAGGACCGGCGGGTGTGGAGTGAGTACCGTGCGGCTTACTCCCCGCGCAACCACTCAGCCTTGCGTGTATTGGCCAGGAGCTGGGGAACCCCTCTCACTGCTTGTCTCTCTCCGTTCGGGAGTTGTGGAAACTTCACCCTTTGTAGAGGCGCGCACCGTGCCCGAAGCTTGCCGCTCGTGCATTTATCGCGAGTCTTGTTACGGCGGATGTGCCGGGCGGCGCCGCATCCAAAACGCACTCGATCAGCCGGATTTCTATTGCCCCGTTGTGCGGGGAGAAGTACAAAAGCTTGAGATTCGGATGGCTGCGGCTCGTGAGCTTCCCAAAGGCGAAAGCTCATGTACGACGATTGTGATTGCGCGCGATTAGATAACCAAATAGGAGAACATCCCAAATGCTGGAAGAGCATGATGCGCGAATCGGTCTCGCGATTGTTCGATTAACGATTGGTGCGATGTTCGTGTGGGTCTTCTTTGAGAATCTGGGGAAGGGTCTCTACACGCCAGCGGGTTATTCCGGACTGATCAACTATTACATCCAGCATGATCACGCTCCGGCAGCGTGGAAGGCCGTCATGGCCACAGCGGCAAGTCACGCCGCAATGGCGGCTCCGGTGCAGGCGATAACCGAGATCTCTCTTGGGGTCCTGCTCGTCATCGGTTTGCTGACACGGCCGGTCGCCTTTGTAGCGTTTCTGTATCTAACAAGTCTTTGGGTGTCTGAGTGGGGCACTGCGTGGATTTGGGAGTTGCTGGTTCCGGTGCTTGCATCGCTTTCGCTCGGGGTGGGGCGCGCCGGTCGAACGTGGGGCGTCGATGCCTTGCTGGCACGGCGCTGGCCGTCTTCGCTCTGGTGGTGACTAGGGCCGAAATAAAGTGCGAGTGTCAGTCGTCATTCCTACTCACAACGAAGCGCAATCCATCGGCCGCGTGTTAGCTGATCTCCCGGTCGATATCGTTACCGAGGTCCTGGTTGTAGATAGCAATTCAACCGATGGCACTCCCGAGATCGCCTCAAAAAGGGGAGCCCGCGTACTCAACGAACCTCGTCGAGGATACGGTCGCGCCTGTTTGACCGGACTGGCCGGGGCCAGTAGCCCTGATGTCGTAGTTTTCCTCGACGGGGATTACAGTGATCGACCGGATGAGCTGTCACTTCTCTTAGCTCCGATCATTGACGACCGTGCCGACATCACGTTGGGCTCGCGACTGGGGAAGCAGAACGTTCATGGGGCCTTGCCTTGGCACGCGGCATTTGGCAACCGACTGGCGGCTGGCCTGATCAGGTTTTTGTATGGTGTAAGGATCAGCGACCTCGGACCGTTCCGCGCCGGGCGAGCAGATGTCCTTCGCCGGCTTGAGCTTCAAGAGAGCACGTACGGCTGGGCAGTAGAAATGATTTTAAAAGGTACGCTCGCGGGATTCCGCATCGTCGAAGTGCCGGTGAGTTATTATCCGCGCATTGGAAAATCCAAGATTAGCGGTACGTTGAGGGGCACAGTCGGAGCGGCGTGGTTCATCCTCTTCCTGATAGTGCGCTATTCTTTTCGGCATCGAAGCTCCAGAATGCCACGGCCAGCGTGAGTGTCGGCACAGCGATCGTCTATGGAATCCTCCAACGGAACTACAGAACACTTGCCTGGCAGCGGCACGCTGGTTGTGATGGCGAAAGCACCCAGGCCGGGCATGGTCAAGACCCGTTTAGCCCAGAGCCTTCCCGTTGAAGCGGTCACCGAGCTCTATTGCTGTCTTTTGGACGACACGATGGCGCTAGCGCGCTCGTTGGGCACGGTGGAGGTTGTGATTATGTGCCCGGCTTCGGATGTCGATGAACTAAATCGGTTGGCGCGGGGTGCGGTGGCGGTCGTCGCACAAAAAGGGGAAGGCCTTGCGGCAGGCCTTACTTCGGTGTTTGCACGCTTCGCTGCGCCTGCCCGGCAAGGTGTGATTGCTTTCAACAGCGACAGCCCGCATTTGCCGGCGGCGGTTCTTAGAAGCGCGTTCGAGGCGCTCACCGATCACGACGTCGTTATAGGGCCAACAAATGATGGTGGCTATTATCTAGTGGGGGCAAAGGCCGCTCATCCAACGCTTTTTTATGGCGATGGCATGGGCACTGAGAGCGCGCTGGAGGCCCTGCTGGCGCGCGCTCGAGAACTGCAGCTTTCCGTTGGCTTCACGGAACCTTTCTACGACATTGACGAGCAGGGCGACCTAGCTCGGCTCGCCGCGGAACTGCGGCTCGCTCCCGCCAGGGCGCCACGAACAGCAGTGTGGCTAAAGCAATGGGGACGGACGGTAGCACAGTTGCCGACGGGCACGGACGGCCCGTGAACATCACGCCATCACACAGGCTTTGCGGACTCGGCGCCATCTTACTTGTGTCCCTGACAATCTGTTCACGCAAGCTCGGAAGCGTCGGTGAAGCGTCCTTCATCGTTCCGCTGGCAGTTGCCGGCGTTGCGTACCTTCTCGCCATTCGTGAGTTGTTTTCCACGCCGAAATTCCCGCGTCGCGTGATCTTCATCGGGCTCCTGCTCGCGGTACTGTGGCAAGTTCCATTTCTGTTGATGGCGCCCGGTTCAGATGATGACGTTCATCGTTATCTCTGGGATGGCCGCGTGCAACGGCTTGGCTATAACCCTTATATCGTGGTTCCGAGCGATCCTGCGCTCGCTGGATTGCACATACCCGAGACTCGTACGCTGAACAACCCGGATGTGCCGAGCCCGTATCCAGCCGGAGCTCAGCTTTTTTTCCGCGGCGTAACGGCGATTCACGAATCTGTCTTTGCGCTGAAAGTAGCATTCGTAATTTGCGATTTGGCAATCGTTCTAGTTTTGCTCGATATATTGCGTTGCAGTGGAGAAGCGGCGCACTGGGTTCTGGCTTACGCCTGGAACCCACTGCTGGCGACCGAAGTGGCGGGCAGTGGTCACATTGATATTCTCGGCGTGCTGTTGCTGTTGGTTTCTGCCGCGGCGCTGGGGCGGCGTTGGCGCACGATTGCAGCCGTGGCATTCGGGCTGGCTATTGCAGTGAAATTGCTCCCGATTGTGCTGCTGCCACTTTACTGGAAGCGCATTCGTGTGCGCGATGCCGCGCTGGCGGCAGCCATGGTCGGACTTCTATACATTCCCTTTTTCAACCACGGGCGGACTCCGATCGGCTCGCTCGGCAGTTACGTGCAGAGGTTTCGATTCAATGACCCGGTGTTTGCAACGCTCGAGCGTCTGGCGGCTCCGCAGCTTTTAGTTGGGCTGGCAGTGCTCGTCGGCTTGGTTACCTCATTTTCGTTGAGAAGAAACACTTCGGCGCGGTCTTCGGACGCGTTTGCGTGGCCCATGTCGGCATCGCTGCTATGTGCACCGGTCGTATATCCCTGGTATCTTCTGTGGCTTCTGCCGTTCGTGCGGTCGGCCTCAACTGCGCCGCTCATGATCTGGACAGTTAGCATCATCCCGACTTATTACGTTTGGCATTTGCGGACGCTTGGGCGCCCGTGGTTGGTTCCTTGGTGGATTATGCTGATTGAATATGGATCGGTGGCAATGGCCGGCGCAATGATTTTGTTTCGCAGGTCCGCGCGAGTTGCGGTAACCCGGAACGCCGCAACCCGAGACTCAACGGAGTAGGAGCCTTTTTGAGTGCGGACTGCAAACCGCGGACTTCTGACATCACGGACGCGGCCGCGTGAGCGTCGAGAACAGAATCACCGGGATGTGCTATATAATGCGCGCCTACCGAGCATTGGGTGCGGACGGCTGTGGGCGAAAGTTAATGTGCCGGCGTACTCTCATGGATCCCGAAATTCTTGCCCTTCACCCAATGCAGCATCGGTTCAATTCACAAAGGAGCGAACTCCATGAAAAATGCGAGCCATTTAAGGATGATCCGTCGTTTGACCTTCGGAGTGTTGGTCCTTGCAGCAATCTCCTGGGCACAGAGCCGTCCGCCAATTATGGAAAAAATTGCCAAGACGTATGGTGTCGATTCGTTTGAGCAGGTTGAAGCGATCCGCTATACCTGGAATGCACAGTTCCCCGGAGTGAATGTTTCCCGTTCGTGGGTTTGGGAGCCTAAGACGGGCAAGGTCTCTTATGAGGGCAAGGATAAAGACGGCACGCCGGTGAAAGCTACCTACCTGCGCTCCCAGCTCAGCGGCCAGCCTGACAACGTGAAGAAGGAAATCGATCCGGGTTTCAATAACGATAACTATTGGCTCCTGTTCCCCTTACATGCTTACTGGGATACCAGCGCCGCGGTGACCGATCAAGGTATGCATAAACTGCCGATCGGCGGCGGCTCGGCCGAGCTGGTCTCAGTGAAGTATCCCAACGAAGGCGGTTACACGCCCGGCGACACCTGGGACCTGTATGTCGGCAAAGACAACCGCGTCGAGCAGTTTGTCTATCACCGCGGCGGGCCCATAAAGCCGAGCGTCGTCATAGCAACTTGGGCGGGCTACAAGAAAGCTGGCCCTCTCCTTATTTCAACCGACCATCGCGGGACGGCCGACGGCAAGCCGCTGCGAGTCTTCATTACGGATTTGGCTGTTAAGCTGACGGGATCAGACGCGTGGATAAACGCGCAATAGCCAGCGAACTCCCAAGCGCACCTTGCTTAGGGTCGGCGAGGAGCTTTGCAATCGTTCTGAAGTACCATGACGGAGTCGAGCCTGGCATTCCCGTCGAAATGACAACATATGCCCACAGTCGGTCAAGCTTCCTCGGGGCTACTCGCTTCAGTTGAAAGGCGCCGATATGTAATTTGCGCCGCGATGTAAAGCGAAAGTCCGGAAGCATGCCTCGTGGTACCGGGACTGCATTGACTTGCAGTCCGACGCTGTGATACCCATACACGCGTCTTTTTAACCAAGGAATCATTCGAACCTCGGATGTCGGCCAAAACCCAACGGATTGAGGTCACGCTGGAGACGCTGCTGGAAAGCGTGGACCTGGCGGAAAGCATATGCATGCGCATCGCGGAGGCCGCCGGGTTCAGCGAGGAGGAGCTGCACAAAATTGGCATGGCCGTGCGCGAAGGCGTGATCAACGCCTACAACTACGGCAATCAGCAGGACCGCCGGAAGAAAATCCTGATGACCGTGGAACTCGATACGGAAAATATGACTGTGCGGGTTCTGGATCAGGGTAAAGGTTTCGAGCTGCACGAAATTCCCGACCCGCTCGAGGAGGAGAATCTGCTGCGCACTTCAGGGCGCGGGCTTTTCCTGATGAAGGCATTCATGGATCAATTCGACGTTCATACCGCTCCCGGCGGCGGGGCCGAACTCGTAATGATCAAAAAACTTCCTCAAAAAGTTTCCGGCAACGGTACCCACCAACCGGAGTAGAATCAGGAAGAGGCTATTCCGTGGCTATTCAAGCGACCTGCAGACAAATAAACGACGTTTCCATCGTGGATTTCAGCGGCAAGATTACGCTGGGCGATGGTAGTGCCCTGTTGCGTAAAACCATCCGCGAGCTTGTAGAGAACGGCCAGAAGAAGATCATCATCAGCCTGTACGACGTGGACTATATCGACAGCTCCGGCATCGGCGAACTGGTCAGCGCTTTCACCACGGTACGGAATGCGAAGGGCGAATTGAAGCTGCTTCATCTCACCAAGCGGGTACACGACATTTTGCAAATCACGCGGCTTTTTACGGTGTTTGACGTGCAGTCGGATGAAGACGCCGCAATACGAGCCTTCCGCTAATTATTCCGCTTCGCGACACTGGGAACCACACACTGGAAGCGTGCCGGCTGATTATCTTGCCAGCGGTTCCGCTGCGTTCTAGCTCGGAGGATCTTTTTGACGCGTGTTCTTGACGCCCGTAACAATTCCCATGCCCAGCAGGATGATCGCGCCCACCGCAATCCAGTGCGCCGGCACGTGCATCAAGTAGGCGGCGTAAATCAGACCGGCAATTACGATTGCAAAACCCGCCGCATAGAGTGCGAATGACATGGCACGTCTCCTTCTTCCAGCGGACTATTTGATTTCTTGCGGCAAGACGCTAAGAAGTTTTGCCCTTGCAGCCAGGATGATTGCAGAGGCAATCAAGGTCCGGGGTTTTTTCCATCGCTTCGCATTCCGTGCTGCAATACTTTCCTTGAGTCACCGTGCACGAACAAATCGGATGTGCGCACTTCTTGCCGACTGCCATGTGTTCTTCTCCTTGGTTCGTGCCGAACGGCGAACCATGCCAATCTTAGCCTCTACGGGAAATCCTTGCCACGCAATTAAGATTGAGCAGGTAGCCCTGAGGACACACCGCTGGGCATTTTAGTTCGGTGGACGCCTTGTGATATCATCGTTGTTTAACCCGCCTTCAGGAGAAGCAATTGGCGCAACATATTTCCCGTAAAGAACTGAAAAAGGACGAAGTGCGCGACACCCTCGTGCACGGCGCAGACCTGATTTTTGGACATCAGAAGTTTGCAGTTTACGTCGTCCTGATCGCGATCGTCGTCGCGCTGGGGATCTTCGGCTGGAAGACCTATGCCGAGCGCCAGACCGTAAAGGCCGCCGCCGCCTATGATGACGCTACCAAGGTATTCGATGCGCGGATTCGCGCGCCATTTGAGCCCCAGCAGCCGGGCGAAACTACCTTCACGGACGAAAAGAATAAATATTCAGATGCCGCCCAGAAATTCCAGGACGTGGCCAAGAAATACCCGCGCACACGTCCCGGCCAGCTTGCCAGCTATTACGCCGCGATCAGCCAGGAACATCTGGGCAACAATGATGCCGCGAAAAAATTGCTGCAAGGCCTGGCTGACTCCGGCGATGAAGACTTCGCCGCCATGGCGCGTTTCGAGCTAGCTCAACTGGACGACCGGCTGGGCCAAGGCGATGAAGCCGTCAACCTGTATAAAAAATTGATCGCCAAGCCGGCTGTTCTGGTGCCGAAACCGGTTGTAATGCTCGCGCTCGCCCAGCACTACAGCACAAGTAATCCCGCCGAAGCTTCGAAGTTGTATGCGCAGATTAAATCCGACTATCCCGACACGCCTATTGCCGAGCAAGCTGATCAGGAACTTGCCCTCCTGTCCGGCAAAATCTAAGGATCCGGTATGAAGCCGGCACCGCTGGCGGCTTATGCGATGGACGTGCGGAGTTCCCGCGGCCGTCGCTATCCGGAAGCGCAACATCCCTACCGCGGCGCTTATGCGCGCGACCGCGATCGCGTAATCCATTCGCGCGCCTTCCGCCGTCTGGAAGCGAAGACGCAAGTGTTCACCACTCGCTATTCCGACCACTTTCGCAACCGCCTGACGCACACAATTGAAGTGGCGCAAATTGCGCGCACCGTTTCCGATGCGTTGGGCCTGAACACCGATCTCACCGAAGCGCTCGCCCTGGTGCACGACATCGGGCATCCGCCCTTCGGCCACGCGGGGGAAAAGCAACTGGACCTGCGCATGCGCGAGCAGGGCGATCGCTTTGACCACAACCTCCACGCGCTCCGCATCGTCGAACAGTTCGAGCAGCGCTATCTGGATTTTCCCGGGCTGAATCTCACGTTTGAAGTCCGCGAAGGAATCGTCAAGCACTCGCGAAGTTATTCCGTCGCTGAGTTTCCCTCGCTCGCTGAATATCTTCTCGATGAGCAGCCGCCTCTGGAAGGGCAACTCATCGATTTGGTTGATGAGATCGCTTACAACACCGCCGATCTCGACGACGGCTTCGAAGCCCGCCTCTTCGATTTCGATCTGCTGCGCTCAGAGGTCCCCATGTTCGACGCAGCCTATGCGGAAATCGATCGGCGCTACCCACAAGGCCGCCGCAAGCTGAAATTCAACGAGGCGCTCAAGCGGATTCTTAACGGCTTGGTGACCGACTTGATCGAAAACACCGTCGCCAGAGTGCGCGAAAGCGGCGCAAGAAATGTCGAAGACATTCGCCATTTCCATAGGCGACTGGCGGCCTTTTCCCCTGAACTTGCCGGGGAAAATAGCGCACTGAAGCGCTTTCTTAACTCCCGGTTATATTCTCATTCTGCGATTTCGGAAGACCGCGATCGTTCCGCTGCATCGCTCGACGCTCTTTTTCTCTTCTTTTTGGACCACCCGGAGCGTATGCCGAAGCAGTACGCCGAGTTGACCCAAATCGAGCCGCGCCGCCGCGTCATTTGCGACTACATCGCCGGTATGACCGACCATTTTCTACTGCGCCAATGCACCGAGCTGCTGGGCCTCCCCGCGGCGCATTCGGGTTAGCATCGTACCAGGGCAATTCCGCATCCAACCAGTCTAAGAAAGTCATTGTCCATTTGGTGTCACCCGAAATTCTTCTCAAAGTGGCTTCCTTGACATCGCTGGCACTGGTCATATAATTGAATTTACTAACGCGGGGAACCCCATGTTTCTGGATGTAAAAGAACTCGCCGTACGAAAAATTCGCATCCGGAAGAGTTATATCCCCGGCACGCTGGATTTCCATTCCGGCGAGTTTCGCCAGGTGGAACCGCTCGAAGTGCGCGCTACCGCCGAGCTAATGGAAGGCCAGATCCGCGTGTATGGCAACCTGCATACCCGGGTGGAAATGGTCTGCGCCCGCTGCCTGGACACCGTAGTCGAGGAAATCAGCCGCGATTTCGACTTGTTTTACCGCCCGATGACTTCGATCGCTCCTGAAGAGGAGTTTCACCTCAACCTGGACGACACTGAAATCGCTTTCTTCGAAGGCGACGGCCTCTTTCTAGCCGATGTCCTGGCCGAGCAGGTAAATCTGGCGCTGCCCATGAAGGTCATCTGCCGTAGCGATTGCCGAGGCTTGTGCTCGCACTGTGGCGCGAACCTGAACAACGAAGAGTGCCGCTGCGAAAAGAACTCTGCCGATCCGCGCCTCGCTCCGCTGGCCCGCTTGAAGCAGGACTGGTTCAAAAAGCAATAAAACGCTACACTATCCCTTTCCATTTCGGCCGTTTTAAGCCGCTATCGACTAATTTAGAGGAGCAGGAATGCCCAATCCAAAACGACGTCACTCCCACGCGCGCAAGAACAAGCGGCGGGCCCACGACCATCTTCAAACGCTATCGCTATCCGAGTGCCCGAATTGCCACCAGAAGAAACTGCCTCATCAGGCATGTCCTCATTGCGGACAATACAAAGGCCGCGAAGTGATTGACACTTCGGCCAAGACAGCCTAAGTTTCCTCTTCACCTGCTTTTCCTATTTGGCGCAGATTGGTGCTCAGATGACCACCATCGCAATCGATGCTATGGGAGGCGACCATGCGCCTCGCGCGGAAGTGGAGGGCGCAATCCTGGCCGCGCGCGAATTTGGTGTGCACATACTGCTGGTGGGCATTGAGTCCACCCTGAAGCAGGAACTGAGTCGCCACCGCTCGCGGAACCTCCCCATCGAAATCGTCGCCGCCACCGACGTCATCACCATGAGCGATTCTCCTTCTCAGGCTTTTCGCCGCAAGAAGGAAAGCTCCATGCATGTGGCCGCGCGTCTGGTGCGTGATGGCAAAGCGGAAGCGATGGTAAGCGCGGGCAACACGGGCGCGGTGATGACCGTGGCCCGCTTCGTTATCGGTACGCTTCCTTCGGTTGACAGGCCGGCGCTGGCCGCCGCCTTCCCGAACATGAAGGACAAAATCACGGTGATCCTCGACGTGGGCGCGAACGTGGATTCCAAGCCCGAACAGCTTCGCCAGTTCGCGGTGATGGGCGAGATTTATTTCCGCGCGATTTGGGGCGTGAAACACCCGCGCGTGGCGCTGCTCTCCATCGGCGAAGAGGAAATGAAGGGTAACGAGCTGACTCGTGAAGCGTCCAATTTGCTGAAGCAGTCGTCGCTGAATTTTGTGGGCAACGTCGAAGGACGCGACGTATTTCGCGGAAATGTGGACGTGATCGTTTGCGATGGCTTCATCGGCAACGTGGCGCTGAAAATCAGTGAAGGCTTGGTGGAGCACGTCCAGGGCATGTTGAAAAAAGCCATCAAGAGTTCGCTGAAATCGCAGATCGGCTACGCTCTGTCCAAGCAGGCGTTCGACGATTTCCGCAAGCGCACCGACTCCTCGGAAACCGGCGGCGCTCCGCTTTTGGGCGTGCGCGGAATCACTATCATCGCACATGGCCGCTCGAATCCCAACGCCATCAAGAACGCCATCCGCGTCGCCAGCGAACTCTGTCGCGCACGCGTGAACCAAAAAATCGATCAGGAGCTATCCGCTGCCGCCGTCGCCGCTCGT
>Ga0207008_10307_pt1 | contig 11088 bp, 7 predicted proteins | sample Alteio_BWMinCont_83_FD_153489 | JGI IMG/M metagenome (GOLD analysis project Ga0207008, IMG submission 153489) | Enriched cells from forest soil in Barre Woods Harvard Forest LTER site, Petersham, Massachusetts, United States -... | ecosystem: Environmental > Terrestrial > Soil > Temperate forest >... | reverse complement strand
AAAAATCGCTATATCGAGGATGAACTTAAGTTGTATCAGGGCGACCCGTTTACGGCTTTGTGCTACCACGCTGCAATGTTGGTCGAATCGTGCCGTTTGCCGATATGCTTGCCTCCCGACAGCATTTACAGTGCGACAATGTTAGCGCACAGCCGCCTGAAACTTGGCCTGCCTTCCGCAATTTTGTGCATTCTTGTCACGCTCGTACTGGGAATATCGGTTGGAAGGGCGCCAGACGGCCGAGCCGCTGGACCCGGAACCGTTGCCTATCCGCTCAAAGCGAGTGGAAACGGTCGCTACCTTGTCGACCAAAACAACGCTCCGTTCCCGATCGTCGGCGATTCTCCCCAGTCCTTGATCGGCAACCTCTCCGTCGTCCAGGCCGCCTGGTACATGGACAATCGGGCACGCTATGGCATCAACACTCTCTGGATAAATCTTCTGTGCAACGATGGCACCGCCTGCAACTCGGACGGGACCACTGTCGACGGCATCGCTCCCTTTAACACGCCCGGCGATCTGGCGACGCCAAATCCCGTCTACTTCCAGCGTGTAGACACGATCGTCGAACTGGCGGCAGCCAGGAACATGCTTGTGCTCCTGAATCCCATCGAGACAATCGGTTGGCTCAGCGTTCTGCGGTCGAACGGCATGGCGAAAGCCAGGGACTACGGCATGTTTCTCGGCAATCGCTATCGACGATTTTCCAACATAGCCTGGATGCACGGTAATGATTTTCAGACCTGGCACAGCATGACGGACAATGCCCTGGTCTACGCCGTCGCGAGTGGGATTCGAAGCACGGACCCGGGCAAACTTCAGACGATCGAGCTCAACTATCTCTCAAGCGCATCTCTGGATGACTCCAGCCGAAGACTCTCGATCGACCTCGATGCCGGTTATACTTACTATCCCACATATGCCCTGATTTTGCATGAATACGATCGGCGGCACTTCCTGCCGACGTTCCTGGTCGAGGCGAACTACGAATTCGAGCACCTTTCACATACGGACGGAGGGTCTCCTCTCAATCTGCGTCGGCAGGAGTACTGGACGATGTTGAGCGGTGCAGCGGGTCAACTCTATGGCAGTGCATTTACATGGAAATTCCCCCCCGGTTGGCGGGAGAACTTGGATACGCCGGGCATCCTCGAGCTGAGCTATATGAAGAAGCTCTTCATCACCCGCAAATGGTACGAACTGATCCCGGACCAGGAGCACACGACGCTAGTCGCCGGGTACGGGCAATTCTCGGCGCGCGGGAGCATCTCGACGGACAGCTATGCAGCGGCCGCTCGGACCGCCGACGGCAACTTGGTCATCGCCTATATTCCCTTCGCGCGGACGGTCTCTGTGGACATGGGCAGGCTGGCCGCCGCGGTTATCGCGCGCTGGTACGATCCCACGAACGGCACCTATAGGATCATAAGCGGCTCGCCCTTGCCAAATTTGGGCGTTCGGGATTTTACGCCGCCAGGCAGGAACAGTTCGGGCGACGACGATTGGGTGCTCGTGCTGGATGGGCCACCAGGTCAGGATGCCGCGGGCGGCCAATGATTTTCGCGCGTATTGATAGCACGCTCGCCCACGATGATCGACTCCCGTCGCCGGTCTGGGAGTACATCAATGCCGCTAGCCTACAGTACTTCCTTTGATTATCTCTAAATGAGCTTCCTCGCCCTCTATTATTGAAGACATCTGCGGTTGGATTTCCGGCCGCCGAGCTCGCCAAAGGCGGGCGCCACCGCCGCCGGCTTCCTCTTTGCTCCGCAAACGGGGCCGGCGGCGGTCCAGAGTTGACGCCCCGCTTGCTGGTTGCCGAGGGGCCAATCTCGCCATCACCACGCAACGGAGCCAGTTCGGCGCCGTTGCTTCTCTCCAGCCCAAATTCTATGGCTACGCATGGCCTATCTGGAGTAGCCGGGCACCTGACCATAGGAGCGGTAGTATCCCTCGCCTGCCGCAAACTGCGCGTGTTTGCGCAGGTTAACATGGCTCAGGACGATGCCGCCGACTTTCACGTTGTAGAGCGTGAGGCGGCGAAACGCGCTCATGACAAGATCTCGCGACGTGGTGCCCCAGCGAATGAAGAATAGACAACGATCCGAGAATTCCGCGAGGAGCGCGGCGTCCGCCGCGACCAGGATTGGCGGTGTATCGATGAGGACGATGTCATAGCTGCCCCGCGCCTTGTCCAGAACCATTCCCATCTGTATGGAATTCAGAACATCCTGGGGATGCGCGTTGTCGCTCGCCGCCGCGAGGTAGTGGGCCCCAGACCGCTGATCGATCTGGACGGCACCCCCCAATTCGATCTTGCCTTCCAACAATTCGGTCATTCGTCCGGCGATCGTTCCACCAAAACACTTTGCGACGCCGGGGCGGCGCAAATCCGCATCGATCAGTAGTACCTTGTGCCCGTCCGCGGCGAGGGAACGGGCCATCGAAAGACAGAACGCCGTCTTTCCTTCGTTGGGTACCGCGGAGGTGACCAGGACTACCTTTCCGGCCGAGATAGACCGCCGCCCGTGCCTTTGGGATCCATCCACGACGAAGCCTGAGCCCGGCGGCTCCTCTGTCGGCGTCCGAGCGAGCTGTACCGCCGCCCAGGTCGACCGCAGCGCTTCGTTGAACTGCGAGTTCCTTCGACCGCGGCGAAGAACGTAGTTCTCCGGTCGCGCAAGGTGCCATGGCAATGACGGCATGAGAGCCACCACTGGTATGCCCGTGATCTCCTCGACCTGCCCGATACTGCGCAAGCGCTGATCGGAAATATCTCGCAAGAACGCAACTGCGACTCCAACGACTCCGCCGATGACCAAGCCAAGCGCCAGGAGTGGACGAAAACGAGGGTAGGTGGGTACCGTCGGCGGGGTCGCAAGAGAAACAACGTGAGCATCCGGCGACTGGAACTGTTGCTGCTCCGTGATCTCCTTGAGGCGATTGAGATAGGCTTCGTAGACGCCCCTGTTTGCGTCGGCCTCTCGCTGCAGTTGCAGCAGCTTCACTTCCGCCTCGCCGCCTTGGCCAAATTGCCGTTCCAACCGCTGGAGATCCGCCAGCAAGCCCTGTTCTTTGCTCCGAGCGATATCGACCTGGTTTGCCAAGCCACTCACCACTCGACCTATCTCGTCGCCGATCTGGCTCTGCAGCGTGTCAATATCCGTCTGGAGGGCCTTCGCATTGGGATATTTGGCCGTGTAATGGCTATTTAACTGAGCTTGCTGGCGCATCAACTCGGCCTGCTTGGCACGGAGCGACTGCACCTCTTGCGAGGAGAGCACGTCGGACAGGGCTTGCAAATCGCCGCCTTTTCTCACCTCCGACTGGACCGCTCGCAAATGGGATTCTGCCTCTATCCGCTGATTGCGCGCGACGGCGAGCTCCGCATTCGTCTGGGAAAGCTGCTGGGTGATGATCGTACCCGTCTTATCGCCCAGCATGCCGCCGGCCCGCCGAAAGGTTTCGACGGCCGTCTCGGATACTTCCAGCTCGCGCAGCAATTCGACAAGGCGCTGGCTCAACAGTTCATTTGCCCGCAGGGTGGCGTTGGCCTTCATGTCGAGCGTGTTCGCCACATATTGGTTTGCATAAATGTTAGCCACCGCTGCGGCGATATGAGGGTGCGGCGAAGCAAAAGCGATGTGGATCGTGTAGGATCGCCCGTCGTTGCTGATCTTGAGACCCTGCAGGATGAGGTCGACCAGATAGTCACGCGCTGGAGGGGTCGAGGGAGCTAGATTGCCTGGTGCAGATACCGGCTGCTCCGATGGCAAGAGGCCCACCGTTCGCTTCAGCAATGGCATCCACTCGACCAGACGGCTCAGAATCCCTGGCCAGGTCTGATTGAAGAAGCGCGACATCGGTGTCGTCTTGGCGCCATCATCGCCTAGTTGCTTGACGTCCGCCGCCGACAAGTGGTCAAGCACGCGTTCAGCCATCCCCCGCGAGGCCATGACGTCCATTTCCGTACGGACGACCTCAGGCTGCGGCAACAGACCGGAGACAACGGCATCGAATTTCAGAAGAGGTGTATTGCGAACATCGAGAACGAGCTGGGATTCGCCTTCATAGCGCGGGATTATCTGAGACCTCACCAGGATTGCGATGCCAAGGCCCGCCGCCATTGAGACCAGGATAATAACCTTATGGCGCCAAAGCAGCCGCAGGCCCTTGCGAAAACTCAACGCCTGCGGAGATGGAGAGTGACGGTCGGCCCACGCCGGCTCTCGATAGCCTTCATAGTCTGTCATTAGGAGCCCCATTCCGACGACGCCCACGTCGCGGACGTTTGTCGAATTGCATGCCGCAAATCGGGTTAGACGACTTGGTCTCGCAGTTCTTGCCTTTTCGTCCCCTCCCTAGCCATTGGTCAGTGCGGCACCGTTCACATTCATCGACCGCGTCAACAATACGACCTGTGTGCGATTGCGCGCATTGAGCTTTTTCATTATGTGCCGTATGTGCACCTTGACAGTGCTCTCGCACATGTTGAGGTCATAGGCGATCAGCTTGTTCTGCTTTCCCTGCCATAGGCGCCGCAGAACTTCCAATTGGCGCGGCGTGAAACTCATGCCGCAGCAATCCTCCTCAACGTTGGTCGGAGGCTGAGCCCGCCTCGCGTGGGTCGATAGCGTCAGGATGCTAGGCGGGAGGAAGCTTCCGCCCGCACTGACCAGACGAATTGCTTCGGCCACCTGTTTGATAGGCAAGCTGGTGGGTATATAGCCTCGAACGCCCAAACCGAAGGCCTCGGCTATTTCGTCAGCCTCGTCGACGTCTGAAAGGAGGGCGATGGGAAGATCCGGGGCAATAGTTGCGAGAAACGATAGCTGATCCGCGACTTCCGCTTCACCAATCTGCATCGAATGTTTGTTTAGAATGCCGAGTGCAAAGCGGTGAGTCTCAGCATCTTCCTTTGAAAGATCGTAAGCCGCCGCGATGGCCTCGATCAGCACCTCGGGGAGGCGAGCAGCTAGCTGCTCGCTCACGCAGTCACGGGTAAGACGTTGACTATCTATATAGACAATCGCTTCGGCTTGCGGCTGGCGATCCGGGTCGACGCTTACGCTCGTTTTGGTCCCGACGTCTGTACGTGGCAACCGTGTTGTCACGCATATCGCCGTCTCCATGTGAACCCCCATTTGCATGCCATACCTCTGGCACTACTGTTAATACGCTTAATGCGCTCGCCAAGCAGCTGGCTCGCGAGCCTCCTCTAGATACCTCCTCCACCTCTATCCAAGCGTTGAAGGGCGGGCATTTGTTTATTTTTATTACATTCCGTTTTCGCATTAACCCTGCGTTAAGTAGAATATTCCTCCTTTTGCCGAACGGCCGTGGCAAAGAATGGGCCTCTGGGTGGATCCCCCCTCATCGTAATTAAGTCGTAACCTTTCGGGGCGGGGTATCCCGAGTCGGGTATTGACCGCGCATCGGCTGATAATTCGGGAGGATGCTTCCGCACGTCGTATGGAGGGGCGAAAATCTCGATATCTTCTCTGACTTGCGTATCACACCTCCAATGCATGAGTTAGCGCTGTCTTTGCACTAGTATCTTGGATCTTTCACTCTCAGCCGAGTAGCCTGCCTCACATTTATTTGGCATGCGCTATGGCAGGCAGTGGTGGTTTCGAGGTGGCAGCCCACGCGGGAAACGATGCCCTGGGCGACGACCAATCTCCGTCTGCAGATCCCTCAAAACCGCTTTTGCAGTCCCACGGATACCACCGTCTCCTCGACCGAATTTGTCGGGATATCCGAGAATTGGCGGGTGTAGTTAAGGGTCAATATTCCATCGAGAGTATCGTTTAGGTGATACAGGAGCGACCCGCCGACACCGGCAAGCTGCAGATGATCCGCCTGCTGGAAGGGGATATCGAAGTTCTCGTTGGCGTAGCGGACAGTCAGATTGAGGTTCGTCAACGGGCTCAGTGCGCGGCCCCAGCTGAAAGCGCCACCGACGGCAGTATCGGTTTCCCCCGTCTGAAAGACGTCGCGGTCCTGCCAATAGCCACCAAGATCGAAGATGTTGCGTCCATCGACGACATGAAAGCCGAGGTTGAAATTCCGTTGCCGAAAGGCGTTTGCCTGAAGGCCGAAATTGGTGCTCGCCAAAGAGAAGAGCTGTTGCGTCCGGGAATCGATGAAATTTCCGAACTGGTCCGTCGTCAGGAACGAAAGATTGGTGGAAAACAGCGATTGGGACGAGGTGTAGACTTGGTCCGTGTAGCTCGCCTCAATTCGGCTTTGGCCACCCAGCAAATAGGTTCCGCTGCCGGTGACAAAGTTCGAATTGTAGCGATGATTGAAGTTCAGGACGATCGAGGTGCGCGGCCCCGGCGTGTATTTGACGCCGACGCTTCCGATCGGTCCATCCGGTTCCGGCTCCGGAGCGAATGTAGGATCGGAGATCCGCTCATAGCCGACGCTCGCCAGCAGGCCCACTTCGCGATCCAGGCGATATTCCCCGCTCGCTTGTAGGAGGCGGCTGAATGTGTCGGGATTGCTTCCGCTGAACGTGGTGTTGTCGGCGTCTGCCACAACGGCCCAAAGCAGCCGGGTGAAATCGCTTCCGCTGACCAAGGTCTCCGTCAGACGATTGGATGTTCCATCGGAGAGTTGATTCGTTTGACCAGGAGGTCCGGTCGACGATCCTCCGGTAAACACTTGATTGAAGGTATATCGAAATTCTGAATCGGCAAAGTTTCCGATCCGATTCCTCATATACGGACTGATATTGTAGGTCCCGACGGTTTCCAGGTTCGTCGAGGCAGCAAGCGGCGAGCTCGAGACAGGTAGCTGACCATTGGTCGGGACCTGCTGAACGGAGGCAGCCCCATCGATAAAGAGAAGCTCGGGAACGAGGGTCAGCGTGCTGACAAAATTCAGGTTATTGCGTAGCTGGTCCAGATCCGGATTGTCGATATAGGCGATAGCCGCCAGGGAGTAGTCGAAGTTCAGCTTCAGACGCGAGGTATCGCCGCGGATATCGACCGCCGGCACCAGGGTGGTGAAGAAGTCTGGATTGCCCTGGCCGAGGGGATTCAGACTCGCATTCGATGTATATGATTCGTACAGGGAAACGCTTGGCGTGATCGTCCAGTCATCGCCCCGGCACGGCGTGCCCCATAGCATCAGGGCAGTGGCGACCAAGAGCTTCTGAGTCGTTCGCGAGCTCCAGGTGCTCCGCCAGGCCTCGGGACCCGAACGCTGGAAAGACCCATCCGCCAGGGAGGCGTCGCGACTTCTGTCAGCTCTGATGCGGCGCACCGATGCCCCCGCTAGCGAGCTCAGACCGGCCTCCCGTCGGCCTTGTTGCCCTGTCGGCTCCCGGACCAAGCCGGTCTTATTTGCGAGGCCCCTTCCGGCTCCGCTTCAGTCGTTATCTTCGAAATCGAGCACACCTGAAGATGCTTGGTCGAATAGTGGCCGTTATGCGTGGACAACGGCGTATCTCGCATTCAGAACCAGCTCTGGGGGATAACCAGAATATCCCCCGGTCTCATTTGAACATTGGCTGAAATGTCACCGTCCTTGAGCAGACTGTCGAGTTTGACAGGCAATTGTTCCGTGTGATTACCCACTCTGCGCACAATCAGGGCTCGATTTCCGGCGGCGAACTGCGTCAACCCTCCCGCCGCTATCATGACGTCGAGCACCGACATCCGGACCCGGTAGGGAATCGCCTGAGGCTTTACCGCCTCGCCGACGACACGCACTTGTTCGGAGTACGGCCCCACAAATTCCGTAACGATGACAGTGACTTCCGGCTGCTTGATAAATTCCGAGAGGCCCGTTTTGATCTCTTGCGCCACCTGCGGTGGCGTCTTCTGCGCGGCCACCACGTCCTGCAGCAGCGGAACCGAGATTCTTCCATCCGGCCTGACGGGAACAGTGACGCTCAAATCTGGGTTCTCCCAGACAAATACCCTCAAGACGTCTCCGGGCCCAATGACGTATTCGCTCGCTTCGTCGGTCGCGCTATCGACCGGCTGAGCCTTCGGAGTCGGAGCGCTCGAGCAGGAAAAGAGAATGGGCGCGCAGATCAGGATGGCGGCCAGCGCACGACAGCGGCCGGCACAATGGCGGAGGCGTGGGCGCATGACTTTCCCCATGACTTTCCCCTTGTTTGCCCTCACCGGGAGCTGCCCACAACCGATACAAGGTATCCTCGCATCGCATCATTGACCAGCCTCAATGTCGGATTTGGAAGAAATATGATCACCGACGTGTATCCGGCGAAGAAATGGCCGCCTCGGCCCGAGGGCTGGGGCCGGGGAAATATTGCTGCGACAGTTGGCCGTATCTTTACTGGGTTTTGCCTAAAGAGCGCCTGCGGGCGTCGCGATTTGCCGGCATTCGCGTCTCCACCATGAAACTAGATCGGGCAGTCCTTCATCAAGCCCCGTAGCGGGCCGGAAATTGAGCCATCGTCGAGCCGCGGCTATGTCAGCATACCTACGTGGCTCCGAGGTCCCGCCCAAGGGGCGCTGCTCTGGAATCAGGTCGCCTCGCCCCATGACCCTTGCCAGTCGAAGGGCCAAGCTCTGTAGGTCGACTTCGCGACCGCTTCCGATATTCACCGCGATGTCGCTCTTCGGCGCGGTCGCGGCCAATATACTTGCCCGCGCCACATCACCAACATGCACCAGATCCATTGTTTCCCCTCCCGCGCCGAAAACCAGAGGAGGCAAACCTGCCTCAATGCGTTCCATCCAGCGGATGAGGATCCCGATACTCTCATCGTACATGTCCATTCGCGGGCAGTAGACATCGAAGCAACGCAAAGCCCTTCGGCAATGCCATAGATCAAGGCCGACGACGCCATGACCAGTCGCCGCAGGTTATGTGCGACTCACATTTGGATCAAATCAAAGGTGGCTTCCACCATAACTTCGAATGCCTGGCGCGGATCTACGGCGCAGTAGGAAATTCTTATCGCTGCCTGGTGGAGAACGAAGTCACTGCGCCGGACCATCTTGTCGATCACGTCATGCCGGCGAATGTCTGCTTCGACCAAGGTCACTCGACCCTTGGCCTGTGCCATGCAAGGTTATCGCGTGTTGCCCGGACAAAATTGTCGAGGACGATAACTTCGCCGCATCCGGCTCGAACCAGTTGATCGACGACGTGCGAGCCTATGAAGCCTGCGCCGCCCGTCACCAGGACCCGGGCCCCGACAAGGCTCGCCCCGGCTCTTCCGAGCGCTTGGTGACCGCACCATCCATTCGTTTCATTCCCCCGACCCATTGCGCGGACCGGCATCCGAGAGCCGGCAAGACTGGATCCTAGCCTCCCCCATCATGCCGTTGGCTCCAGGAAAAGGTTCTATCCACTATTGACGTATCGGCTTCACCCATCTCGAAATATGCACTGCGGGCCATGAGAATGACGGCTCAACGCCCTCTATCGGGGGGCGGGAAAATAACTCTTGCTGTGACCGAGCCAGCGGTTGGCGAGCATGCCGATCCATTCCTTAAGTGCGACCGACGTCTGGTCGAGATTCCTCGCGAAATGAACGGTGAACGCATCGTCGCCAGGAGCGGCGTCGATCTGGGAGTCCACCGGGTAGGGAACGACCTCCCAGCCCTGCCCTCGGAACAGACCGACCGAGCGAGGCATATGGAAGGCCGGGGTAACGAGGGCCCAGATTTCACCTGGTGCGGGATGCCCCAGCGCCCGCGCATTGACCACATTCTCGAAAGTGTTCCGCGATTCCCTTTCGAAGGTGACCCGGCTCGTATCTATCCCCATTGAGTTCAGTGCCTCGCGAGCTGCGTCAGCCTCGCGAAATGCGCCGTCTTGACTCAACGGGCCACCGCCGGCGAATACCAACTTGGCTCCCGGATAACGTCTCGCCAGATCGGCGAAGACCACGAAATCCTGGGCTCGACCCTCGACACCGGGATGGTGTCGCCCGGGAGCGGGCCGCGGACCACCCCCGCCGCCCAGCATTATCACGCCGTCAACGCGAGCCGGCATATCCGTCACGTATGGGAATCGACGCTCCAGCGGCACCAGAAGCCAATGCCCGATGGGCAACACGGCAATGCTTGAAACAAGCAACACAGAGAGGGCGATAACGGCGATCCCCAGGCGATTCCGGCGGGTGAAGAGCAGGACAAACCCCAATCCCAGCAGCAATATCAGCAAATCGCCCGGCTGGATGATGCGCCAGAAAATCTTCGATACCAAGTAGAGCAAGGATGGAATTTGCATTGGCGGCCGAGGCCGGTCTCCCGTCGGAGCATGAACAACCGTCGACAAGGAATATAGGCGCCCACCGCTACGCTCACAGGACTTCCCGGTGAACTATCGATACCCCTATAGCAGTAGCTGTGACGAGGCTGGCCGACATTTTCGACTCGGTATCAACTCCCGGCAACTCCGCCTAATCGTGTTGCCGAAGAACACAGTGTGCATGGGAGGAATTGTCGCGGTCTCTCCTGGCGGTACTGCTTATAGCTTGCAGCGCCGCCCACCCTACTACGGGCGATTTATTCTGAGCCGCACCTGCCGCCTTCGCCGGTCCGCGACGAGCCTTGCTTTGGGAGCAGCATGCGGCCGAAGGGGGTTAAGAAGCCATCAATTGCAACGGACTGTAAACTCCAGGCCGAGATCAGCCGTGCCTTCGTTGCAGGCCTGGCTCCCGCTTCATCCGTTCCCGGGCGTGCGCTTCGGCCGAGGGGAGCGCTTGAACAATACCGGCCATCAATTCTTGAGCCTGATCGGCCGGTGCCGTCGCCAGGACATCGGCCAACACCAGAACAAGGTCATCTAGCGCCTGCTGTCCGCTGAACGTGCCGCCCTCGAGCCTGCGACCAATTTCCTCAATGATATCGCAATGCAAGCAGCGCTCGCGATCAAGTATCATGGAGTTTTCCCCATCTACCCGCATGGGACGATAAGCATGTCTAATAAGCACGTCTAAATAGATAGTAGCCTAAGTCTCATTTAAAGCGACGAAAAACAGATAATTTGACGTCTTTTTTATAACTGCTCCAATCCGCAACTTTCTGTCCAAAGCCGGAGCTCCCTGGCAACTTCTTGCGATCACCACAGAGAATCGGCCGCTACTATTGCGCG
>Ga0207008_10305_pt1 | contig 11141 bp, 13 predicted proteins | sample Alteio_BWMinCont_83_FD_153489 | JGI IMG/M metagenome (GOLD analysis project Ga0207008, IMG submission 153489) | Enriched cells from forest soil in Barre Woods Harvard Forest LTER site, Petersham, Massachusetts, United States -... | ecosystem: Environmental > Terrestrial > Soil > Temperate forest >... | reverse complement strand
AAATATTGGACTAACTCAAGTTTTAAATGATGAGGCACAGGAAAAAGAGTTTGTTTGATTAATGCAGCTGGTTTTTGATGACTGATTTCAACTTTAATGGGATTAAGTAAAACATCGTTAGCTAAATGACTGATAGCCTCAGGCATGGTCGCTGAAAATAGTAAAGTCTGACGTTGTTTAGGTAAAAATCGTAAAATCGTGCGTATATCAGGTAAAAAGCCCATATCAAACATACGGTCCGCTTCATCTAATACCAAGACTTCTAAGTTTCGTAAATCAATATGACGTTGTTGAATATGGTCTAACAATCTTCCTGGGCAAGCGACGGCAATTTCAAAACCTTGTTTTATATTACTGATTTGCGGATGTATGCTCACTCCTCCGTATAAGGTCATGCTGCGTAATTTTGTATTCGTGGCTAATTGATTTATTGATTCATGAGTTTGTTGAGCCAGCTCTCGAGTTGGCGCGATGATGAGAGCGCGCAAACGTTCACGTTCACCTTGCATTAAACGTTGTATAATTGGCAAGGCAAAGGCAGCGGTTTTGCCCGTGCCGGTTTGTGCTAAGCCCATGACATCCTTACCTAAAAGAATAGATGGGATACTTTGTTGTTGGATAGGCGTAGGGGATTCATAACCTAAGGTTTGGATGTTCAATAATAAAGAAGGATGAAGATTAAGAGCAGTAAAGTTCACGCGTTTTTCCATTTAAGTTGTTTGTTGATATTTTCTATCTCGTCGTCCCGCGGTGCATAAACTCTCGTCGTCCGCGGCGTAGAAACTCTCGTCGTCCCGCGGCTTGTCCGCGGGATCCAGGTATTAAGTTAAAAATTTCTGGATCCCGCGGACAAGCCGCGGGACGACGAGAGTTTCTACGCCGCGGACGACGAGAGTAGAATCATGTTACTTTTTCTTACCCACTTTAACTTCCAATAAATAAATTCGCCTATTATCGCAATTTAATACTTTGAATCGGAAGTGTTGAATTTTGATATTTTCACCGCGTTTAGGCAAATGGCCAAATTCATGTAAAACAATGCCGCCTATGGTATCAAATTCTGCATCGGCGAATGCCGCATGAAAGTATTCATTAAATTCATCTATGGGCGTTTGGGCTTTGACAATATACGTATCATCAGCATGTTTTTTTATATAAACATCATCTTCATCAATATCGTATTCATCTTCAATTTCACCGACAATTTGTTCGAGTACATCTTCAATGGTGACGAGTCCTGCAACATGACCATATTCATCCAGCACAATCGCAATATGATTTCGATTGACGCGAAATTCGCGTAATAAAATATCGAGACGTTTACTTTGCGGAGTAAAAATGGCATGACGCATAAGTTGTAAAATGCTGAAAGCATCATTCTTTTGCATTCCCACATATTTCAAAATATCTTTTGCCAATAAAATTCCAACGATATCGCTATTGGCAGGATTAACAACCGGAAAACGTGAATGGCCCGATTCGATTAAGGTAGGCAATAATTCTTCTAACGTATTGTCTTGATCTATCATGACCATCTGGGCTTTAGGTACCATGACTTCACGGACTTGCATTTCTGACACTTGTAAAATACGTTCTATCATGCCAAGCATTTCGGTACTTAAAATGCTACGCTCTTCCGCATTGCGCAGGATTTCCATGAGTTGTTCTTTATTTTGAGGCTCATTACCTAACAGTGCGGTTAAACGTTCTAACCAAGAACGATGCTTGATTATGGGGTTATCATCATGTTCTGTCATACCCGTTATTTCTCTCCCATTTCATAAGGATTAGCAAATCCTAAGCTCGTTAATACTTTAATTTCTTTTGCTTCCATGATAGTTGCTTCATTATCGTTTTCATGATCATACCCAAGTAAATGAAAAACACCGTGAATAACCATATGCGCCCAGTGTGCTTCATTCTGTTTATCCTGTTCTGCTGCTTCGCGATTCACGACATCAGCACAAATGACTATATCACCTAATGGAAGGTCTATGTCTATTTCAGCAGGTAAACTGAAGGGAAATGATAATACATTGGTAGTCCCGGATTTTTTTCTATACGTTGTATTGAGTGTGGTCATTTCATCTGTTCCTACAATACGTATGGTAATTTCTGCTTTGGCAATTTCTGTTTTTAATGCTGCTTTAGCCCATTTTCGTAATGCTGCAGGTTTAGGAAATGCTGTGTCGGTTGCTTTTTGAATGGTGATGGAATACATGAGTGCTCTATTTATTTTATATGGTGTAGGGTGGATTAGGCGTTCTTTGCCGTAATCCACCAATAAATTAATGGTGGATTACGGTGCTACGCACCTAATCCACCCTACGCATTATTTATTTTTGTCATTTTTCTCATATGCTTCCACAATTTTTTGTACTAATGGGTGTCTCACCACATCAGCGACTTCAAATTGATTGAAGCTAATGCCTGTGACGTTCTTTAATACTTCCATGGCATGAATTAAGCCTGAATCGCGGCGGTTTGCCAAATCAATTTGGGTCACATCGCCAGTGATAACGGCTTTAGATTGAAAGCCTATGCGAGTTAAAAACATTTTCATTTGTTCTATGGTGGTGTTTTGGCCTTCATCCAAAATGATAAATGCATCATTTAAGGAACGGCCGCGCATGAAGGCCAGAGGCAAAAGTTCAATCACATCACGTTCTATCAGTTGATTGACTTTTTCAAAGCCTATCATCTCATATAAGGCATCGTAAAGCGGTCTCAGATAAGGATGAACCTTTTGCGCAATATCGCCAGGTAAAAATCCTAATTTTTCACCGGCTTCTACGATGGGCCGGACTAAAATAATTCGACTCACGCGCTCGGTTTCTAGCGCCTGAACAGCACAAGCCACGGCTAGGTAAGTTTTACCGGTACCCGCAGGCCCTATGCCAAAATTAATATCATGTTTCAAAATAGATTGTAAATATTCAATTTGATTCTCACCTCTTGCTGTAATTGCGCCTTTACGTATGCGCACGCTGACTTGTTCATTCAGAGATGATTCAGCGGCATGTTTGGCCGTCGATTGCAAATGTAGATGAACTTCGCTAGGGTTTAATATCCGCACGTTTTTTGTCTCCTGATACAGATCGGTTAAGGTATCACAAGCTTGTTTAACGGCATCGCGATTGCCCGTAATGGAAAAAGTATGGCCGCGTTGCTTAATTAACACGCCCAAACGGTTTTCGATTAAGGTTAAATGTTCGTTTAATTTGCCGCAGAGGTTAAACAATCGGTGATTGTCTTCAGGTGCCAAGGTCAGAATTTCAGAGAAGAGGAGTGTATTCAAATTTAAATAAGTTCCTCATAGTGATAGTGACAATTTAAGTATAATCCAAATTTAGTGCAAATTGGCTAGTTATTTTTTAGGATTTTATAAGTTATTGAAAATTAAAGGTGTGAATGTGTAGGGTGGATTAGGTGCGTCAGCACCGTAATCCACCCTACGCCAAAACTCCACGTAACGAATTAGTCAGTGCTTCCGTTATCTTAACTGGAACTAATTGGCCTAATAAGCTCTCATCGCCTATGAAATTAACAACCCTATTATTTTCCGTACGGCCTGACATTTGTTCTTGATGTTTTATAGCAGGGCGGGCCACTAACACTGGCTGTATTGTGCCTATCATGGATTCACTGATACGCCGGGTGTTTTGTAATATCCTATCTTGTAAAATGGCGAGTCTTTGTTTTTTTATTTCTAATGGGACATCGTCAGGTAATTGGGCGGCGGGCGTACCTGGCCGCGGGCTGTAAATAAAACTGAAGGAATTATCAAAACCAATTTCATGAATAAGGTTTATGGTCGCTGCAAAATCTTCTTCAGTCTCACCCGGAAAACCAATAATAAAATCCGATGTTAGGGAAATATCCGGCCTGATTTTGCGCAAACGGCGGATTTTTGCTTTGAATTCGAGGGTTGTATAACCGCGCTTCATGGCAGCTAAGATGCGGTCGGATCCACTTTGTACGGGAAGATGTAAGTGGTTAGCGAGCTTAGGAATGTCTGCATAAGCTTGGATGAGGCGCTGAGAAAACGCCAGCGGATGCGAAGTGGTAAAACGTATGCGCAAAATATCATCTATTGCTGCAATATAATCGATTAATGTTGCAAGATCGGCGATTTCGCCGCCGTGCATAGGGCCGCGATAATCATTGACGTTTTGACCTAGCAAGGTAATTTCTTTTACCCCTTGATTAACCAGGCCCATGATTTCAGCCAGCACATCGTCTAAAGGCCGGCTAATTTCTTCACCACGGGTATAAGGCACGACACAAAAGCTGCAATATTTACTGCAACCTTCCATGATAGTGACGTATGCCGTCGGGCCTTCCGCTTTGGGTTCAGGTAATTTGTCGAATTTTTCGATTTCGGGAAAACTGATATCGATGATGGCTTTTTGTTTAGCCTTGCGTTCAGCTAGCATTTCACCTAAACGGTGTATGGTTTGCGGCCCAAAAATTAAATCCACATAAGGCGCACGTTGTAAAATGGCTTTACCTTCTTGACTGGCGACACAGCCGCCTACGCCTATGATAAGGTCTGGCTTCTTGGCTTTTAAATCCCGCCAGCGGCCGAGTTCTGAAAAAACTTTTTCTTGGGCTTTTTCTCGCACAGAACAGGTGTTTAATAATAGAACATCCGCTTCTTGAGGGTTGTCAGTTTTGATGAGTTGATGCGATGCGAGTAAGACATCCGCCATTTTGGAAGAGTCGTATTCGTTCATTTGACAGCCATGCGTTTGGATGTAAAGCTTATGCACTTATTAATACCTGTGACAGAATTTGCGGCGTTATAATAACGCAATGATAGATATTAAGGCTAGGCAAATGGACGCATTACTAACGAATAAAATTGAAAAACTGCATTTAGCAGACATCAAGCGGCATATTTTCTTATGTTGTGATCAAACTGTGCCTAAATGCTGTGATTATGAAAAAGGCCTGCGTTCTTGGGAATACTTAAAACGACGTTTAAAAGAGTTAAATTTAACTGATAGGGGTGGGATTTATCGCAGCAAAGTGAATTGTTTGCGCGTTTGTACGTCTGGCCCTATTGCCGTGGTTTACCCCGAAGGCGTTTGGTATCACTCCTGCCGTGAAGATGTGCTTGAGCGCATCATACAAGAGCATTTAATCGGCGGCCAACCGGTTAAAGACTATGTTCTCATCCAACATAGTCAGGAGAAAGCCTGACGTGCCAGGTCCTAGAATTTATCAACCTCTACCTTTACAACCAGATCAAACGTTACAACTCACTGAGCAAGCCAGCCATCATCTTGCCCGTGTATTACGTGCCCAAGTTGGCGATGCATTGATCATTTTTAACGGACAGGGCGGGGAATACGAGGCTAGCATCACTGAGATCACGAAAAAATCTGTCCACGTTAAGTTGCTGCATTTTCAGGCAAGGGAGTCAGAATCTCCCGTCCACATTCACTTGGCCCAAGGTATGGCCCGCGGTGAGAAGATGGATGTCATTGTGCAAAAAGCTGTGGAATTGGGGGTGACGCATATCACGCCGCTCATCACCGAACGTTGCAATGTCAGGTTAGATAAAGACCGTGAAGAAAAACGTCTGGCGCATTTAGAAGCCGTGATGATCAGTGCTTGCGAGCAATCAGGGCGTAACCGCATACCTCTGTTGGATGCGCCCATTTCCTATCCACTTTGGCTGTCGACGGTAAAGGCTGATTTGGCTTTTGTTTTATCACCGCATGTTGATCACAAGCTTCCTCAACTTGAATTATCAGATCATGCATCCATCATTCTCTTGATAGGGCCTGAAGGTGGTTTAAGCGATCAAGAAGTGGAACTGGCGATACAACAGGGATTTTTGCCCTTGAATTTAGGCCCACGGATATTACGTACCGAAACCGCTAGCCTTGCTGCCATTTCGACTTTGCAATGGCAGTACGGTGATTTTCGTAGGGTGGATTAGACGCATAGCGTCGTAATCCACCCCTCTTAAAAATATGGATTATTGACAATCAGTTCATATTCAGTAAAATATGCGCCTTTTTTACAATTCCTATAGGTGTGACATGGCAGATGAAATTGATTTAGCAAATGATCTTATTGACAGCGAAGTTTCACGTGCGCTTTCTAAGATTCGCCAAAGTGCTGCTTTGGAAACCAAAGGAGCTGAATTTTGTATGGAATGTGGTGATGATATGCCCAAAGCCAGGCAACAATTAGGGTTTAAGTTGTGCGTGCCCTGTGCTTCTGAGACTGAGAGAAGAAAGTCTTTGTTTGCGGATTATTAGGATTAGTAGGGTGGATTAGGCGCTCTGCGCCGTAATATACCAAAAATAACTCATTTGGTGGATTACGGCGCAGAGCGCCTAATCCACCCTACACGTCTCCCTTTTAAGGTATAATAAACTATATATCTGCAGAGGAGCCATTTCCTGATGGCAAATGGCGAAGTATCAGGAGAATTAGGAGAGTATGAGCAGGTTGTGCGAGATTTGTCAGATAGAATAGTCATCGCACAAAAACCTATTCGCATACTTGATTCCCTAAAATGGGATCCCAGCATAGGTGAGTATTTCTTTAGACATAAACATAAAAAACTTCCTGTCATTGATGCCATTTATTATCGTGAAAATAATCCCTTGTCCTTCAATCCAGAAGAAAAAAAACAAGAATTTCATGAAATTGAACGCAGCATACGCAGAAAACTTGGCCAATATAGCGGCGTGGGGAGTATCATGCAGCGTATGTGTCATGAATATTCTCGCGTGGTTGATTTATTAGAAGCGCGTGGTACACCACGATTTACCGAAATATCTCAGGAATTATACGGCAGCTCAGAAGATGCTTTTCATATTGGAGCGCCGACTTTAAAAGATTTAGCCACATTGGCTTCAAGTACCATTGCTAAACTGAAAGACAAAGTAAAATCCGATGCGGATTTACCGAGCTATACCAGTGCCGAAACCGTTACCATTTTAAGTGAGCGTTTAGGTAAATATTTTCATGAAGAAGATAATATACGCGTCGAATTAAGCGACGGTATCATTGCTGACGCATCTGCTGGTGCTGACCGCATCAAAATTCGCGATGGCTTAAAATTTAGTTTACGTGAAATTCGTACATTTGAAATTCATGAAGGCTGGGTGCATTTAGGTACAACCTTAAATGGAATGGCCCAGCCCATTTGCACGTTTTTGAGTAAAGGCCCGCCTTCATCGACCGTGACTCAAGAAGGCTTGGCTATCATCACGGAAATATTCACGTTTTCATCTTATCCCTCACGTATTAAACGTCTCACCAATAGAATTACGGCAGTCAATATGGCAGAAGAGGGCGCGAATTTTTTTGATGTGTTTCAGTTTTGTCGAGATCAGGGCTTGGATGAAGAAGATAGTTATCAATCAACCATACGTGTATTTCGCGGTAGTACACCCGATAGCGGTCCTTTTACAAAAGATTTATCGTATAGCAAAGGTTTTATTCTGATTTATAATTTTATGCGTCTTGCAGTACAGCGTGGGTTAGTGAATAGAATTCCCGTGTTATTTGTGGGAAAAACGACGCTAGAAGATTTGCATATTTTATCCGATTTAATGGATGAGGGGATTGTCGCTCAACCGACTTATCTTCCGCCGCAATTTACGGATCTTGCTGCGGTGAGTGCATGGATGGTGTATTCGTTATTTTTAAATCGCTTGGATTTGCGTAGACTGGCGTTGGATTTCAAGGGGATATTGCAGTAGCCTGGTTGGAGGTAGCCTGGTTGGAGCGCAGCGACAACCAGGATCAACGGCATTGTTCCTGGTTGTCGCTGCGCTCCAACCAGGCTACTCCCAACCAGGCTACTCCCAACCAGGCTACCCCCAACCAGGCTACCCCCTTCCTCTCCTATCCTTATCCCCATTATCAATTCCACTTTCAATAAACTTAATAATTTCCGCTGCCACATCCACGCCCGTGGTTTTTTCTATGCCCTCTAAACCCGGCGACGCATTCACCTCCATAATCAGAGGCCCGCGGTTAGATCTTACGATATCCACACCAGCAACATTCAAACCTATGATATGCGAGGCGCGTATCGCCATATTGCGTTCTTCATTGGTAATATCAACCGGTGTTGCAATGCCGCCTCTATGTAAATTAGAACGAAATTCTTCTGATGATTTGGATTGTCGTTTTATGGCAGCAACCACTTTCCCGCCAACCACAAAACAGCGTATATCGGCACCGCTCGCATCTTTAATGTATTCTTGGACCATGATATTGACTTTTAATCCCAAGAAAGCTTCTAGCACACTGCGCGCGGCTTTCATGGTTTCAACTAACACCACACCTATGCCCTGGGTGCCTTCTAAAAATTTAATGACTAGCGGCGGTCCGCCAACCATTTTTATCAAATCTTTGATTTCATCAAGTGAATGCGCAAATCCGGTGATGGGCAAACCTATTCCCTTTTTTGAAAGCAATTGCAGGGAACGTAATTTATCGCGTCCGCGTGTGATGGCAACGGAATCATTGACGCAAAATACGCCCATCATTTCTAATTGTCTGACCACAGCGGCGCCATAAAATGTGACAGATGCGCCTATTCGAGGAATCACCGCATCGTAATGTTGGAGCTCAGCGCCTTTATAGTGGATAGTAGGGCGAGCTGATGTAATGTTCATGTAGCAACGTAAAGTATCAATCACATCTGCAGTATGACCGCGGGCCTGAGCAGCATCGATTAAACGTTTTGTTGAATATAAATTATGCTTCCTCGATAAAATCGCAATTTTCATTTTTGCTGGGCCTTTGTTGTGAGAAATGAACGAGCCGGATTTACAATAAAGCGCTTACGAAGAGCGCTTCTTCCTAATAACATTCTAAACAGCATGTTTTCACGTTCGGTGAGAGTAATCTCAATAGACCAGGTTTGTCCAGCAATAGTAATAGGGGTTTGGATGACATAACGTTCTTCGTCATGACCGCCCGAGTCGGTGACTAGTCGTTTATCAACGACGTTAGCAACACAGGTAATAAGATGTTCAGTATTATGTTGCAAAGGATGGATATCGAAGCGAATTTTATTTTGATTATTTTCAGTAAACGGATGCAGAGCAAATGCATGCAAAGCAGACGTGCGTGCGCCCGTATCAATTTTGGCTTTGATTTTTTCTATGCCTAAGGCGGGAAGGCCTACCCACTCGCGCCAACCAATCAGCGGATATTTGCGTATAGGCTTAATTAATTTAAAATTTTGCTCTCTTTCCATGAGGGGTTTCCGGTTTTAATATGCTTATTATCCTAGCATAAATCACTTAATAATGCCTTAAGCAAAGCCAGTTTATAGTGGAAGAAAATTCCCCGCAACATGTGCGGGGCAAGCATTTTTTAAGAGGAGAGTCATCATGAGCTTTCGAAATGAAAAAGTTGATGATAACACTGAGGAGAATAAGGAAAACATGGGTCCTATACACAGCGCAGCAATTGATATTATTCAAAAACCCGTAGCGCATTCATTTGCAGAATCTCCATTATTTAATAATTCTATTTTTTATGTCGGTAGTTATCATAATTCACATAGTTATTTCTTTTCACCTAGTCCGTTGGAGAAGCTGGGTTCAGCGAAAAATGAGAAAATTAAATTTTCGATGTGATTAATGATGTGTAGGGTGGATTAGGCTTGCCCCGTTTAAAAACATAACGGGGCAAGCCTAATCCACCCTACACACTCGAAATAAAATAAAACCAACCAATGCAATCGCAAATAGCGGAAACGCCCATAACACAACAGTAAATTTATTCAATCTTGGATTTAATAAAATAAATTCACCATAACGTTTAACCAAATAATCTTTAATTTCCGTATCAGATTTATTTTCTATAATTTGTTGATAAATTTTTTCTCTTAAGTCTATCGCAAGCGGTGCGCTAGAATCTGCAATGTTTTGGTTTTGACAAACTAAACAACGAATTTCTTTAGTTAAGTTTTCAAAACGCAGAGCATTATTTCGAGATGAAAATGTATGCACAGTTTCATCTATTGCATAGCTAATATTGCAGCATAAAACAAGGCAAATTAGCATGAAATAATGTTGCCAGCGAAACATTATCAACCACCCAATTTTTTAATGAGAGGATATAAAATATCGTTCCACGATTTTTGATCTATCGCTCCGATGTAACGATAAATAATTTTTCCTTCTTGATTTATCACAAATGTTTCTGGTGTACCGTATACACCTAAGTCAATCGCAATATCGCCTTTATCATCGTTGCCAATTAAATTATACGGATTGCCATTTTCATCTAACCAATGTCTTGCTTTTTTTGGATCATCTTTGTAAATCAAACTATAAATGGGTATATGATAAGTATTTTTAATTTTCATTAACATTTTGTGTTCCATACTGCAGGCTTCACACCATGTGGCCCAAACATTTAATAATGTAATTTTGCCTTTGAATATTTTTTCAGAGAGAGGGGGTAGTGAAGGATAAAGATTGTTAGCCATAAATGGCGGAACAATTTCACCGGTTAGAGCGGATGGACGTTCATTAGGATGAGAGTAAAATAATTCCCAAGCTAATAATCCAGTCAAAACAAAAAGAATTAAGAAAGGAAAAATGCCAATGATTTTTTGTAAGCGTCGTCCTGCGGCTTGTCCGCGGGATCCAGTTATTAGATTCATGTTTTTTTCTCACTTTGTTCTTTGTTACGTAAAATAGATAATAATCCACCTAACATCATGATCAAACCGCCAAACCAAATCCAACGGACAAAAGGTTTGTAATAGAGACGCACTGTCCAATAATCATTGTCTAACGGTTCACCCAATGCGATATAAAGATCGCGAAAAATACTGGGATGAATATCCACTTTTGTCATGACCATTTCACGCACGGTATAAATACGTTTTTCAGGATAAAGATTGGCAATATGACGATTATTTTTTTTGACTTCAAATTCAGCTTGTATGCCGCGATAATTTGAAGCATCAACACCTTTGGTGGTAACAAAGGTAAATTGATAAGGGCCTATCATCGTTTGGTTACCGGGCATCATGCGTACATCGTGTTCGACATTCAATAAACTAGATAACATAATGCCTATGATTAAAATCGCAAATCCTACATGTGCAAGCGTCATGCCAAGATAAAATTTTCGGGTAT
>Ga0207008_10303_pt1 | contig 11172 bp, 9 predicted proteins | sample Alteio_BWMinCont_83_FD_153489 | JGI IMG/M metagenome (GOLD analysis project Ga0207008, IMG submission 153489) | Enriched cells from forest soil in Barre Woods Harvard Forest LTER site, Petersham, Massachusetts, United States -... | ecosystem: Environmental > Terrestrial > Soil > Temperate forest >... | reverse complement strand
AATATTGTGGATGAACCATAAATGACATAACCGGCTGCGACCTGGTCAACCCCAACCTGCAGACAATCTTCGAGGTTACCGGGACCGTGTCCTTCTGTTTTACGACGATAAATACTGAAAATGGTACCAATTGAAGCATTCACATCAATATTAGAAGAGCCATCGAGCGGGTCGAAAAGTACGACATACTTTGCACCATGCAATCCTTCACATTGTACTTCAATAATATCCTCATTTTCTTCAGATCCCATCACGCATACTTCACCGCCGGAAGTAAGTGCCGCAATCAATTGCTCATTGGCGTAGATATCCAGCTTTTTTACTTCTTCACCCTGTACATTTATATCACCGGTATCACCAAGGATATTCACCAGGCCGGCTTTGTTTACTTCCCTGTTGATGATCTTGGATGCAGTCCCGATATCATTCAGCAATCTTGAAAGTTCGCCTTTGGCATAAGGAAAATCGTTTTCGTGCTCTACGATAAACTGGCTCAGGGTTTTGACGGAATGACTCATATATTTTATGTTTGCTTAATTTCGAAGGGCAAAATTAACACTTTTAATTTTCTATGATCAGACAAGCTACCAAAGAAGATTTATCCGGAATATGGGAATTGATCCGAGAACTTGCCATCTACGAAAACGCACCTCATGAATTTGTGATTACGATAGAGCAATTATCAAAAGATTTTGCTGATAACCAGTTTTTTGCATTTGTTGCTGAAAAAGAGAATGAGATTGTCGGCATGGCCCTTGGCTATAATATGTATTCCACCTGGAAAGGATTGTCTTTGTATCTGGAAGATATTGTGGTTCGTGAAGCTCACAGGCGATCCGGCATTGGCAGTCAGTTATTTGAAGCCGTTACCCGCTATGCCAAAGAATCAAAAGCCGGTAAGATGGTATGGCAGGTACTGGACTGGAACACACTCGCTATTGATTTTTATAAAAAATACAATGCCAATTTTGATGAAGAATGGAAAACATGTCGTTTCAGCAGGGAACAGATAGAAGGGTTTTAATGAATTTTTTTATTTCTATCTTTTACTCTTTGTCGCTTAGTTAATGAATAAGAAATTCTTTAGCTTGTTTTTGAATCCCATCGGGATGGCATATTGGTAGAAATAGACAAGCTGTGATATTCAGAATCCCATCGGGATGGCATTTTTCTCTACTCAGAAAGGAAATATTTCGTACCTACGGCACTCTAAGAAAGGTGTTAGGCAATTTTCTACCAATATATCGTCCCTCTGGGACTATAAAAAAACAAATATCAAAAGGTTGGAGCTTAAATACACGACATTTATCCTTCTAACTTTGTAAATAACCTCATTTTCCTTCATTCTTTTTCTCCAACGCCTCCAGGTTATTCTGTGCTAATACAAAATCAGGCTGAATGATTAGCGCCGCCTGGAAATTTGCTTTTGCTTTTGCATTGTCTTTTAGATTCTGGTAAATAACACCCATGAGATTTTCTGCCGCAGCTTTGTAGAATACCTGCTGTGTGGTATTGGAATTGGTTGAAAATCCGATTTTATCTGTTAATGATCTTTTATCAGCAATCAACCGATCCAGCGTAGCCTGTGCTTCACCGGGTTTTTGCAGGCTGAATTGGAGTACGGCTATCTGGTAGCAGGCATATAAGGAACTGTTTTTTTCATATTCTATCTGAAACAGTCCAAGAGCCTCAGGATATCTGCCAACATGCTGGTTTGATAATGCAACAGCTTCAATGATAGAAATGTCATCCGGTCTGGATTGCAGGACTTTATTCCCGGTTAAAATGCATTGCGCATATTGCTGTGTTTCAGAATACATGATGCATGACGAATCCAGGTATTTGATGCTGTCGGGATGTAAAGCATAAAGGGTTTGCATGGCACTGATGGCCAGATTATAATCTCCGTACTTTATTCCGTTTTTATACATTCTCATATAGAGCGTATCATTCGGTACGAAATTCGGTTTAAACTTATATGAACCTTTCGGCATGGCTGCAGTTTGTGGATTTTGCTCGGTTCCCTGCGCATTAATGTGTTGACATACCAATGCTAAAGTAAAAACTAAGATTATGAAGCGCATTTTTTTGATATTTAAAACCATGAAATTAATTCTGTTTGTTTGATGGGACCCCAATGACAATAATATCTGGCCTGCTCATAAAATAAAGTGTTGTGTATACAATCAATCCATTGATGATCAGTATTTCAAATCCAAATTTATATGAGGGCAGATAAATGCCACATAAGTAAACGATAAAATAGGTGAGAAACGGCGATAAAATGCATAGAAAAGTAATAAAGACATCTTTAACCCGCCGTGTACTGAAAAGCCCGAAAGCATATAAACCCAACAGCGGACCATAGGTATATCCTGCCGCATTAAACAGTGTGGTGATGACACTTTTGTCGCTGTTAAACCAATGAAATCCAAAAACGATCAGGATGATCAGCATAGCAAAACCAATATGAACCATATAACGGGTAGAAATTTTATGGTTCGAATTTTTGTGGTTAAAATTCAGAAAATCCACACAAAATGATGTTGTTAAAGCCGTCATGGCAGAATCTGTACTGGCAAAAGTAGCGGCTGTAAGTCCGATCAGGAATATAAATTTAAAGGCCACCGGCAGATAATCCTTTGCAATCATTGGGAGAAGATTATCGGTAACAGATGGCGTGCTTATTCCTTTGGTTTGCGCAAACATATACATCAATGCTCCCATGGCCAGGAAAAGCAAATTGACAAAAATAAGAATGACACTGAATACCATCATATTTTTCTGCGCATCTTTCAGTGTTCTGCAGGTCAGGTTTTTTTGCATCAGGTCCTGATCAAGTCCCGTCATTGCAATGGTAATGAACATACCGCTGAAGAATTGCTTCACAAAAAAATTGCTCCCGTGAAAATCCCAGAAGAATACCTGTGAATATTTGCTGGAAGCAATAGCATGTACCGAATCCAGTAAATTAAAATTCATGTTCCGGTTTAGAAATATAACCGTAAGTACCAGTGATGCAATGAGAAAAAAGGTTTGTAAAGTATCCGTCCAGATAATTGTCTTAACCCCTCCCCTGATGCTATAAATCAGGATAAAAAGCATGGAAATAACAACAGCCATTTCAAATGGCACCCCAAGCTGCTGAAATATGATAACGTAAAATACATTTACGGCAAGCATCAACCGAAGTGCGGAACCCACAGACCGGGAGAGCAGAAAATAAAAAGCTCCGGTTTTATAAGTACCAGTTCCAAAACGGCTTTCAAGATAAGTATATATAGAAGTCAGCTGGAGTCTGTAGTACAAGGGAAGCAGAACATAAGCAATGACGACATATCCAAAAAAATACCCGATCACGATCTGGAAATACGAAAATGCGATAGAATTTACCTGTCCCGGGATCGAAATAAATGTTACCCCTGAAATGGAAGTTCCAATCATTCCAAATGCCACAAGAAACCAGGGAGAACTCCGGTTAGCCGTAAAAAATGTCTGGTTATCATTCTTCCGGGAGGTTACCCTGGCAATAATGAGTAATAGAATAATGTAGACACTAACGACGGTTGCGGTTAACAGGGGCATTTCAGACTGGCTTTTCACGCCAAAAATACATTAAATTTGCAACCTAAGCTCAGTAAATCCTGCGCCACAAATTAACACATGGAATTTCCTTCAAAAATTGTTGAAGAAGCAGTAAATCAGTTTTCACGGCTTCCGGGAATCGGCAAAAAAACGGCATTGCGGATGGTGCTTTATCTCCTGAAGCAGGATATCCAACCCGTTCAGCAACTTACAGGCAGCCTGCTTAATCTGAAGACCGAACTTCAATATTGCACGGAATGTCATAATATATCAGATGCTTCGTTATGTAATATTTGTGCAGATACCAAACGAAACCATGATCTCATTTGTGTTGTAGAAGATCTGCGCGATGTTATGGCTATAGAAAACACAAACCAATATAAGGGTGTTTATCATGTTCTGGGTGGACTTATTTCACCTGTTGATGGCATTGGGCCTTCAGATCTTCGGATTGATTCTTTATTTGAACGTGTAGAACGTATTAATGCCCTGGAAATAATATTTGCTCTTGCTGCCACCATGGAAGGTGATACGACTGCATTTTATATTACCAAAAAGTTGCAGTCGGCTAAACTGAAAATAAGTTCTATTGCACGAGGAATCGCCATCGGAGGCGAACTGGAATACGCGGATGAAATAACACTTGGAAGATCAATCGTGAGCAGAATACCCTATTCGGTATGAAAAAAGAGCTAAAGCTTTCGGTAGTCATCGTAAATTACAATGTCAGGTATTTCCTGGAGCAATGCCTGAGTTCGGTTTACAAATCTATTCGGGTGCTGGCCGGAGAATATTATCCTTTCTGTGCAGAAATTTGGGTCGTCGATAATAATTCGACAGACGGATCTTTGGATATGGTCAGGGAAAAATTCCCCGAGGTACGGATTATTGCAAACATGCAAAACAAAGGGTTTTCTTTTGCCAATAATCAGGCTATTGACCAGACTGAAGCTGAATACATTCTTTTGCTAAATCCTGATACCGTTGTGGGTGAAGATACATTCGCAAAAATGCTGACTTTTATGGATGAGCACCCGGATGCAGGTGGCCTGGGTATAAAAATGATTGATGGCAAAGGAAATTTCCTGCCTGAAAGCAAAAGAGGCCTCCCTACGCCTGAAGTAGCTTTTTATAAAGTAACAGGCTTATCAGCCCTTTTTCCGAAAACAAGGATTTTCGGGAGATATCATCTGGGCTTTCTGGACAAAAACAAAGAGCATCAGGTGGCGGTTTTATCAGGCGCAGCTATGCTATTGCGCAGGTCAGCCCTCGATATTTCCGGTAGCCTTGATAATGATTTTTTTATGTACGGAGAAGATATAGACCTCTCATACCGGATCACAAAAGCAGGCTTTAAAAATTATTACTTTTCAGGAAGTACGATCATTCACTACAAAGGAGAAAGCACAAAAAAAAGCAGTATCAATTATGTGTTCGTTTTTTACAGGGCGATGATCATATTTGCAAGAAAGCATTTTGCCCCAAAAAACGCCAATTTATTTGCATTTCTTATCAATTTCGCAGTTTATCTCCGTGCCGGGGCCGCGGTATTTGCAAGGCTGTTAAGGATTTTAGCCTTGCCGGTTGCTGATGATATCGTATTATATGGAGCCATGCGATTATTGGTAGCATACTGGGAGCATACCATCAAATATGTTCACGGAGGGAAATATCCGCCAGAACTTGTCAATATTTTTATTCCTGCTTATATATTTTGCTGGATCATTGGATTATTTCTGGCGAAAGGGTATCAAAAACCATATTTAGGAAGAAAGATTATTAATGGTGCTTTATGGGGCGGGTTGCTTATTTCATTTTTTTATGCATTTCTGGATGAAAAGTACCGCTATTCAAGAGCATTCATTGTTTTAGGGAGCATCATGGCTGTCATTGTTTTTGCAGTCAATCGGTTCGTAATAAGGATCATAAAAAACAGGAAAAACTTTATAGCCGGCACCAATACCACAAAAAAAATCGTTATTTGTGGTCACCAGAATGAGGCGGATCGAATTCTTAGATTATTGGATAAAGGAGAAATAAAATATAATTATGTGGGTTTGGTTTTGCCTGATGAAAATGAAAAAGGTAATGCTGTTGGGTTTATTTCAGACCTGGAAAAATTCATAAGGATTTATAAAGTTGATGAAATCATATTTTGCTCAGGAAATATGCCATACGAAACCATCATTGCAAAAATGGCTCAACTGAATAAAACGGGCGTTTTGTTTAAAATTGTTCCGGACGGAAGTGATTTTATTATCGGGAGCAATTCCAAAAATGAACAAGGCGACTTTTATGCCCTTCATGAAGAATTATTCTCAATAGATAAAAATGATTCAAGGATTAATAAACGCGGATTTGATATTGTTTTAAGCCTTATTCTGCTGGTAACACTTCCTATGAATTTCTGGTTTGTCAGAAACCCAAAAAGCTATTTCAATAATATATTCAAAGTGTTATCAGGTAATGCCACATGGGTTGGGTATAGTGAAGCGAAAGAGAAACTTCCTTCAATACGTCAAGGTATCCTCTCCCCTGCCGATGAGCTCAAGACGGATGACCTCGATTTAAAAACAAGGCAGAGACTTGATTACCTTTATGCGAAAGATTATTCAATTAATAAAGACCTCTCAGTGCTAATGGCAGGCTTTTCCAAACTTGGCAGGGCGTAACTATATTCAAAAATAAAAGCAAACTATATGAAAAAGAAGATTATCAATACCATTGCTGCTCCGGCGCCAATAGGTCCTTATAACCAAGCTGTTATGTCAGGTAAATTATTGTTTGTTTCAGGTCAGATCGCTATCAATCCCATCTCAGGGAACCTGAATTTGAGCGATATTGAATCAGAAACAAAACAGGTAATGCAAAATATTGAGGCGATACTTATTGCGGCGGATATGAATTTTTCGAACGTATTAAAATCAACCATTTTCCTCAAAGACATGAACAATTTTGCCTTGATCAACCAGGTATATGGATCTTATTTTACAAGCGATTTTCCTGCAAGAGAAACGGTTGAAGTATCCCGGCTTCCAAAGGATGTAAATGTAGAGATATCTGTTATTGCAGCATCTTAAATAGGTTTGTGCCCTGCCACAGAAATAATTTTTTTGTGGAGTTATAGTTTATTTATCTTTGTCTCAATAAACTAATAAATTTTATGCCTCTGAAAAAGATTTACATATATTCATTTTTGTTTTTATCATATATGGCTTTTGGAATGACAGAGGCTAACGGACAAACATCAAAAACCTCGTCAGGCCTGCCTGTTATTTCCGATTCTTCGTTTCAAAAAAGTGTTAAAGACAATCCTGTCATGCTTGCTGATTTTTACGAAACTTATTGCGGTGCATGCAGGATGCAGGCATTAATAATTGATTCCATTTCGGATGATCAGAAAGGCAAAGTAAAAGTGATTAAAGTTGATGTGGATAAAAATAAGGATTTAACATCTAAAATGCAGATTTCCAGTTTCCCCACTATCTTACTTTTCAAAAATGGCAAGCAGGTATGGAGAAGTGAAGGCATCATGCCAAGAAGCTATATTATGGAAGCTATTAAGAATCAGAACTGAGAATTTAATTCCAGGTCTTAAGATTATTTATTCTTTAAATAATTTTGGGATATTCTGCTCCCATGCCCATGCGGATCTGATCATAGTTTCCAGGTTTTCTTTTGCCTTCCAGCCAAGTACATTGTTTGCATACGAAGTGTCTGCAAAAATTTGAATAACATCCCCCGGTCTGCGTTTGCCGATCTCATAATTTAATTTCACCCCGGATATTTTTTCAAAGGTGTTCAGCACTTCAAGCACTGAATAACCGGTTCCGGTTCCGATATTAAAAGATTCGAAATTTGAAATTTGCTTATGATTGAGCATTCTTTCAAGCGCTATCACGTGTGCAGTTGCAAGGTCAGTGACATGAATATAATCCCGGATACAACTACCGTCAGGAGTCGGATAATCATCACCAAATACAACCACTTTTTCGCGTTTCCCGATAGCGGTTTGTGTTACCACCGGAATCAGATTATTGGGAGGGCCTAAAGGCAGTTCACCAATAAGTGCCGATGTGTGCGCGCCAATGGGATTAAAATACCTAAGTGAAATTGCATTTATTTTTTTTATAGTTGTTTGGTCTTCAATTATTTGTTCTGAAATAATTTTGGTGTTTCCATAGGGCGATTCCGCTTTTTTTATAGGAGATTTTTCAGTTACAGGCAATTGGTCAGGTTCGCCATAAACAGTACAGGAAGACGAAAAAACGAGGTTCTTTATTCTGTGGATTTCCATGTTTTCAAGAATATTCAGCAAGGAACCCAGGTTGTTTGAATAATACTTTAATGGCTGCTCTACAGATTCTCCAACGGCCTTAAATGCAGCAAAATGTATTATGCCATCAAAATCATGATGTGTATTGAAAAAAACATCAACAGCTGTCCTGTCAGTCAGGTTTATTTTGTGGAATTCAGGTCTTTTACCTGTAATCTTTTCAATACCGTTCATAACCTCGATCCGGGAATTTGACAGATCGTCTAAAATTACCGGGGCATATCCTGATTCTATAAGTGCGACAACGGTATGAGAACCGATATATCCGGCACCGCCTGTTACAAGTACTTTATTCATGAAATGAAATTTACATCAAAGATAGATTGCCTTATCAAATGAATCTAAAAAATCTTAAGAACCGGATATTAATCTTTTAAAAATGACCAATCAATAAAATTGATGCTTTTAAGTCAGCCATAAATCGTTTTCGATACAATTTATGAATTTGGAGCATACCTCCCTGTAAAAATATTTTGTAAATTGCCTAACCTTTCCCAATCAATTACGTCTTACTATCAGAGAGCCTATGTTGTGGATAAACGGATATTGCGGAAAGCCTGCCAGGATGTTTAAAATAACACCCAGGCCTGGCCGTGCTTATTGGGGCAAAAACCTCAATGCGGCTGGATATGTGCTTAAAGACTGGAACTGGATATTCATTGATCCTGAAATCAAAGCCATAAGTTCTCCACTCGCGAGGTTCAAAGAAGGCTATATTTTTGCCCAGGAAAATGAAGCCGTAATCCAGAATAATATCATGGTTTGCGGAAATATGCTGCAGATTGTTGCACACGGCCAGGGTGTTGCTTTTGCTGAAGGCGTTTCAGCCTATTTTTATGAAGAAAAAGGCATTGTCACTGATCTGGCAGTCTATATCCAGGGAACAAATATGGGGGCCATACCCCAAAGCAGACGCGCTGTGGAATGCAGAATAGTCTGTTCAAGCGACAATGATCTTCCAATCTATAAACGCAAGACGGCATTGCGGTATAAGGATATTGTTATTGCCGAAAATGACCTTGGAAATGGTTTTTGCCGTTATTCCATTTCCCTCGATAATAAAGAGGCCAGCCAGAAAATAAATCACTTGTACTTCAGATTCTCGCTAAAGGACAAAAGCGCACATTTTATACATATAAACAGATCTTTTCCGCTATGGTCATCCGTGGAACACGGCATAAGCATGTATATCGAAAACGAGGTGGATTCTTATTCGGATAACGTGGCCGATGTGCGAAATGTAATGCTTGAAAAGCATACCATGAACTGATTTTCTGTCCTCTTGCTTCTTAAAATTCCCAAACCATTTGTACCTGGTAATTCCTTGGTGCATTTGTATTTCCGGGCACTTCCATATATTCCTTGTTGAATACATTTTTTGCAAAAAGAGATAAATTGGTCCTGTGACTTAATTTGTAACTTAACCTGAGGTCAGCAACAAAACCTGAGGAATAGGGCATCCAGTAATTATTCTGACTCAAGCCTTTTATGATCACAATAAAAAAGTGATCCATATTGAGGAATGGGCTGTTATAAAAACTATAAAAACCAAACCCGAATTTTTTATAATTCAAATCAAAGTTGGCCTTTATCATTTCCTTATGCCTGAAACTAAGATAAACATTATATGGCTCTGCGAGATTTTTTTTGGCAAGGGAGTCTTTGTTATAAGGTAATACGTAAGTATATCCGCCAAATAATGACATTTTAACTTTGTCAAATTCTTTTTCAATTCCGGTGCTTATCTCAAATCCTTCAACCAGGGCATTATCAATATTCAATGCTTTAAAACCAACATCCTTAAAACTGAATGCACTTGTTGGCGTTGGCGGATACCAATTGTAAATGTACTCTATCATGTTTTGATACTGGGAATAGAAACCTGAGCCATCTATATAGCCTTTAAATCCTCCTCCTAAAACAAATAATTGCCTGATACCAAACTCACTGCTCCAGCCTTTTTCAGGATTAAGTGTAGGGTCAGGGATGATATTTATGGCACCTGACGCTGTATGTGCATACAGTTCAGCAACACTTGGATATCTGAACCCCTGTCCAAAAGAAGCACGTAAATAAGTCTGATCTGCAACGTGATAATTAAGTCCTGCCCTGAAAACAGGTGCGTACGCGAGTTTTAAGGTATCTACTTTATTTGCTTCGATCCTCCCTCCAACGTTAATATTCAATCTTCCGAATTTCTGATCCAATTGCAGATATACTGCTTCCTTATTTCCTCCATGATTGCCATATAAACTATCACTTAAAGTGCGTGTCTGGGTATAGGTAGCTCCGGCAGTGAGATCTGTTTGTGCTAACCCACTTTTGTATAGCTGATTTTGATATTGATATTCATTAAACCATACATGGGCCACAGAACTCTGGTTGGTATTGTTTTCATTTATTGTTGTGAAATACCTGGTTCTAAGAATATGTTTTGAGGTTTCAGTGGCATAAAATTTTAATGATAGATCCGTATGCCACCTGAAATAATTATAAGTTGAGGTAGTTCCCGGATACGGCACATAAGGGTCACTCGTATTCTCAAAAAATAAAAACAATTGCCCATTGTCTTCCATACCATTTGCGCTAAATTCGATAACAAATCTGTTGTCGTGCTTTGGGGTGTACTGCAAAAAAAGATTAGCTCTGGAAATCTGGGAATTGTCGCCAAGCCTGTATCCGTCATCATTACTAAATGTGGCTGAAGCCGTTATTTTCAATGGTCCGAAGGTTTCACGGTGCGCAACTGTTACGCCGCTTAACATTAAGGGTGTTTTCTGCTTGGCCCAGAAACCCGTGTCTTTCTTTTGGGGATGATCATAGAATCCACCATATACCTTGATCATGGTATAAGGCGTGTCTGCTGCAACCGTAGTTTTCATATTGATAACCCCTTCCATTGCTGAAGAGCCATACAATGCAGAAGAAGCGCCCTTGAGTATTTCAACCTGGCCAATATTTTCGACAGGATAATAGTCCCACCTGGGGTCAGAAGCATCGCCACTAAGAATGGGCATATCATCAAGCAATACCATTACCCGGCTGCCTGCACCATAGCTGAAACCGCTGGCGCCTCTTATAGATACCTCGTCTTTTTGCACAACAATACCCGGAATTTTTTCTAGAACCTTATCCATTTGCGTGGTTTGTGTTTCCACCAGGAAGTTTTGTTTAATAACTTCCATGCTCTGGCTTACTTCATTTATATTCTGGCCATGTTTACTTGCTGTTACTACTACATCCCCCATTAT
>Ga0207008_10302_pt1 | contig 11239 bp, 11 predicted proteins | sample Alteio_BWMinCont_83_FD_153489 | JGI IMG/M metagenome (GOLD analysis project Ga0207008, IMG submission 153489) | Enriched cells from forest soil in Barre Woods Harvard Forest LTER site, Petersham, Massachusetts, United States -... | ecosystem: Environmental > Terrestrial > Soil > Temperate forest >... | reverse complement strand
TCGCGACTCAACGCCCGTCTGTGGATGTGATTACCGGTTTAATCAAAGCTAATATTCCTACGCGTATTGCATTTCAAGTTTCGTCACGTATAGATTCTCGCACTATCCTTGATCAGCAAGGCGCAGAGCAATTATTAGGGCATGGCGATATGTTATACCTACCCCCCGGCGCAGGCGTGCCTATACGTGTTCACGGGGCTTACGTTGCGGATGAAGAAGTGCATAGAGTGGTGGCGGCTTGGCGTAGTGCAGGCGAACCTGAATACCTTTACGATATCACGGATGAAACGGGCGAATCCGGCGTGAATGGCGATGGTCAAGGTTCAGGTGAGGTTGACGCACTTTATGATGAAGCTGTGCGTATTGTAACGGATAGCCGTCGTGCTTCAATTTCATTAGTACAACGACGTTTACGTATTGGTTATAATCGCGCAGCAAGAATTATGGAAGAAATGGAAGCGGCAGGCGTGGTTAGTTCTATGGATAATAATGGAACGCGAGAAGTATTAGCTGCTGCAGCTCCCATTGATTAATTGAGGGTAGTGTAGCCCGGATGGCGCGTAGCAACATCCGGGAACAATGCTGTGGTTCCCGGATGTTGCACGCGCCATCCGGGCTACATAGATTAATTTGAGGGTCAATGAATATGTTACATAAAATGAAACCATTTTTCTTTGCTCGTTGTGTGACAGTATTTGTTTTGAGTAACACAACGTATGCCGCAACAGCAACGTCTGACTTATCCACCTTGCTAGAAAACGTTAAATCCATGAAAGCTAATTTTACTCAAACTACATCCACTTCACGCGGGCATTCACAAAAAATATCTTATGGACGCATGGCATTGCAAAGACCAGGTAAATTTCGCTGGGAAATTATCAAACCTATGCCGCAACTCATCATTGCTAATCAATCGCGATTATGGGTTTACGATCCTGATTTAGAACAAGTGACCATTCGTACTCTCAATAAAGCAAGCGGTGATACGCCAGCCTTGTTTTTAAGTAATAATGCAGATCTTGACCAACATTACATAGTTAAAGCGATGGAAAAAAATGGCTCTCAAGGGCAATGGTTTCTATTAACGCCAAAAAAGAAAGACGCCATGTTTGAATCCATACAAATGGGTTTTACCGATCATCAAATTCATGAAATGCGTTTGAAAGATAATTTGGGTAATAACACAGTGATTCAATTTCAAAATATACAAAATAATTCTGGTCTTTCTTCCGCTTTATTTACCTTCAAACCACCCGCAAGAGTGGATGTGATAGATGAAACACGAAAACACTAACAATTTGCAATCTCAAAACTTACAGCCGCTTTCCACTCGCATGCGGCCCACTTCTTTAGCGGAATTTATTGGGCAATCGCATTTATTGGGTAAAGGAAAACCTTTGCAGCATGCTATTTCAGAAGGTGTGCTGCATTCCATGATTTTATGGGGACCGCCGGGTACTGGTAAAACAACCTTAGCACAATTAATGGCGCAACAAGCAGATGCCCGTTTTGTACGGCTTTCTGCTATTTTTTCTGGGGTAAAAGATATACGTAAAGCGGTTGATGATGCTGTTTTGGCAAAGTCAGAGCACAACCAAGCAACCATTTTATTCATAGATGAAATTCATCGTTTTAATAAAGCTCAGCAAGATGTATTTCTGCCTTATGTGGAAGATGGCACATTTATTTTAATTGGTGCGACAACGGAAAACCCTTCCTTTGAATTGAATAATGCATTGTTGTCGCGCACGCGTGTTTATGTTTTAAAAAGCTTAACGGAAAATGAATTATTACAAGTTTTGCAAACCGCTTTAACGGATAACGAAAGAGGATTAGGTCATTTATCATTAATTTTTCCCCAAGAATTGCAATTATTATTAGTCCGCGGTGCAGATGGTGATGCAAGACAAGTGTTAAATTTAGTGGAAATTATTTCTGATTTAATCGGCGATAAAAACAATGAATGCATAGTGACTGAAACTTTATTAGCAGAAGTCATGCAAGTGAATTTGCGCCGTTTCGATAAACAAGGCGAAGCTTTTTACGATCAAATTTCCGCATTACACAAATCGGTACGCGGCTCTGCACCTGATGCAGCATTATATTGGTTTTGTCGATTAATAGACGGTGGTTGTGACCCTCGTTATATTGCGAGACGGGTCCTCCGCATGGCAAATGAAGACATTGGTTTAGCAGATCCACGTGCATTGCCCATCGCATTGGATGCCTGTGATGTTTATGAACGCTTAGGTTCACCAGAAGGTGAATTGGCTTTAGCACAAGCCATCGTTTATCTTGCCTGTGCTCCTAAAAGTAATGCTGTTTATTTGGCGTTCGGAGAAGCCATGCAAGATGCAAAAAATCATGGTTCTTTGGAAGTTCCTCTTCATATCCGCAATGCACCAACCCATTTAATGAAATCTCTTGGTTATGGTAAAACATATAGGTATGCACATGATGAACCTGAAGCTTATGCAGCAGGTGAAAATTATTTTCCTGAAAATTTAAAAGATAGAATTTATTATAGCCCCACTTCGCGAGGGCTAGAAGCTAAAATTGCAGAACGTCTTACGTATTTTCGGGCATTAGATAAGAAATCAAAATAGCGGCATGGCAATCGCATGAAATTTCATCCCGTTCATTGTAGTCCGGATGAAATGTTTTTTATTTCATCCGGGGTTGATCTACTTTACCCCGGATGAAATAAAAAACATTTCATCCGGGCTACGTGCTTTCGGGCCTTAGATATGAATAACTCAGCGATTCTCAAAATAAATTTAAGAAAACCTTAATTATTCCGCGTTATTTTAATATTATAGCGTTTAGTTTAATTATTTAAATAAGATTGTATTGAATTTCAACATTTTATCAAAACACAAGGAATATAGAATGGAAACGAGGTGTGTAAAAGACTTTGTAGCTAATTTACTTCAAGAAGTGACAGTATTATCTGAAATCAACAAAAATAATTATGCGGATATCCAGGATAATCCCGAGATAACGATGTTGCTTCAGATAGAAGCAAAAAAAGCATTTGAAAAATTGTTAAATTTACTGAATGAAAAAAGTGTATGTTTTGATCCTATCAATAAAAATTCATTATCTTGTTTTTATTTGTATTTAAGAGATAGATGGAATGAAATGCACAGGGACGATAAACCCAGAACAGATAATGTTTATAATTTGTCACCCTATTCACCTATTAATCAAGCTTGCATAGCATTAGCAAAAACCTTAATAAAAGAATTACCCGAAATCGAAAATCAACATATTTATGATTTATTAATGCCTACTTGTAATTTTAAACAACTTGACCCGTTAACTAATAAACCTTATTACGATCTTCAACTTCATCAATTTGTGATAGGCCATGAAGGTAAATTGTTAAACATAGAATGGTGTTTTCAATGCTTGGAAACAATGGCTGAAGAAAAGAGAAAACGAGCAGCGACGAGTTCTCGTTATACAGCAAGACATAACCAACTCAATGTCGTCAAGCTAAGCACAAAGGATGAACGCTTAGTTTCTAAACATTCTGTTTTAGCAAATAAATATTATGATGCTATTCAAAGTAATCAACAACTTGATGTCGTAAAGCGTGATTTCCTTGATGCACTAAAACAAAATGAATATGTTGTCACGGCGAGTTATGGCGAACAAAATAAAGATTTTTTGATGGAAACAATATTGAAAGATATAGTGTCTTCAGCTAGAGGATTGACGAATTTTATTTACTCAAATAAGTTAAACAAAGATCAATGGACGAGTTTTTTAAAACTTGTACCTAAAAATGATTTGCTTCGTATCATGCTAGGCATTAATTTAAATGAACAGAATTGGGTACAAAAAAGTGAGGCGACTTTAAATGAAATATTAAAAGCGAATTATCCATTTAAAAATCAAGATGAAATACGTGTTTTTATTCTTAGTGTATTAGAGGTTTATGAAATAGTCAGGAAAGAGAAAGAAGAGTTTAATTCAATATTTGGTAAAAATGTGGGTTATTATTTTGGGTTGGCTCACGACAAAGAGACTAAACTTAAAGCTGCTAATGTTTATCGTGAATTTCTAACTAGCAAATATGATATAACGGATTTAAATGGATATTTAATTCAGCGTGGTCTTTTTAATAATTTCAGTAGTCTTTTAATTCCCTCAACAGGTTATATGGATGCCATTGTTTCTAGTATTTCAAATAATTTCCTCAGCCATATTGTGTCATTAGCAAACAAACTTGCTACGCAATTAAATCAAAAACCGGTAGTGAACAGCAAATACGGCGCAATTAATTTAACTTAGTAATAGATCAGCCAACGTTGAATATGCACGAAACGTTGGCTGTTAGGTCGAAAGCTATGCCCGTGGATTATTGATTAAACTAATTTCTATTTGCGATTTTATTTGTGTACGTAATTCGAATAATGAATTTGTATATAGATTTGGTTTAATTTCGTAGTTTGTAAAGTTTGTGATGGGCAAGCGTTTTTAATGTCTTATAACGTAAATAGGTTTCTATAAAATCACTAATCGTATGTTGACGTGCTGATTTTTTTTCCAAACTTTATGAAGAATTCTTCATTAGTCAAATTGGTCGTTGAGTTGACAAAAAGAGCATCCCAGCCAAAGCCGTATTGACAACTTGAAGATTGATGATTTTTAGGCTTGATATAGCCATACGAACGTTTTTCATGTTGCTTGACAGTAAATCCAAGTAATTTTTTTGATCCATCATGAGTAAAAGAATTTAGATCTTGAACGTCCCATTTTGGTTTGTAACTCTTTAGTACGGAGAGGTGTAAAACATTTTCCAGCTCTAGTTCGGTCAATTCGGCGAGGGATAACTTTGTTAAGTTGCGATAATTGTTTTGGCTAATTAAAAAAGTTTCCTCGCGAAGAATAAAATGCGGAGAGATAGCCTGATTTTGAAAAAGTGTAACACATAAATCCATCATTGATTGTTCATTGGTGAAATCTATATTGTTATCCGGTATATATTGGACTAAATCCATTCCATAACCATCGCCTAACTGAGAACGAAATTCTTCAAATTTTTTTGGATTCTTGGTAATAACAATAGCGCGCAAATTACGGTTTGTTCTACTGGGTTTATATCGAATATCTATCTCTAGTGCAGGGATAACTAACTCTTTTTCATGAGAGTGGAAATCTTCTTTAGAATGAGCGCTATCTTTCGTCAATAGTTGGTTTTCAGATTTTTTGAGTTGGTGAGATTTAGGAATATCCTTCTCTTTATATGATGATCTGTCTTTTGCGCGAGATCATTTTTACATTTTTATCAAAAATCCTTAATGAATGACGAATTAACATTTTCACCTCGTGAGATTTTTTTTAAAACATTTACTTTTTATTTTAATAATTAATGTCCTTTTGCAACGCATGGTATTTACTTAAAGATGGATGTACTGCATACACAACCAAACTATGGCAGCCACAATTCCTGCGGCTGGCATAGTGAGTACCCAAGCCCAAACGATATTTTTAGCTACACCCCAACGTACAGCAGAAAATCCATTCAAAGATCCCACACCAATAATGGCGCCTGTGACGGTATGCGTGGTTGAGACAGGAATACCGAGTATGGTTGCTGTGGCTAGTGTGATGGCGCTTGCCGTATCAGAGCAAAATCCGCTGACAGGCCGTAATTTTGTGATGCGCATGCCCATGGTTTTGACTATGCGCCATCCGCCAAACACAGTTCCTAGCGCAATCACAAAATTACAGGAAATGACTACCCAAAATGGAACATAAAATTGTCCCGTGGTGAGATGTGCGGAATAAAGTAAAATGGCTATGATACCCATGGTTTTTTGCGCGTCATTACTGCCATGGCCAAGACTAATAAAGGCTGAAGATAAAAATTGTAATTTGCGAAACCATCCTTCGACTTTATGCGGTGTGGAATAGAAAAATAATCTTGCGGTTAAGACCATGAGTGTCATACCCATGATCATGCCGAGTAAAGGTGAAATGACAATAGCCGCAATGACTTTCGTAATGCCTAACCATTTTAAGGGTTGTATGCCAGCATGAGCGACACTCGCGCCTAGCAAACCGCCTATGAGAGCATGAGAAGAACTAGAAGGCAGACCGTAATACCAAGTAAAAATATTCCAGAAAATTGCACCCAGTAATGCAGCTAATATGACTTGAACCGTAATGACGGTGGGATCCACTAATCCTGTCCCAACTGTAGTTGCAACGTGTACACCAAAAAATAAAAATGCAACAAAATTAAAAAAGGCGGCCCATAAGACAGCCCAGTGAGGTTTTAATAAACGGGTTGATACCATGGCAGCAATGGAATTGGCTGCATCATGAAAACCATTTAAAAAATCAAAAAATAAAGCTAATACGATAGTAATAATGACTAAGGTTAATGAGGCATCCATATTATGAGTACTCTAACACTATGCCTTTGAGGATATTTGCCACATCTTGACAGCGGTTAATAACCGATTTGGTGTGCCCGTAAATTTCTTTGAGTTTAAAAAATTGTTTGAAATCATTTTCATCCATGAAAAGTTTTTTTTCACCGGCGAGCACTACTTGATGGGCTTTGCTTTCTACATTATCAATGCTATTACAATGGTTAAATATTTCTTCTGAATTTTTAAGTGAATGTAAGCAATAAATAGATGCCTTGAGATGATTAGTTGCTTCCGCGCTTAATTTCGCTAATTTAATCATTTCTTCGGGCACTTGATGGAGTTGATAGAAGGGAAAACGTTGAGCGATTCGATTAATCAAATCGATGATGTCATCGAGAGTACTGGTTAGCTGATGGATATCATGTCGGTCAAAAGGGGTGATAAACGTTTTATGTAAGAGTTCAAAATTGGTAAAAGCGATTTGATCGGCTTCTTCTTCGTGTTTGGCGATTTCATCCACATAGTGCTGCTGGTTATCCAGGTGTTGCAACATATTGGAGAATTCCGTGGATGCTAATACTAATTTATCGGCGGCTTTTTGAAATAACTGAAAAAAATTATCTTGGCGTGGTAATAAACGTTTTAGCATTGGTGACGCTTCCTATAGAAGATTGTTTCATAATTGAATCCAAAACGCCGTCTGCTGGCATCTTTGAACGATAATTTACGAGAAAAATGCTCACATACTTTTATGTATGCTGCGCTTTTCTCGTAAATTATCGTCCAAACCTGTCTAGCAGCCAACGTTTGGTGCATATCTTCGGCTCTGTAGCCTTGCCAGACTTTCAAATGAATGCGCATTTTAAGCGCGATACTTAGTAAATGCTACATCGAATTGTAATCCAATATTGTTTGCAGGGGTAGAAAGATGAATAGCAGCATGATGCAGAGTGGTAATTTGGTTCACTATCGCTAATCCAAGCCCGCTACCGGATGCCTTGGTGCCTAGCATACGATAAAACCGTTCGAACACACGTTCTCGCAATTCGGCGGGTATACCTGGGCCTGTATCGATAACGCGGAAAATAATTTGTGAAGGGGTTTCCAGAATGCTGACTTGTACGGATCCTTCTGGCGGCGTATAACGTATCGCATTATCCACCACATTGCGTATGAGTATGCCAAGCGCAGTATCATTGCCCATGACTATGGGTTTTTTAGGTGAGGGCGTCAATTCAATTTCTATGTTTTTCTCTAAGGCATGAGGTGCAAGATAAGCAATAATTTCCATGGCGAGCTTGTGTAAGTCCAGAGGTTTTACATCGGTTAATTCTTCTTCTTCACCTAAGCGGCTTAATGTTAATAATTGAGCAACGACGTGAGAACTACGGTTAACACTTTCTATGACTTTTTGTAAGGTTTTATTGCGATCCACTTCATTATCTGATTTGAATGCAACTTGTGCGTGAGTTTTCAGTGCAGCCAGCGGCGTGCGTAATTCATGAGCCGCATCGGCAGCGAAACGTTTATTACGTTCAAATGCGAGTTTAAGTCGGATAAAGAGTTGATTTAATGCAGCGACCAGAGGTTTAATTTCCACTGGAATTTCGGTGAGTTGAACAGGTTCAAGAAAAGTAGAAGCACGATTTGAAATTTCCGAGGTGACACGCGTAACTGAGCGTAAAGCAAAACTGACGATAAACCAGACTAATAAACCAAAAACAGGGTAGGTGATTAAGAGGATATTGGCGTTACTGCGTGCAATATCATCAACCAGATCGCGTCTAATATTGTATAATTCTGCAACAATGATTTTTGATTTGGTTTTTTTATCTATGGTCGCATAGATGCGCCAATCATCATTTTCGACTAACTTGTCACTAAATCCTAATTGTGCATCTTTAAAATCACTGGAAATTTGATGTGCTGAATGAATTAATAATTCCCCTTTATTGCTCCAGACTTGAAATAAAAATTTTTGTTTTGTGTCAGGTTGAACGGTTTGTAAATAATCAATAATTTCATGCCTGATGGTTGAATCGGGAGGCGTTGTTTGATTAACGATACTAATGAGGGAAGAAACGCGAAGAAGTTGGCCATCGAGATAGGGCTGTATCACTTTCTCATCGAGAATATAGTTGCCTATTCCATTGATGGCCGAGGCAAGGGTAATGCTCAGTAATAAGCTGATTAAGAGAAAGTACTTGATCGATTTGATCATTTTTCATCTTTACTTTTTTCTATGGTGTAACCTATGCCACGAACGGTACGAATAAATTCTTGTCCAAAGCGTTTTCTTAAATTATGTACATGAACTTCAAGTGCATTACTATCGACTTCTTCACCCCAGCCGTATAAAGATTGGGTGAGATGTTCACGCGATAATACACGACCTGCATTTTCCAGTAATACATGTAATAAAGCAAATTCGCGGCGTGACAGGTTGATAGGCTCTTCTTTATAAGTGACGGTGTGTGAGGCAGGATCAAGGACAATGTCGTTATGTACCAGTAATGGCGCTGCACGTGAAGCAAATCGACGTTGTAGGGCCCGTAGACGTGCTAATAATTCAGGCAAGTCAAACGGTTTGGTGAGATAGTCATCCGCACCGCTATCCAGACCTTTGACACGGTCTTCAATGGATTCTCTGGCGGTTAAAATGAGGACAGGTGTAGTATCACCGCGTTCACGTAAATTTTGCAATACGGTGATGCCGGGCATTTTGGGCAAGCCAAGGTCTAATACGATAAGATCAAATTTTTCCGTCTTTAGCGCTTGATCGGCCAGGGTGCCGTCTTTGACCCAGTCGACGGTATAACCGTCTTGTGTGAGGCCTTTACGCGTACCTTCACCTAATAAATCGTCGTCTTCAACAAGAAGTATGCGCATATCATATCCTCTTTATATATCTTAACTTTAGCTTTTTTAAGGAAATAGTGCAAATTAAGTAAGAACTTAGGGATTCCCCCTAAGGGATGATAAATAAAATAATATATTATAAAACAAAGTATTACGCGCATTACGGTTTTTTATTGTATAGCCCGGTTGGAGCAAAGCGGCTACCGGGAACCATTTATAGGCGATCAAAATTTACGCATCAATAAATGCAAAGGCTTGAAAAAATCAATGACTTCTTGATTAGTGACAAAGGAAATATTGTAAGGATGCTCAGCATACAGTTTTTCATTATGAGGTTGGGTTATAAGTGTATCTATGGTTTTTGCAATCTGGCCTAGTAAGATGAAATTCACATGAGGGCGAGCTTTTAATAATTCATCTAAAATTTCTTTGGTAAAAGGTGACCAGGCTTTTGCATCATGATGGGGAGAGTGTGCTTGAAGAACGGGTGTCGCATTGAGCAGTAAAAACCCATTTTGTATGAGATTGTTAAAAAAATCATGGTTGGTTTGGACTAAGTTTTGTTTATCAATTTTCGCGATGGCTTCTTGGCTAGTATCATTTTTTGTGAGCAAACCTTCTGCGACTAATAACATTTTTATGATGTGTCTGAGTGAAGTGGCACGATTAACCGGTTTGCTTAATCCAGTATCTGACCATAATTCTTGAACGGCTGCATCCCAAAATGCATAACCGTTTGCAGATTGTTTTCGTGGATAGGGCGATTCGCCAAATAAAACATAATTGACTTTATTTAAAGGAATAGAGAAAGCATTAAAAATAGTATTGGGTCCAGGCAGCCAGTCAGAAGAGTGGGTTAAGTTTGTCAGATAATTTTTATCAATTTTTTCTAAACCAGAATGTATGGCATTTTGCCATGATGCATGTGCGGCATTGAGATTAAAGCGGTTTATTGTCATCCTAAGTTGTTCCAAGTATGATGCAGTTTTAAGCAGAAAGAAGATTATTTTATGGAAAAAAATTTACTTGAGATTTTAGCATGTCCTGTTTGCAAAGGGGAATTATTATATGACTCTGGTAATCAAGAATTAATTTGCCGATTCGATAGGCTTGCGTTTCCTGTAATCAATGATATCCCTATCATGCTGGAATCAAGAGCGCGTCGTTTAAGCTTGGATGAAGAAACGAATTGATTGAATACTATATCCTTAACTCATTTGCAAAAAACGTGCTAAATTATTACGGATAAAATGGAATTATTTACTTAAAGGATATGGGTATGTCAGGAATTAAATCATTTCAGCTGCTTTCTGCTTTGGGAATGGCTTTTGTATCGACGGTAAACTACGCTCATGTTACACAGGCAGCCAATAATAATCTTTTTCTTACCATTCCAGATTTACGCCCTGGTTTTGAAATTAGTCTCACCGCATTGGCATTAAAACCTGGTGCAAATAATCTTAATTATGTCATTTACAATATTGCGGCAGCGCCGGCGCAATCACCTCTGTGGACAGAAAAGGAAATTTCTCAAAGATTTGGCCCCGCATTTGATTTAGGATTGCGTTATATTTTTCAAGAAGGTAAAGATGTCACTCTAGACTGGATACATTTAAATACCAGTGCTTCAGCTTCCATTTCTGCTCCCAATGCAACCGTCTTTCTTGGGCCAGATTTTGAAATTGGGCCAGATGCTATTCCCATACGAAATGCTCACGGAAGCTCTCAATTTAAATATGATGTGATTAATTTAGATGCTGGACAGTTTGTCGATATTGGCAGACAAATGGAGTTTCGTTTCTTTGGTGGTCTTAGCAATGCTTATCTCAGAGAACAAGTTCATGCGAACTATTCTGGTGAGGTACTCACAGGGCTTTTTCGAGGGCCGTTTAACACTAAACAAAAAGTCACTGCTGATTTTACTGGCATAGGACCGCGAGTGGGCTTTGAAGGACGATATCATACAGAGTCTGGATTTGGTGTGGTCGGCA
>Ga0207008_10301_pt1 | contig 11242 bp, 13 predicted proteins | sample Alteio_BWMinCont_83_FD_153489 | JGI IMG/M metagenome (GOLD analysis project Ga0207008, IMG submission 153489) | Enriched cells from forest soil in Barre Woods Harvard Forest LTER site, Petersham, Massachusetts, United States -... | ecosystem: Environmental > Terrestrial > Soil > Temperate forest >... | reverse complement strand
AGGACAATTGCTGGTTGGCCGATATCGGCTGGCAAACTGAGGCTGGCCTTTGCCAACTCGATCCCGCGACGGGCACGGAAATCCTGCGCATAGGCGCCAAGGACCAGACCCCAGCCGGGCAGCGCTGGTAGACTTGCGGAAAGCGCCGATACGCGAGATTGACAAGCGCTGGCACCCATCCAAACCCGACGCGGGTCGCTCGGAGAAGGTCGAAGGGTGGCAATATCAATGCTATGCGCGGCAACAGCCCCGCTGAAGCCTTCGTTGAGCAGGCGGGCCATGTTTGCGCTGCGCGCGGTAGAATCGCTGGCTCCCAGGACCACGCCGATAAGCCGGAGCCCATCGCGTTCCGCAGAGGCGACGAGATTATAGCCGGCGTCGCAGGTCGTCCCGGTCTTCAGCCCGTCGGCGCCACGGTAGCTAGTCAGGAAGCCGTTGATGGTCGGCAAATCGTATCGGCCGAATCGTATCCGGCGGGTAGCAAAGAAGTGGTAGTGCTGTGGGTAGTCATGCCACAATGCCTGAGCGAGCAACGCCATGTCGCGTGCGCTCGTGGTTTGCCGGGGATCGGGTAACCCAGTTGGATTGACGAAGTAGCTTTGCACGAGGCCAAGCGCCCCTGCTCGCTCATTCATCGCCGTGACAAAAGCGGCCTCGGTGCCACTCACTGCCTCGGCCAATACCATGGCCGCATCATTGCCGGATCGGGTGATTACTGCGAGGATAGCCTCCCGCACGGTGATCTTATCTCCAGGGGCAAGGCCAAGACGGGAGCCGCGCTGCCCGGCGGCATGGGCGGAAACCTCGAGCTCTTGGTCGAGGTCAAGTAAGCCATCCTCGATGGTCGCAAAGGTAAGATAGAGTGTCAGCAGCTTGGTCAGCGAGGCTGGAGGCCAGGGCAGCGTCGGCTCGCTGCTCGCCAGCACTACACCGGTCCGGGCATCGACGACTATGCTGGTGGCACAAGCTTGGAGCGGGATCGCCGACGCCAACACGCACAAGGTAAATCCGAAAACCGATGTCGGAGCAGCGGCCATGGAGGTGCGCTGAAGCTGCCCGCGGCGAGCCGACTCGGCAGAAAACTTTGCGACAGTCTTATCCGAACAAGCCAATCAGCCTCCGGATGATCCCGACAATGGGTGGCACCGGGGGACGACGACCACGACCGATAGTCGAGGCGTTAGCCTCGCTGGGGATGCTGGAAACTGTCAGAGCGTGGTTATCACCGGCGGAGTCACCGCGGCAAAACGACCGCAACGAAGGAGAAAGGCGCGGCGTGCCTCGCTGTCCGCAGCATCCTCGACCGATGGTTTATGGTCTAACATCAGGGAGCACTTCCTATCAGGGTTCGCTACCAGTAACGGTAAGACTGCGGCGGTTTGTCCGTCAGCTGCACGAAAGCGGTAAGTCCCTCCGACTCGAGGGTCCCGTGGCCCCTGTCCTTATCGCAAATCAGATCGGCCCGCTCTCCAAGCCCTATTCCACCGTCACGCTCTTCGCCAGATTGCGCGGCTGGTCGACGTCGGTGCCCTTGGCGACGGCGGCGTGATAGGCGAGGAGCTGCACCGGCACGGCATAGATGATGGGGGCCACGAAGGGGTGGGCAGCCGGCACCTCGATGACATGGGCGGCCTTGCGCCCGAGGCGCGCGATGCCGGCCTTGTCGGCGATGAGAATCACCCGCCCGCCGCGGGCCGCCGCCTCCTCGAGATTGGAGGCGGTCTTGTCGAAGAGCTCGTCCGTGGGGGCCACGACGATCACCGGCATGTCCTCGTCGATGAGAGCGATGGGCCCATGCTTCATCTCGCCGGCGGCATAGCCCTCGGCGTGGATATAGGAGAGCTCCTTCAGCTTGAGGGCGCCCTCCATGGCGATGGGGAAAGTGGCGCCGCGACCAAGGAAAAGCACGTCGCGAGCCTCGGCGAGCAGATGGGCGACGGCGCGGATCTTGGCCTCGGCGGCGAGCACTTCGGTGATCAGCGCCGGCACCTCCGCCAGGGCCTGGATGAGATGGGCCTCGCGCGCCGCATCGATGGCGCCGCGCGCCCGCGCCGCGCCGATGGCGAGGCATCCCAGCACGACCAGCTGGGTGGTGAAGGCCTTGGTCGAGGCGACGCCGATCTCTGGCCCCGCCAAGGTGGGCAGCACGCAATCGGCCTCCCGCGCCATGGTGCTCTCGGGCGAATTGACCACGGCCAGCAGCTTCTGGTCCTGGCTCCTGGCATAGCGCATGGCGGCCAGGGTATCGGCCGTCTCGCCCGATTGCGAAATGCCCAGCGTGGCGCCGTTCTTCGGCAGAGGTGCGGCGCGGTAGCGGAACTCCGAGGCGATATCGAGCTCCACCGGCAGGCGCGCCAGCTGCTCGAACCAGTATTTGGCGACGCTGCCGGCGAGAAAGGCGGTGCCGCAGCCGATGATGGTGAGGCGCTCCAGGCTGGCGAGATCGACCGGAAGGGCCGGCAGCGCGGTCTGGCGGGTCAGCGGATTGACCAGGGACTGCAGGGTCTCGCCGATCACCGCCGGCTGCTCGCAGATCTCCTTCATCATGAAATGCCGGTGATTGCCCTTGCCCACCATGGCGCCGGAGAGCGTCGTCGCCCGCGCCGGCCGCTCGACCGCCTGGCCGCGGTTGAAGAAGGAGGCGCCATCGGCCCGCAGCAAGGTCCAGTCATCCTCCTCCAGATAGGCGATGCGCTGGGTGAAGGGCGCCAAGGCCAGAGCGTCGGAGCCCAGATACATCTCGCCGTCGCCGAAGCCCACGGCCAGGGCCGCGCCGCGCCGGGCGCCCACCATGATGTCCGGCCGCCCGGCGAAGATGACCGCCAGAGCGAAGGCACCCTTCAGGCGCTCCATCGCCTTGTCCATGGCCTGCTCGGGGGTGCGCTGGCGCTCCAGCTCATGGGTCAGGAGATGGGCAACGACCTCCGTATCGGTCTCGGTCTCGAAGACGGCGCCCAGGGCGATCAGCTCGTCGCGGAGCTCCTGGAAATTCTCGATGATGCCGTTGTGGACGATGGCGACGCGGTCGGTGGCATGGGGATGGGCGTTCGTTTCGTTCGGCCGGCCATGGGTCGCCCAGCGCGTATGGCCGATGCCCACGACCCCGGGGAGCGGCGAGCTCGCCAGCAGGGCTTCGAGATTGGCCAGCTTCCCCTCCGCCCGGCGGCGGTCGATATGGCCGTTCACCAGGGTCGCCACCCCCGCGGAATCATAGCCGCGATAGGCAAGGCGCTTCAGCCCGTCGACGAGAAGTGGCGCCGCGGGCTGCCGGCCGAGTATGCCGATGATTCCGCACATGGGATCAGCTCCTGCTCTGCTTTGCTTCGCGCTTCTTTTCCCGGACCTTCTTGTCCCGGAACGGGCGCGCCCAGCCGGGCTTGTCGACCTGGCGCGCCCCTCCCACCACCACCAGTGAGTCTGGCGAGTCTTCGTGTTCTTCCCCCAGACGCCTGATCGACGCACTCGATCCCTACATACGCATTCTCGAGATCGCCAACAGCTATCGCCTCAAGCAGAGTAAATGGCGACGTTCTCGTACCCTCTCTGCCAGACGGTGCCTTTTAACCCGCTTGTCGGCAAATTATGAAAAACGACCCCAGGAGGACTACTTGCCACAGCTTCTGATGTGGGTTTGCATCCACCAACAAATACCTTTATACTTCGGTATTGACAGTAAAGTGTCGACATGAAGGGAAGTCACCCGTCGAAATCTTCCGCTGACATTGAGGCGGCGAAGGGTGAGACGGGAGAGATTGTGGAGCACTACAGCACGGCGTATAGCAGAATCAGCGTCAAATTCGACGCAACGAGCGCCCTTTTTTTACGACAGCGCCGCGAAGGCCTCCCTCAACCGGATTTCCCCGATTTCCTGCCTGACAGATATGCTCACGCTTCATCGACAGTCTGGCACCGCAGAAGTGACAGGTCCGTCGTGCGCAACTAATCCGGGACCCCGCCACGATGATCCCGCCCTAACCACTGCATAGCGCCTGTTACCCTCAAAGTGCACCCCGCGGATCAAAGCCCGCACAGATCTAAGCCTTCACAAACCACGTCAACAGCCCCCCTAAAGTGGTATCCTGTAAGTAATTGGTGTTATCGTGCTTTTATTCTGTTCGAACGTATTGCTGACGATCGGCCACTCAGCTGGGGTAGAAGTATACGCAGTGGACATTCCTCGATTAAGCGCGGCGCCTCCTGCATGGAATCAACACGACTTGACGTCACGGGCTCATCCGCCGGCGCCGTTTCGATTCCCTCCCGTGTGCGTACACCTCCATGAGCATTTCGAAAGAGCAGGCGATACCGCTTCGTTGGACGAGCTCGCAGGAGCAATAATGTCGGTCTGGGAACTCGGTGAATTTCTATTTGCAGGCGCGCTTACCCAGCTGCCCAATCCGAGTCCGAAGCACCAAGTCATGGACGATGAGAGTGAGCGCAATTGGCGTCTCTTGCGCGCCGAGAGCTTCCGCGATCGCTGTTTGGCTTGGATTAGGCGTCCCACGAGACGATCCACTATAGCGCAGCCGGCGCGCTGACGATTCACAGTAACTGAGCAGATGAAGGAGAATTTAGGCCTTCACCTCACCAGAGAGATACCTTACAGGTAGCATTTCTGGTAAGTAGGTGCCTCCCTTCAAGCTAGACAATAGGAAATCCAGATGCCCGAAGAGCCGAAATCAATCGAATTGTTGCCGTTGGTGAGCGATGTCGTCGCCGCCCATCTTTCGAACAACACGGTGCGATCGTCAGAAGTGGCTCCATTGATCCGAACCGTTTACCAAGCGCTCGCCGAGTTAGCATCAACGGAACATTCAACGGTCCGACCGGAGTCGGCGGTGCCGATTGAGAAGTCTGTGACGCCAGACTACATTATCTGCCTCGAAGACGGTCGGCAGCTCAGGATGCTGAAGCGTCATTTGCGGACGGCCCATGGCATGTCGCCAGTATCGACAGCGTTGGAATGTGCCAGCGAGCTATCCGATGGTGGCGCCGAACTATGCCAAGAAGCGCAGCAAGCTTGCGAAGGCTATTGGACTTGGTACCGCGCCACGTCGGAAGCGCGCAAAGGCGTAGCTCAGCTGTAGTTCCCGAAACAATACAGGAACTAATTGATGCAAACCCGCAATGTCGCCGTTTGCGACAAGCTTGGAAGACGGCTCAAGACCTATCCGATAACCATACCGTCCCGCGAGGATGGTCCGCGAGATGCCGACTTCGCGAGGGAAGCATTGGAGCGCGCGAAAGTAGACAGATTAGTGCCTGAAGGCGAATTGGGCAGCCTCACGGTCAAGGTTCCGCAAAAGATGATGCTTTGGCGCTAGGTGCGGGGCCCACCTTGCAGCGAGAGCCATGGAGGCGGGGGAGCCCGCTTAGATAGGTCTCAGCTTGGATTGGCTCTTATGCCGGAACTCCTCGATGGCCGCAAGAATTCGTCGCCACACTTCCGAAACCGCGGCATCGCCGTCTTCGAGCAGCCGAACGGCGCGACCAGCGGAAAGCGCGCCCCCTACGACTTAAAGTTAGGCATTGGCGAAGACTAGCCTGTCGGATAATTCCGGGTGGCCAAACAAGGAAAGAGCAAGCGGCATTGCCTCGCGTGGCGCTGCGGGGCACTCGTGGATATGCCGGCTATCTTTTGCCCTAGCCATTGGTACCGATTGCCGGGTGAGCTTCGCGTGCTGTTGTGGGAGGCGCACAGCAAAGCGGACGGCGTCGTAGCGTTGTCCCACGTTGAGGATGCCATAGCCTATCTAAGAGCACAGGACATTCAGTTCCGGCGTAAATAGAGGCCAGCGCATCCGATCGTCTTGAGTCATTTTGGCTGGCCAAGGGCGCACCGAAACGGTTCAACTTATTGGTCTTCGCCAGCCAGCACCCTCTCCGCTTCCTCTCCCATGAGTTTGGGCCGGCGGGCAAGTTCCGCAGCAAGCCGCTGGATCGCTGGCCACGCTCGCCGCATTTCCGCAGATGGCAGATATGAAAGTAACAAGCTACGGGATGCGCCGCACGCTGGGCCATTTGGTGCAACATCAGTTGACGCTGTTGGATGCACTGCCGCAAATGTCGGCGTGCTGCCAAGCTCGACGTTCGGCAGCTGGTCGAGACTCGTGGCGCAAAGATCGACTTGAAGGAGGTGTTGGCCAGCTACATCTGCGAAAACTGCGGGGCGGTCTGGCCTTACATCGACGCCGAAGTGCCGCCGAGACCGAAAAGGAAGCCGCCCCTAGGACCATCTCCCTGATGCAGACCCTAACCTAGCGTATGTTGCGGTCGATCAACTTGATGAAGATGATTGGCCAAAAGTGGACCGGGGAGTATCAATTGACTACGCAAGCGGGAGCGGGCCGCCGAAATCATCGGCCGTGATAGACTGAGATGTCGGTCGCCGCAGTGCTAGCGGTAGAGCACCTCGACCGATTGCCAAGGGATCTGATTTTGTGCTGCGAACGATTCTGCCACCGCCTCAGATTGCGACAAACTTACCGCCGTCTTGCCGACAAAATGACGCGATCGCCCACGCTCCCGAATCACATCCCGACAGAATATCCCCGCGTCGATCTTCGTAATGGTCGCCCGGACGGCAATTACATCAGCCATTGTACCTCACGACGCGATCGCACTGACGGTCAGTTTCCATTACTTATGGGAAGCGGAGATTTCTCTTGGGCCTCCCGTGTCGCGATTGCTAGCTGGGCTCACGGATTGACGGTGCCACTCGACAGAGGGAACTGCGAACGGCGTAATCGCGGCAGGCGAGGCGGTTGGCCACACCAGAGCCCGGAGCCGAGCACCTGTCTCACCTTGGACTAGAGGTCCGCCGCAAACCAATGCCGCTGCTTGCCGCTCGTTTTGCGCCTCTACTCGGATTGTTTTAGTAACTTCGAAGTTTTCATCCCGACAAACCACGCACTGCACGGTGAACCATGTCATGCTGTCGACTCCTTTGCCTCGCTGCCGCGGTTGGCCCCGAAGCCGCGGAGAGCGCCGGCTCTTTGGGGGACAGGCGCTTCCGCGGCATCAGCCTACGCGGGACGCAGGGGAGCGCTCGCATAGCCTGGGCTGTTCAGATCCAAGGGCCTGATAGGCGGCGCCCATTGTAAGGCTTCCTCAGCTATCTGAAACTTGGCCATTGGGTGACTATCCGTCCAGCCATGGCGGGCACGGTGCGAGGGTTTTTGACCTGGAGCCGCCATTGGGTAGCAAAAGCGGACAAGCGCCAATGGGCTCTGCTGCTTCCGATTAAGTGCGATAAGCCGGGTAAGACGGAGGCGCCGGCTACGGCTAAGCGACGACGGGCTTAGTATCCTCCTGAGGCTCAGCGTCCGAGGGCTAACGATAAAGCACCTCGACCTTGTGCCAAGGGATTCCGTGATGCGCCGCCAGCTCTATCGCTACAGTCTCCGCCTCGGCACGGCTAGCGACGGTCTTTTCCGCCAACGTATGCGACTGTCCATTTTTCTCCGGGACAACTGCCACGGCGTATCCATCGTTCGCGCCGGCGACAGTCACTCGAAATGGTGGTTTACATGGGCCAATGGACTCCTGACGAAACGGAAGCGCACCGGGAGCTTTCGGTTGCCTAAGGCTTAGACGGCAGCGTCCATTTGAAATTCCTTGCCGAGGCGCTCTGCCGTGGCGGCCAAATTCTCCTCCACCTTCGCTACTCTTAGGTATGTCTCTCGATTTTTCGAGTTTGAAGTTTCGTCCGCGTACCGCCGAAATCGGGCAGCGCGCTCCCTATGGTCTTTCGCCTGGGCGGCATAGGTGGACCATACCCGAAACTCAACCGCTCCCATGCTTCCTCCCCATTCATAGGTTGTCATTTCATGCGAATGTGGCTGACCCCGAAGCCTGGAGAGCGTCATGCAAGGGGTGGCGCACGCTCTCACGACTTCTGATGGCTCCGCAAGCCGCCTCCCGATGTCTCGCGAGACCATGGGCCAATCAGGTTCTAACACCCGATTCAACGGCGAGAATTTTAGCATTGCGGCAGCTCTCCGAAGCTCGCCATTCGGTGGTAGCCGCTTACACTTATGGATATTTGAAGACAGCTGCTTCTCGTCAGAACATTACCCGCGACGTGCCTGGCCGCCCGGGCCGAAGTCGACCGACCCGACTGCGGCCGCCAGGGCGCTGCCTGCCTGGCATGCAATGGGCGTAGGCATGGACATGCTGGCCTCGCTTACCATGGGCCTGCGAGGACCTTTTTTGTCGCAATCTGGGTAGTCATGATGGTGGCGATGATGTTTCCAACCGCTGCCCCCATGATTCTCACATTTCATAGCGTGCAGGCGGAGAAACGCCGGCGCGGCGGGGCTTTCGTTTCGACCTGGGTATTAGTGGCCGCCTACATGCTGGTGTGGACGCTGGCAGGGGTGGCCGCATATGCCGGCGCGATCGCCGTAGAAACCGTTGCCGTGGGTGCGGCTCTATCGCCAACGACAGCTGCTCGCATCGGCAGGGCAGTCCTCGTCGCCACGGGCCTCTATCAACTCACTCCCTTAAAGGATCTTTGCCTATCGAAGTGCCGCACACCCATCCCCTTCATCATGACCTCGTGGCGCGACGGGGTCGCGGGCGCACTGCGCATGGGCATACTACACGGCGCCTATTGCCTCGGGCGCCGCTGGCTCTTATTCGTCATCTTGTTCCCGCTTGTTGTTCCCGCTTGGCATCATGAACATCGCCGCCATGGCGGTTGTCACGCTCCTCATCTTCGCCGAGAAGACGCTTACCTAGGGCCGTTCGACGGCCCGCGCCACAGCCGCCGCGCTGGTGGTCTATGGCGCAGTAGTAGTGGCCGCACCGCAAGTCCTACCCACCTTTACCGAACTCGCCACCGGGGCTACGCCAACCACAACTACGCCGATGGACATGCCAATGCCCGAGAAAATCTACCCCGCCTAAGACGCTGACGTAGTCTCGAAGGTAGCCATTCTTCCAGGCCCCCCTTTGTGGATGGGACCCCGTCGATGGCTTTTTTGCTCCCCATTCTGCTGAATCGATCAGCAAACCCTGATCCTTCGGCCCCGGCAAATGGCGCTGCTCGCTGGAATACCCAAGGTATCCCGCGGCCCAGATGGTTGCTATAGTACGGGCAACTCAAAAACATCAGATAATGGGAGGTAGATGATGGCCCGGTACATCATGCTGACGAACTGGACCGAACAGGGAATCAAGAACGTCAAAGAATCACCTAAGCGTCTCGACGCTGCCAAAGCCTTGGCCAAAAAGCTCAATAGTGAGATCGTGGAATTTTATATGACGACCGGTGCCCACGACATGGTTCTTATACTGGACGCCCCGGACGATGAAGCGGCAGCGAAGTTTGCGCTTTCGGTTGGCTCTGGCGGCAACATCCGCACGACAACCCTCAAGGCATTCTCTGAAAAAAGCTATCGGGCGATTGTTGGGTCCCTCGCATAGCACCGGTACGCTCGGGGATCGTGTCCTGACCCGACGAGTTCTGGCGCCACTGGTGTAGTCCAACCCCGGGCAGGCGGCCGCTGGGCGATGCCATGAGGAAAATTGCCGCGCGAGTACCTAGGCAGCGAACTGGACCTTTCGTGTCCGAGGATCGACCCATCGCTTCACGCTTCGACTCCGACCTTGGCCTGTTCGTCGAGGAGGTCACGGCTGACCTCGTCCGATTCGAGCGCGCCGCTGAAGCCGGCTGCACGCTAGATCGTGTCGCCGTCGAGCGCGAGCGACCGCTAGGGGGTGATGATTGCTATGCCGACATCCACGTGGCGCCGCCGAGTGCGCCGCCGTTCTTCGTCGAAGTCAAACTTAGATACACCGCTCGCGAGATAGTCGGCCGGGTGGCCTGTAAATATGGTCCGTCGGCCAAGCTTGCAGCGCCGGGCGAGCGCCTAGCCCTTGTGGTCTGCCGCGCTGACTACGGCGATTGGCCAGCGATCGAGTACGAGTTGCGGCACGTGGCGAGCTCGAGCCTGACGCTGGAGATCTGGGACGAACCCGATCTCCTCGTTCGGCTGCGCAAGACCTTCGCCGACGACATCCGCAACTTGACACGGGAAGAACTGCTTGATGTCCGCCGCGCCATCGAGCGGGCCTATTGGCGCTTCGCGTTCGACGGCAAGTTCGCCGACCATCCGAGCACTCCTACGCTCCAGTGGCACTTCAGCCCGTGGGAGCTACACCGCCTTCATCACGAGCAGGGACTGACGCCCGAGCAAATCCTAGCCCCGCGCGTCTGCGAGCAGACGGTGGTCCTTATGTGTGATCTGTGCTCCTTTTCTAGCTTCGTCCGCGACACGCGCGACTCGCAGCTCATCCGTCGGAAGCTGACCGAGTTCTACTCGCTCGCACGCCACGCAGTCCACAATGCTGGCGGTATTATCTACCAATTTGTTGGCGATGAGGTGGTGGCGCTGTTCGGCCTGCACGAGCCGCCCGAGGTTGCTGCCAGAAAGGCGCTGGCCTGCGCCCAGGTCCTGTTCGGAATCGGCCACGCGGTCTCCGACGCCTGGCAGCGTGCCCTCGACCGTGTCCAGCCCTCACGCGGCGTACACATCGGCATGGCGGTAGGCGATCTTAACCTGTTGCCGCTGCGACCGTTTTCGCGCACTCATATCGGTTTTATCGGTGACGCTATCAACTTGGCCGCGCGGCTGATGGTCGAGGCCAAGGCCGACGAGGCAGTGCTAAGCAATGGCTTCTATCGCCTGCTCGGCGACGACCGTCACGCCGACCTGGTCGAACTCGAACCAGTCGAAGCGAAGAATGTCGGCCAGATCGGCGCTTGGAAGATGAGCCGCGCTGGCATCTAGGCAGAGTGCTGTAAGATGGAAGTGGGGCAGTCGGACTGACAGCCTAGCCACTCGGCATATGACGTTTCGCGTTGGTCAGTTCATGGCGCATAGGGCCCGTTCGCTGCGGTGCAACACTTCGGCGGAAGTCGAAGGTTGAATGGACCTGCCACGCACTTTGTCGAGCCGACGCTCATGGCCCATAGGCCCTAACGGAGTCGTCTTGCCCGGGTAGAGTCTACCAATGCCGGTGCTGGACGTTTCCGTCTGGCCTGTCTACAACGGCTTTGAACGCTTCGTTGATCTCTTTGCCGAGAACAAAGTTGACGGTGGTGTATTGCGCGAGCTGACCGATCACCATCTCAAGGACCTCCGTATTCCATTCGGGTTACGAGCAACCTCGGGCCACGCAAACGAGTATCCAAGCTTTTGGTGCCGCCGCAAGGGGCGGTCTCTCTGCCCACCCC
>Ga0207008_10299_pt1 | contig 11316 bp, 7 predicted proteins | sample Alteio_BWMinCont_83_FD_153489 | JGI IMG/M metagenome (GOLD analysis project Ga0207008, IMG submission 153489) | Enriched cells from forest soil in Barre Woods Harvard Forest LTER site, Petersham, Massachusetts, United States -... | ecosystem: Environmental > Terrestrial > Soil > Temperate forest >... | reverse complement strand
ACCTGCAGGTGAATGGAGAGGATCGCCGCACCCTTCTTGAAAATCTTTGGCGTTCCGTCGATGGAGCGTTCGCCCTCTGGATACAGTACGAGCGAGAGGCCATGCCGCAAGCCAAAGGCTCCGGCGCGCATAGCCGGAATCAGGTTCGCATCGGGATCGACAACCACCACTTTGATGGACCGGGCCAGCCGTCGCATGAAGCCTTTGCCGAAAATATCGCTGGTGCCCACGGCGAACAAGTTGTAGAAGATTTGGGCCGGCATAACACTCGCCAGGATGACAGGGTCGAGGTAGCTTTCGTGATTGGAAGAGAGGATGAAGGGGCCGCGCTTGGGCACCTTTTCGAGGCCACTCACTTTCAGGTCAAACCGATCGAGCGCGATCAGTTGAAACACGCGGGTCACGAGAAACCAAAACGTGTCGTTCACCCAGCCGGGATGAGCCAGCGCCAAAACCTCGGGGTCGTCCGGATCTTCGGACAGGATAGCCTTCCAGCCGGCGAATGCGGGGCGCGTTCCAGGGCCACCCGCTCCGGTCGCAGCACTCTGCAACACCGCGCCGATCAGATCTCGTACCGTGTAGATTTCCGCAAGTTGAGACTCTTGGACATCTCCTCCCAGCTCTTCTTCCAGGTGGCTGAGCACTTCCACGCGCTGCATGGAGTCCAGCCCCAGATCAAGTTCCAGGTTGAGCGTTGGCCGCATACTTTCCGGAGCTGACCTCGATGATTCGCGAAGGATTTTAAGTGCGCGCTGCACGTCCGGTTGTTCAAGCCAACCTGTTTCCTCTTCGGTGAGGGGTTTTTCAGCGGGCAATTCAGAATCGTCGTCGACCTTCTTCGCCTGGTTTGCCCGCACCCGTTTCTCGACTTCGAAGCGTTTGATCTTGCGCGTAGTCGTGCGCGGCAGATCGTCCTGCCAAATCTCATAGCTGCTGATCCGCTTTGTAGATGCGATCTTCGTTGACAAGCTCTCGATGTCGTAGCGAATGATTTCTTTCGCGTTCACGATCTTGCGCTTTCGCAGTTCGTCGAAGTTCGGGACGATCACCGCATGCAGCCGGTCCCGATCTTCTCCGGGCTTGCCCTCAAGTCCCATCACCGCCAGCTCTTTAATCACCGGCGACTTCAGATAATGGGCCTCGATCTCCTCGGGATAGACGTTCTTGCCATTACTGAGGACGATCACTTCTTTCTTGCGTCCTGTCAGGAACAAGTGACCGCGCGAATCGAAATAGCCGAGATCCCCGGTATAAAACCATCCATCGCGCAAGACGGCTGCGGTAGCGTCCGGACGATTCCAGTAGCCTCTCATCACGACGGGTCCGCGCACGGCCAATTCGCCGACCGCCGGGCCGTCATCCTGAGGCTGCGGGTCGACGATCTTGCCTTCGACGCCCTTCATGGCCTTGCCGCACGAGCCGATCACAATGTCGTTTGGAGAATTGACATAGATGGCGGCCGCCGTCTCTGTCAGGCCCAAAGCCTGCATTACATCGATGCCAAGATCGTAGAAATCTTTCTGGATCACCGGGTCGAATCGGGATCCGCCGGTCGCCAGATAACGCATCTTTGGTCCCATCGTCTGGTGGATTTTGCCAAATAGTATCGGACCGGCATTGATGCCGACTTTGCGCAGCGTGCGATTCAGCACCACCATGGCCGCAAAGAGCTTTTGTGTAAGCGCGCCTCGTTTCTTGATTTCCGAAAAGATCCGGTCATGAATGAGGTAAAAAAACTGCGGCACCACCGCGAAGGCTGTAATGTTGCGCTCGCTCAGCGCTTTCAGCAATTCGCTAGTATTTAGCGTCTCTAGGTACACAACCCGCGAACCCTTGACCAGTGGGAGCAGAAGATTCGCCATGAGCGCAAGCACGTGGAACAGCGGCAATACTCCGAGCAGCGCGTCGTTCGGACCGATATCGACCCAGTTGAAGACGGCATCGACCTCTCCGAGAAAGTTGCCATGGGTCAGCATGACTCCCTTAGGATCTGCGGTTGTGCCGGAGGTGTAGAGCAGGGAAGCGAGATCTTCGGTTTTCGACGAGACGGGCTTGAAGCTGCCAGGGCCTGCTTTGAAGACATCAGGCAAAGTGGCCAGCCAGTTCTCCTTTGCAGACTTCGCAGGCGCGCGATCCGGATCCATCAGGATCATGCCAACCTTCAGTTGCGCCGCCGCCGGACTTACGGTGGAAACGTGCTTTGCGTCGCAGAAAATCGCCGACGCGCCGCTATCGCTCAGAAGCTTGGTGACCTGATCGGTGTGGAGAGCTGTGTCGAGCGGCACGACCACACAGCCGGAGGCGATGATGCCCAGAAAACCAGCCACCCATCGCGGATGGTTGTCGGCTAGAAGAGCGAGCCTGGATCCGGTCGCAAAGTTGTGCTCTATGATCCAACGACCGATGGATTCGGCCATGTGATGGAGTTCGGCGTAAGTGCAGCTTTCGATTTGGTCGTGACGCTGGAGTTCGAGCGCCACGTTGTTCGGCCAGCGCTCGGCGCATTCGACAAAACGGTCATAGAACGTGGACATGGGTCGTGGGGAATATACACGAAACCGAGTTCCAGCGCAGTGTTGGCAAGGGCACGGGTGCGGGGTGTGAGACCGTCCTCGCGGGCCGGATTGTCCCGAGTATTCAGGGCGTCGAGTTTCTAAGGTTTTTTGGGAGGCTTGGGCTTTTCAGCCTCGGCAATAGCCTTGCGGAATTCTTCGACGGCTGTCACCTGCGGCGCGCCCAGGCAATTCTTGGCAGAATAACGCCACGCTGCCGGAGCATCGAGCGGGTCTACCACGTCGCCGCGATACACCACGAATGAGTCGTCCTTCGAACCGACCTCGTTGGCGATATGCGGTCCCTGCGTCTGCGGGTACTGCGGGTCCATACCGGGATCGTTCATCGGAGGGCGTCCCTGCTGGCCACCGATGCGAATGCTTGAATCGGTACCCTGCGCGACGCCCGGACGCTGGTCGATGGGGCCGCCCTTGATCGTAGGACGCGTCGCGTTGCCATTTCGGGTGCGAACGACGATCACGAGATCAGATTCCTGCCCGTCCATGAGCAGCCGGAAGCGTCCCCATTCCGTCAGGGCTTTCTCCACGTTTTCGCGGGCAATCGCGTTGGCGTTGGGATTGTCGATGGGTTCTCCGGCGTCAGGATCGATTACAACGCGCACGGTTTGCGAGCGCAAAATGTACTCTGGTAAGGAAGACTTGTTCTTGTCTTTGGCGCCCGCGGAACCACTGAGCAACAGAGCTAAAGCAACGGGGAAGAGGCGGCGGATCATGGGGCCTCCTATCTCCACGCCATTATACTCAGACGAGACCCTCGAATTCCCGGTGGGCGACTCCTGCATCGAATGTGCTAGGCTTCTAGAGAGAGTATTTGGGCGTAGTCTGCCCTCTGAAGGACTTCCGGTTTGATTAATCAACTGCTAGGTAAGGTTTTCGGGACGAAGAACGAGCGTGTCATCAAGGCGCTGATGCCTAACGTCCAGGCAATCAACGCGCTTGAGCCGCAGATCCAGAAGCTCAGCGACGCCGAATTGCGCGCCAAAACGGACGAATTCCGGAAGCACATTCAGGAACGGCTGAGCCGCATCTCCAAGGGTTCGCAAGCCGCACCGGCCGAGCCGCAAACCGAAGAGGAATCCGATTTCGATCAGCAAAAGCGATTCGAGAAGGAAGAATACGAAGCCCTGCAGGAAGTGCTCAACGAGATCCTGGTGGAGGCCTTTGCCGTAGTTCGCGAAGCCGGCCGCCGTGTGCTCGCCATGCGCCATTTCGACGTGCAGTTGATCGGCGGCATGGTGCTGCACCAGGGCACGATTTCGGAAATGAAGACTGGCGAAGGTAAGACTCTGGTCGCAACCCTTCCTGTGTATCTAAATGCGCTCAGCGGACGGGGAGTCCATGTCGTTACCGTCAACGATTACCTGGCTAAGCGCGACTCCGAGTGGATGGGCAGGCTGTACCGCTTTCTCGGTCTCACGGTAGGAGTCATCGTCCACGACCTCGATGATGAGGAGCGTCGCGCGGCCTACGCTGCCGACGTCACCTACGGCACGAACAACGAGTTCGGTTTCGACTACCTGCGCGACAACATGAAGTTCGATATCAAGGATTGCGTGCAGCGCGGGCACAATTACGCCATTGTTGACGAGGTCGACTCCATCCTGATCGACGAAGCCCGTACGCCGTTGATCATCTCCGGCGCCAGCGAGGAATCGACTGACAAGTACTACAAGGTGAATCGCATCATTCCGAAGCTGGAGAAGGGCGAAACCATCGAGGGAGCTCCGGGCGAAGCGCCTACATATACCGGGGACTTTGTTGTTGATGAAAAGCATAGAAACATCACCGTCAGCGACGAAGGCTGGGAGAAAGTCGAGCAGTTGCTCGGCATCGGGAACATTGCCGATCCGGAAAACTGGCCGCTGAAACACCACGTCGAGACCGCGATCAAGGCGCACGCGCTCTATCGCAAAGACGTGGAATATGTCATCAAAGACGGCGAAATCATCATCGTTGACGAGTTTACCGGACGCATGATGCCGGGCCGCCGCTGGTCCGATGGCCTGCATCAGGCGATCGAGGCCAAGGAAAACGTAAAGATCGAACGCGAGAACCAGACGCTTGCGACCATTACATTCCAGAACTATTTCCGCATGTTCAAGAAACTGGCTGGTATGACGGGTACCGCCGAAACCGAAGCGGAAGAGTTTGAAAAGATTTACAAGCTTGAGGTCGTTGTCATTCCAACCAACCGTGAAATGCGACGCATCGAGAATGCCGACGTCGTTTACCGGACCGAGAAGGAAAAGTACTTCGCCGCTGCGGACGAGATTCAGAAGCTGGCAGAAACAGGGCAGCCCGTGCTGGTCGGCACCACGTCGGTAGAGAAATCCGAGCGGCTGTCGGATCTGCTGAAGAAAAAGGGCATCAAGCACGTCGTACTGAACGCCAAGTTCCATGAGCGCGAAGCGGAGATTGTCGCGCAAGCCGGGCGCAAGGGCATGGTCACGATCGCGACCAACATGGCCGGCCGCGGTACCGATATTTTGCTTGGCGGCAACCCTGAGTTCATGGCCAAGCAGGAGATGGTCAAGAAGGGAATCGCGCAACAGTTGCGCGTGGCGCAGGGCAAGATCGAAGGCCCGCAGGAAGACGGCGAGACCTCGATCTTCTACTACAACGGGAACGAATATACGGTCCCCACTGACAAGTGGAATGATGCCATCAGTCGTTACAAGCTGCAGACTGACAAAGAGCACGACGAAGTAATCTCCGTCGGTGGCCTGCATATTCTCGGCACGGAGCGGCACGAGTCGCGGCGTATCGATAACCAGCTTCGCGGACGGGCCGGTCGTCAGGGGGATCCCGGCTCCTCGCGCTTCTATCTCGCGCTCGAAGATGACCTGATGCGCATTTTCGCCAAGGAATGGGTCTCCACCTTGCTGCAGCGTCTGGGCATGGAAGAGGGCGTTCCCATCGAATCGAAGATGATTACGCGCCGCATCGAGACCGCCCAGAAAGCGGTCGAGGGCCAGCACTTCGAGTCGCGCAAACACCTTCTCGAATACGACGACGTGATGAACAAGCAGCGCGAGGCCGTCTATGGCCTGCGCCGCCGCTTGCTGGAAGGCACGGACCAGAAAGATCTCATCCTCGAAGATTACGTTTCGGCGATTCTCGCCGAGCAACTCGAGGAATACTGCCCACCCAAAGCGCACGCCGACGACTGGAACATCAAAGCGCTGAAAGACGCGATCTTCACGCGTTTCGGAGTCGACTTCCTGGCGGAAGGCGTGAAGCCCGAAACACTGAACCGCGGCGAACTCGGCGATGCGATTTTCGGCAAGCTGAAGGAACGTTACGAAGCAAAAGAAAAGCTTATCGGCCCCGCCGCGATGCGCCATCACGAGCGCATGATCATGTTGAGCGTGATCGACCAGCAGTGGAAAGATCACCTGCTCAGCATGGATCACCTGAAAGAGGGTATCGGGCTGCGCGGATACGGCCAGCACGACCCGCTGGTCGAGTACAAGAAAGAATCGTTCGACATGTTCGAAGCGATGATGCAGCGCTTCCAGGAAGACACGGTTCGCTATCTGTACCTGATGCAGATTCTGGAGCGTCCAGCTGTACCGCAACAGCCTATGCAGCAACCCGAGGCCGATCTTCCGGCCCATGATGGCGACGGGAACGGACGCCGTCCGCACCGAATGGTGTCGACCTCAGCCGACGAACTGGAAGAAGCTTTCATGCGCCGCAAGCGCCGTGAATTAGAGCAGGCACGCATGGCGGGCGCAGGCGACGCCCCGCAGGTGCAGCAAGTCGTGCGCGGCCAGGAGAAAGTCGGCCGCAATGACCCTTGTCTACGCCCCGTGGCACTTCTTATACTTCTTGCCGGATCCGCAATGACCCTTGTCCCTGCGGATCCGGCAAGAAGTATAAGAAGTGCCACGGGGCGTAGACAGAATCGGGTGCCCCATCCTTGTCGCGGTTTTTGGCGACAGGGTGGAGTTTATGGTTTTCGGGGCTCGTCACTCTGCACTTTTTTCGCGACCCCAAGCTGATCCCATGCGCAATTTCGCAAAAACCCGGAAAAGGTCTCAGCGCTTCGTCGCAATTTGGGCTCGTGTTCTGCGAAACCATACACCGGCGGATCGTCTCCCTCTCCGGTCCGAAAGCAGTGGAAGATATAGCCTTGGTGGCTCGAGAAGATGAATGCGTCCTCGGGGAGATTCCAGTCAAACTGAAGTCCAAGTAGCTGGTCCAGTCGAGCCTTTGGCAGGTCGAGTTCCATTAGTTGACCGTAAAGACAGTCGGTCCCTGCCAAGAAGCGTCCAGCCTTGCATCCCATCAGGAGCAAGAACTCGCGGTAAGAAGAAGGCAGACGGACTCTATAACGAGATTCCAGAGTGGCGACCTCTGCTTGTGTGCAGCCAATGAAGTCAGAGCGATCTCCCATCCCACTGCGAATCAGAAACTGCATGAAGTCTTCCATCGTCATTCTTGGATCTTAATTCGGCCAATCGCAGGGGCAACACTCCTAAACCCTGTCATCCTGACGAGCGCGCAAGCGGTCGGAGGGACCGTACGACGGCCGGCGGGGTTCCCGTTGTGGACGGGGAGCCATTCGTTCCCTCCAACAGCATCTCGCCATCCTCGGTCGTACGGTCCCCTCATCCGGCTTTCGCCGGACTCAGGATGACAGGATGACAACATGTGGCGGAGCTAGCTCAAATCCCTACAACTCTACTGATTGTCGACGACTCACCGCTTGACCGCTTTGAATGTCATCTCCGTTGCAGGACTCTTGTGCTCCTGCTTCCAGTCCGCGAATAGCGTCGCGTAGTTCTTCGTGATGTAATCTTCCGGCGCCACGCTTAGCTTCTTCGCCGTCGCATCAATCCAGCGCGGCGGGCCTTCGATCTCGCAGAAATCTCCAATCGGAGTCTCATCGACCACGACCTGCCCCTTGCCATCCGTCCATTCCGCGCGAAACTTCTCGTAGCGGAATGACGGTGAATAGCCCAGCGCCCGCAGAATCGCATCCATCTTCTTGCCGTCTCTGACTCCGGTCTCAAGTTCTTTGCGGCTGCTGTGACGTCCCGTCTTGCCTCCACTCTTGTGCGTCAGTGTCCAGGAGTTTCCGTATTCCCTCAGTCGAAGCAGTTCTTTGCGCATCCGCAGCACCTGTCCGGGCAGATCATAGAGAGTATTCATCTCATGAGTTCTTGGCGTTTCCAGCCGGAAACCCGCGGCGCGCAGCCTCCGCCCGAGTTCACGCAGATTCGTTACACGAAATTTGATTTCGATTTCCCGCGGCATCAGAGCAGTGTATTACGGTCGAGATACTTCTGTGGACGGACGCAGCTGCCCTGCAACGGGCTTGCGACCCGCTTCTTCCCAGTCCACCTGCTCGATTGGTCCGACAATGAACGTCCACGAGAGAGCGCCGATCCAGGCGACCCCAGCGGTGATGAAGAAGGGCCAGTAGAATCGCCCGGTGCGGTCAAGGAGATATCCGGTGAGTACGGGCGCTATCGCCCCGCCGAGATTGCCGATGAAGTTCTGCATACCGGTCCAGCGGCCTACCATCTCGGGGCCTGCCAGAGTCTGCGGGATAGCCCAAGTAGCGCAACAGCTGATGCCCAACAAAAACCCTGTCAGCGCCAGCATCCAGACGAGAAGCGGGTCTGGAGCAAGCGCAAGTAAGGCCACTGAAATGCCGAATGCCGTACATCCAAGTGTCATCGTGCCCTTACGTACAACCGTCGGTGAAGATCCCGACTGGATCCACCGATCCGACAATTTCCCTGAGATGGTGGTTCCAACCGCATACATTACGAACAGCAGCCCGCCGTCTCTGGCCATATCATTCATCGAGAGATGGCGTCCGCGCACCAGGTAGAAGGGCAGCCACGTCACCAGAAAATATAGGTAGTAGTTCACCGATGCTTGACCGAGGCACGTTCCCCAAACTGATCGTTGCCGCAGAATGTGAAGGTACCCGACGGTTGCAGGATCTACCAGGCGCGGCCGCTTCACGCGACGTGGCATCCACGCCAACCAGGGCACAAGCCAAAGCAAACCTACCAGCCCGAGAGCCAAGAAGAATGGACGCCACCCAAAGCGTCCGACTACGCGACCTCCCACCAGCATGCCGATTGCCGGGCCCAGTGCCAAGCCCGCAAGAAGAAGTGCATTGGCAAACCCCCGGTGCTCTTCCTTGAAGTGACCGCAAAGAATCTTGCTATAGGAGGGGAACGCGACCGATTCTCCGATGCCCAAGATGACGCGGATCCCAAGGAGGGCCGCGAATCCGTGCAGCACTCCGGTTGTTCCGGTGGCCGCGGTCCAAAGAAGGAATCCAGCCGAGAATACCCACTTCACGTCGAAGCGATCGACCAGCCATCCGGCGGGAATCTGCATGAGGGCGTAGGTCCAGAAAAATGCCGAGAGCAGCGTGCCCAGTTGAGTATTGGAAATATGAAGTTCGGTCTGAATCAGGGGCGCTGCGATCGAGAGATTGCTGCGGTCGATGTAGTTAATAAGAACAGAAAGGCTTAGAAGAAAGAGGATACGATTCATGCCCGGTTGCGCGGGAGCTTCAGGCGCGCGCATCGCAGCATCGGATGGGGCCTTGCGGATTTCCTCGCGGCTCCCGGGAATGGCGCCCATGGCAAAACCGCCCAATTGTACTCTCCTGCTATCATCTCGAACACAAATTAGCGAGGTACAGGTATGAGGAATCTCTTCGAGAAAGAAGCCGTGGACGAAGTTTGTGGCTGTCTCGACAAGCTCCAGCCGGAGACGCCGAGGCAGTGGGGAAAGATGGATGTAGCGCAGATGATCGCCCATTGCTCGGCCGCCCTCGATATGGCTTCGGGAAAGCTGAACCCGCCGCGCATATTCATCGGCAGAGTGCTCGGGCCTCTCGTCAAGCCCATCTACACCAACGAGAAACCATTCTCCAAGAGCAGTCCAACCGACAAGAGACTGATCATCAGCGATCAGAGGGATTTCGCGCGGGAACGAGAGCGCTTGAAACAGTGTGTGCGGCAGTTTCACGAGGGCGGGGAAGCAAAGTGTACCCGGCACCCGCACCCGTTTTTCGGGGCGCTTACTACTTACGAGTGGAGTCGAGGCATGTATAAACACCTCGACCATCACTTGCGGCAATTTGGTGCCTGAGAGCCGCTGCTCCGATTAGCTGAAGGTGGGGAGCTTGACCAGATCATCCTTAGGCACGGACTCGAGATGTCCCCCAGCCTTGCGCCAGGCGGCGAGGCCGCCGACGATCACGTACGTGCTGAATCCTTTTTCCCGCAGTATGTGCGCCACCCGGGCGCTCGTGGCTTCGCGTGCTCAAGTACAGTACAGGTAAATGTCCTTGTCCTTGGGCAGGTTCTTGATCTCTTCCTCGAGGTTGTTGGGTTCGATGCGGATCGAGCCGTAGATCCGCTCCGCGCCCCGGTCATAGTAGCCATGGCTGCGGACGTCGACGATCTGAATGCGATCTGCTTCTCCGGCGGCCAGACGCGCAGCAATCTCCTCGACCTGGACCCGCGGCACGACGGCGTACTTGCGATACTTCAGGAACTGCAGGACCCGATAGGCCGCGTAAACCAGCACCGCGAGGATGACCAGAATCTCCATGGCGCGGCCCGCGGCATAAAAGCTCTTCAGGGTTGCGGCCAGGAAATCGCGGCACAGGTAGCCTACAAACAGGTATGTGACGGCGTAGAGAAGCGATCCCGCAACATTTAGGCGCAGAAACAGGTCGAATGGCATTTTCATGCTTCCGGCCAGCGGAGCGGCCATGGTGTTGATGCCGGGAACGAACTTGGCAATGACCAGGGTGACCTTGCCGCGCTTATAAAACGATTCCGCCGAACGCAAGATGCAGGTTTCTGGATTCATCGAAACCCTGCAAAGGAACGCCAGCAAGCCCCAGCCGGTGTAGCGTCCGAGCCAGAACTGCCATGTGTCCCCAACGACGAGCGCGATCATTGCAGTCAAGAGCAGACCGGGGCCCGAAAGGGTATGCGACGCGATAGCAGCACCGCCGGCAACCAGCGCGATTGAGGCCGGAAATGGAAATCCGAGGGACTCTGCCAGAAGGATGCCAAAGGTCAGGGCATACCCGTGACGCCCCATCATCATGAGTAGATCGTTCATAACCGTGTGAGCAGCGGTTGGATTCGCCCCAAACAGGGAAAGGTTCAGTATAAATAAAGCCGGGCGGTTCCGATGGGTGACCGCCCGGCTTCTTCGAGGAGCGAGTCTCTCAGGAGGACTTTTCCTCGACAGGGTGAGCAAGACAGCGGCTTGCACTCGAAGTCCTTCCGGCCCTGTCCGGGCCGGCGCGTCGAAGAAGCTGGGCGCCTTTCGTCTCAGGCTTCGACTGAAGCCGCCGTCTCGTCGTTGATGGCTCGTCCAACGCGGACAGGACCCTGAGCGACCTGCCTTTCTCAGGTGCCGAGGGGAGAAGTGGAGGCAACCAATTCCGTGCCCCACCCGCATGCCAGTGCGTCTCGTTAGCCTTCCGCTTAACGAACACTCCCATCAACTGGCCGCATTCTGGCTCCGGTGACGCGAAGTGTCTGTGGCATCCGTCACCGATCAAAGTGACCCAGATCAAATGCGTCTTGAGAAGACTCTTGTGCTTTGGCTCACAAACCGGGCTGCTGGCAAGAATCGACCTCCCGATGCGCATTACTAAAGAGATTTTCGGCCTCCATTCGGTGCCCGTATAATGCGCCCCATGAGTTGGAAGTCCTGGCTGTTATTACTCTTAACGTTGTCG
>Ga0207008_10298_pt1 | contig 11329 bp, 11 predicted proteins | sample Alteio_BWMinCont_83_FD_153489 | JGI IMG/M metagenome (GOLD analysis project Ga0207008, IMG submission 153489) | Enriched cells from forest soil in Barre Woods Harvard Forest LTER site, Petersham, Massachusetts, United States -... | ecosystem: Environmental > Terrestrial > Soil > Temperate forest >... | reverse complement strand
TTTAGCGGCATCGAGAACCTCGGATTGCGGTGCAGTTTGCGTAAGTACTTGCATCAAGGGGACTTTCTCGAACAAGGAGACGCTCAGAATTTGCAACATCCCGTGGAGTTCCAAGTCCAGTCCCAGACGCTGGCGCACGATGGCCACCAGTACATAGACGGCGATGGCCGTCCAGATTTGCGTCTTCACGGCGTTCTCGGAAAGTCCGTAGAACGCCTTGATGCGCAGGTGCTGCTTGATCCATTTGAAAAACAGCTCGACTTGCCAGCGACACTTGTACAGTTGCGGAATGGTGAGTGTGGGCAAGGAAAAATTGTTGGTGAGAAAAATCAGCTGGCGCTGGGTCTCCCGATCGCAGTAGCGGATACGGCGCAAATTCTCGGGATAGCCGTGAAGCGGATAAAAACTCACCAAGCGGATGGTTTGATCGCAGCGCAGGCCGGTACTTTTGTCGACCGCCTGAGAAGCCACGCAGCGAAAGCGAAAATCTTTTCGCGCCCGAATGATGAAAAACGCCAGGCCTTGCGTCAAGGTGTAGAGACGCGCGAAATCCAAATACCCACGATCGAGAAGGTAGAAAGCGCCGGGCTCCGGCAGCAGTTGATCGAACACGCGAATTTCGTGAATTTTGGCGGGTTTTATGTCGATTCCCACCGGAAGGCTGCCGCGCAGATCGAGCAGCGTGTGCATCTTGATGGCGGCGTTCAAGCGCCGGTAGCGCGCCCAAGGAAACAGCGACAGACACAAATCGATGGTCGTGCAGTCCAGCGCATAGGCGGTTTCTTCCAACTCCACGCCCAACGGATCGCCTGCATACAACGGACGCGCCGTGGCAATCAACACGCGAGCCAGATCGGCGAAGATGCGCCAGTCGCGCCTCTCGTTGGCGTCGGCCAACGTGCTGCGCGAAATGTGACCCCGAATGCCCAGGTGATACAACTTTCCACCGAGCGCGCGCAGGCACGTTTCAATGTCGCGCAGACTCTCGCGATAGGTGAGCTGCGCAAAGGCCATGGAGAGAAACTGGTCCCAGCAAGAAAAACTCCGGACGCGATACTGGCCTCGATAACGCGCCACGCAGCGCCGAAATTCGTGAGCGGGAATGAAATCCATCAACTGCGCGAACACCGTCTTGCCCGAGTTCATTTCGCATCCCTCCTTGTGCAGAAGGATGGGGGACGGGGCCGCCAGAATTCAAATCGAAAACGCGTATTGTCGCTGCTAAATTCATGTTTGCCAATAGCTTGTCGAAAAGCCCAAAATGCTCAACCGGACACTACTGGCTACTTAGCACTTGTCTTAATACACCCCGTCATTCCCCCGGGCCTTGGCTAACCAGACGAACGGCATCCGATATATTCCAGTTGTGCCAACATCACATCGGTGCGTGACGCCAGTCACTGAAATGTTAACTCGGCTTCGCGATCCTAGCAGAGGATTGGCCCGAAGATAAAGTCACCCGGGAGAGTGCATGAGCGCATGGACGATCACCGTTCATGGCGAAACGTCCCGTAGCACTGTGCGCTATGCGCGAATTTCCGGCCGCCGCAGAACTTTGCGAAAGAGGTCAAGATGCCCTGCCCAGAACTTGAGAGGTTGGAAAAGAGACAGATGGAACTCCGGGCCGCGCAAGGAAACGTCGAACTCCCGGAGCGAAAGAGGCTCATCCTTCAAGACGACGAGCGCTCGATTATCATGGCGATCGTGGACCATAAGAGTTTCGGGCATGGCGGCAGACCTTGCCCATCTAAATGCGCGTCAGAGAGCTGCTAACATTGGGAAGATTCCCTCCGAAAATGCATCTCGGCCAGCACACGCGCTGGCAAGTTACCGAGAGCGCCCCGATTCTCTGGACCTAACTCTTCAGTAGGCAGCGATGTGGGCATAAATCCGCGCGCGTGAGCCCCATACCGGGCACCCAGGCCAGATCCATTGAAACGTTCAGTATTGTAGTAGATTCAGGCCGAAAACCAGCCAGGACAGGGTAAAAAACCAAAGGGCCATGTACGAGAACCGAAGCGAGCTATGAGGGAAGAACTGCCGGTGGAGCCGCCATAAGCGAAATACCTCGCCGCGTTTAAACCCGCGTTTCGACCCCTTAGAACCCCGGATTTTTCCATCGTCAGGGAGCCGCAGGTCGGCTTGCATCACCATGCGGTCTCTCACATTCAATATACCTAATCCGGCGCCAAGGAAGATGCAGCAATAGATAAAAAGGATCAAGAGGCGAGCATCCATCGGGACGGGTGGCTTGGTTGAAGCGTCCGCCGCAATATAGTGGCTGAAAGGGAAGGTAAAAACTTCCGGTCTTGAATCTGGCGCGGAGTCCTGAAAGCGCAGAGAGAGAGTAATCGTTGCGGGAAGTTTTAGATTCTTACTCATTGTAGCTTCCATGGTGTGCCCGTCTTTTCCGACGAAGAGAGGTATCTTCGGAGCGCTTTCGGACTCCCCCACTTGCACATTTCCGCTGGTCTGCTGCACTTCTGAGGAGGGCAGCGGTTTCGTAAAGGCGTCGTAAAGATAGACCTTGAAAACACCTGATTTCAGGAGCACTCCTTCTAAGTGGTGCTCATTGTCCAAGGCCATGAAGAAAACTCCGCCATGCTGCGGGTTGTGGTTCGAATGAGGCTTGGGTTTACTGCTCGGCGAGTCTTGAGAAGCCCCGGACATTTGCGCGTAAGAAGGTTTGATAGCGGCAATGGTCATCGCTATGACACACGCGGCCATCATGAGGAAAGTGCCGGCATGTGCATTTATTCTTTTCACGGAGCGCCACCTCGATTGCAGTAATTATCTTCAAGCGGCCGATCGTCTCGAATATGCGTAGCCGCCAACTGATTCGAAAAACCTCCGCAAGTGTCTGAAATACCCCACACACCACATTTTGGCGCGGAACTACGCACGTCAAAGTCCGTGCATATAGGCGGTAAAACTACAATTCATACCCGCTGAGTGCTATACGGTGAGTGCTTCAATCGCGAAAGAAACCTCGATTCCGCCTCGCGGGCCTCGACCTGATTCAAGCAATCTTGTCCGCAACCTCCGCGCATCGGCCAGCGCGAGCATTCACTGATCCGGAGGCGAGGCTTGTCCAAAATCGGCCGCATGCCCATTGACCTGGCAGCCACTTCAATCACTGCTGGCTTGTGAGTCTCGGGGCAAGTCACCGGCCTGGTTCCACGAAGCCTGAAGTAAACGCCCATTCCACGAATCCAGTGATACCCCAGATAGGCTGATAGCAATGCGAGCACGACGATCGCTAATGTGACACCGGCATCGAACATTGCAATCACTATATTCATATCGACCTCCTCGAAATACTACGGCGCATCTAGAGGCATCGCTCTCTATGTCTCTTCAGTGGCCTCGCAATGGCAAAACATGAAGCAGCGGCCAGTGGCGGGCGCTGTCCGACCAGGATGGTCGGAGCGCCGAAAGTCGAGAAACGGCTCTGCCTGCTTCGCCTTTCTAACCGCTGCTTCCCAAAATGAATGGTCACTGTCGGATCCGACGAGGACTGGAGTCCTTCAGGACCGCTTCGTCAGGGACGGTCCCAAGCCGTAGTGACTACCCATGTTGTTCTCTTAATTTACGGCGGCTCTCACGCCAACGCTGTGAGCGGCGTCACACATAGATGTGACCGCCGATACAGGCACCTGACTTGCCATTCTTGAGGTGATCTAGGTCACAAGGACCCGTGACTTGACTCACTGCGCTATCGATATCTAGGGCAGATGCTAAATCATGTTTATGGCGGAAGTTCGGAATGCTCAGGAGGGGGCCATGAAAATAGCGGCGCTTGGCACGATAGGCCTGCTGATATTGACCGGGGGGCTATATGCCCAGAAAACTCCCAACTACTCTGTTCGAAATAGCGAAACCTTCACTGGTGAAATTACGGATAGCCTCTGCGCGGATGGACACCACCTCGACGTGATTCAAAGCGCGAAAAACTGCATCCTCACGTGCGTCAAGGCCGACGGCGCACAATTCGTGCTCTACAACTCCGGGACTAAGCAGATCTACAAGTTGGACGATCGACAGCAACCCGAAGCTTTTGCGGGTCAAGAAGTGGTCATCATTGGGAGATACGATAAGGACGCAAAGGCGATCCACGTGATCAATATTGGACCCAAGATCACTTTTGCAGGCCTGTGAGGCAGCATGAGGTCTTATAAGCCATAGCTGTCAATGAATCGTGGGGAGGGATAAATGATCGATCAATTCACACCAAGGGAGCAGACCTGCTTACTCAATGCCAATACACAGTGCGATCGAATCTGGGTGTTTCAGTCGGATGGATTGCACCTCTCGCATTACCAAACGCCGGGGAAGGAAGACCCTGCCTTGAAAGAAGGTGATGCAGCTATTGGTGCCGGGCGGGCGCGAGTCAGCGACTCCACGGCGTATGAGCAATGTGTGCGAGGATGCGTCGGTCCTAGATTGTAACGGGCAGGACAGTGCGGCAGGCGCAATGGCTACGATGATCAAAGAGGAGAAGTGCATCCTATAGGTAAGCCCTGAAGAACATGTGTAGCGCGTACAAGAATTACTGTGGGTTCATGAGACAACGGTTCTTAGCGATCTTATATGGCCAAACCATCAGTTCCTTTCGGTTGTTTTTTCGAGCACGACATCAAAAGTCCTGCAACTCGTCAGTTGGCAGCGCGACGCGCACAGCGTTCAGCACAGCAAGTAAATCGATGATCTCCTGCGCGATCGCTCCGCCAATCGGGGGCAGATAGCCCATCGCGGCGGCAATCATACCCACGATGCTGGCGAACATCCCTCCCAGCGCGCTTTGCAGCGCGATTCGCCGCATTCGCCGCCCGATGTGCATCAGTTCGTCGATCTTCCCGAGCGACGTTTCCAGAATCACGGCATCCGCCGCCTCTGTAATGATGTCGCTTTGCGACCCAAAGGCCACGCCCACCGTTGCCGCGGTCAATGCCGGCGCATCGTTGATGCCGTCTCCGACAAAAAGTGTATGTGCCTTGGCCGTTTCCTGTTTCACGATCGCGACTTTCTCTTCCGGGCTCTTGCCCGCAAACACTTCACTGATGCCAACACTATCCGCCAAATACTGTACTTCGGACTCTCGGTCGCCTGAAACCAGCATTACCTTGCGCACCCCGTGCCGCGGTTTCAAATGCTGGATGAACAAGCGGCTGTCGCCACGCGGCGCATCGTGGAATCGCATCGTCGCTGCGTAGTGTTCGTCGATGAACACCACGCACTCCAAACCACTGCCCATCGCGGGCAAAATTGTGTGCTCCTCTTCCGCCTGCTTCCTCCCTGTTATTCGCACGGTGTGCCCTTCGACAATGCCCCGCAGTCCTTCTCCCGGCGCCTCGCTCAATTCTGTCACTCCCAAAAGCTTCGTCTCCTGCTCCTTCGCTTCAGCGAGTATCGCTCCAGCCAACGGGTGCTTCGAATAGTGTTCCAGACTGGCTGCCAATCGCAGCACATCCTGCCTCTCCAATCCTTCTGCGCAAATGATTTCCGTCAGCCTTGGCCGTCCGTATGTCAGCGTGCCGGTTTTGTCGAAGATCAGCGTCCGACAGGATTCAATCTGCTCCAGTACGGCCGGATTCTTGATGATAATTGCCCGCCGCGCCGCCAGGGAAATCGCCCCAATGATCGCCGTGGGAATCGCCAGCAGCAAAGGGCATGGCGTCGCCACCACCACCACCGCCAGGAAGCGATGCGCATCTCTGCTTATGACCCCCGCGATCCCAGCCAGAATCAACGCGATCGGCGTATACCAAGCGCCCAATTCATCGCCCAGCCGCCGCAAATGCGGGCGCTGTTGCTCGGTGGATTGCATCACTTTCATGATCCGCGCGTAACGCGAATCGACAGCCAGCTTTTCGGCCCGAATCACCAGCGCCGCATCGCCGTTGATTGCTCCAGAAATCACTTGCGATCCTGCCATCTTCGAGATTTCGTAAGGTTCACCGGTCAAATACCTCTCGTCCATCCTTCCTCGGCCCTCGATGACGGCGCCGTCCACCGGGCAAATCTCATGCGGCAGCACGATCAACACGTCGCCGATTCGAATCTCTTCGAGCTTCACATCTGCCGGGCCGTCCGCGCCTCGACGGTGCGCAAAGCCCGGCACGCGCCGCGCCAGCGCGTCCAGCACCGACGATGCCCGAGCCGTCGCAAACTCTTCCAGCGTCGCGCCGCCCGAGAGCATCAACACCACGATGGCCGCCACCAGGTACTGCCCCAGCCCGACAGCGGAGAGAATCGACACTCCCGCGAGCAAGTCCGACCCGAATTCCCGTTTGACCAGCTTTTTCGCCAGATCGAAAACCAGCGGCGTTCCGCCAACCAGAAGCGCGACAACCAGGGGAGCCAGCGCAACTCGCTGCGGCGCATGTGTCCCATAGCGCAGCACCAGATGCAACACTATTGCAACAATCGTAATCCCAGCGATGTAGGTTTCTTTGGGAAGCTTCGAAAAAGACGTACGAGCCGCGGCCATTGCCTGTATCTTACAGGAGTCGCACCCCCCTGGGAATATGTGCAGTGAATGTATCGCATCGATGCGACGACGTGGCTTCGTTTGCAGAGAATAGAAATACGCCATCATCGGGATCAAGGTTGCGGCACGGATGCAGGCTGGGTTCGAGAAACTGGCTCGGGAAACGGCGCAGTCGATGGATGAGTTCAGCGGAACACATCGAACTTGCAACGCCCTTGCAACGGACACGGATGAGCCGGTGAATTGAAAAGGGATAACGCCTTAATTCGCAATAGGATGGATGGAGCCGAGGCCCGGACTTGAACCGGGGACCTGTCGATTACGAATCGACTGCTCTACCAACTGAGCTACCTCGGCTTGGCGTAATTCACTCTAGCATTGCGCGGAAAAAACTGTCAAACGCGGCGATACCACCTGCTGCGAACGCTGGCTACTGCGAAAACGGGTACATCAGCCAACCGATTCCGATCGCTACCAGCAGAAAGGCCAGAAGCGCCAGCAGGACATACTTCACGCGCTCCGACGTGCCTCGCTTCGATAGGAACGCAAACGTTATGGAGACCACGAGGGCGAAAAAGGTCAGCGCCTGAAAGTGGGTGAGGCTACCAAACAGAGAGGTCATCTAAGTTCTCCGGCCCCGTCCGATTTCATACGCTTCGAGCACCGTCAGGAGATTGAGCATTCCCGCGGTCGCGAACATCCGGGTCCCGTAATCGCCGGTCGCATGGGCTACGTCGGGCCCTGCGGTCTGGATCCAATGCGCGAGAAGATAGAATCCCCCGGTGCCAAGGTCGGCAAAAAATCCCAGCCGGTCAAACAAGTCTTGCGCGCCCGCTGCAAAAACTCCGCCGCGCATGACCAATCCGGCACACGCCAATCCGCTGATGCAAAGGAAATAGGCCGCCGCCTTTCCCCACCGGCGCAGCAGCAGATGCCCAAGCCCGGGAACAATCCACCCCGCGATGGCAGCGAAAATTCCCGTCGCCAGATTGCCTGCGCCCACCTGTTTTTGTATCGCCTCGTCCACGCCAGCGGCCCTCACTCCAGCAACTTCAGAATTTCCGTCTGCACCGCGCCGGTCACTTCGGCGCCGCCTTCCGAGACATACACATTTACTTCGCTGCGAATTCCAAACTCGGGCAGGTAAATTCCGGGTTCGACTGAAAAACAAGTATGAGGAATGACCCGCCGGATATCACGCGTCTCGAGCCCATCCATGTTCGCACCGGTGCCATGCACTTCCTGCCCGATGTTGTGGCCTGTGCGGTGAACAAAATATTTTGCATACCCCGCCCTGCGAATTACCTGCCGCGCCGCGCGGTCCACTTGCCAGCCTTCGATCGCACGCCCGGCCTTCACGCGCTCTTCCACGAAGTCGACGGCCGCGTCGCGCGCTTCCCGCACGATGGAGAAAATCTTCGCATACTTTGCCGGCACTTTCGCGCCCAGATATCCGGTCCAGGTGACGTCGTAGTAGACGCTGTTCGGGGCCAGCGTTTTCCCCCAAATATCGAGAAGCAACAGATCGCCCTTCCGCACGGGCGAGGATTTTTGTTCCCGCGGCTCGTAGTGCGGATCTCCAGCGTGCGGCCCAACGGCGACAACGGGGCCCGAGTCGGTCGTCACGCCGCTGGCGCGAAATTGTCCCAGAATCCACTGTTGCAGGTCGTATTCGGTGAAAGCCTTGCCCGCGCGCAGGCGGTGCGCCGCTTCGGCAAATGCGGCTTGCGTGATCCGGTCGATCTCGACGCCGGCGGCGCGGTGCGATGCGAGTTGCTCCGGCGTCCAGACGGCTTCGAACTGCTGCACCAGGTCCGCCGAACTCACCACCTTGCAGCCCTGGGCTCGAACCATCTCCACCGTACCGGCATCCACGAGGGACACATAGGGAATCAAATTTTTCGGCGAATACTGCATGGCCACTTTTTTCGCGCGCCCGACCAGTTTCTTCAAATTCTTTTCCAGCTCTTCTGCCGCCGCGTAAACCATCTTTTCGCCGGGCAGCGAATCGAGACCTGCGGCTTCAATGCGGTGCACCAGCTTTCGCGGAGTGCCCTTGGCGGGAATCATGTAAAACCAACGGCGTTTTGCGATGGCGTGATCGAGTCCAAGCACGCGGTAGGCAATCGGGTCGCGGTGCAGGATGTCGTAGAAGAGCCATCCGTCAATTTTCTGCTTCTGCAGAGCTCTCTGAATCGCTTCGATGTCAGGCATAAAGGTAATAATCGGGAGTACTGGCGTCAGAGGACAATCCGTTTCAGCCGGCGAGTGCCCGGATCATCGCTGCGGTTACGCCTCGAATTTCCACGCGCTTGTTGCGGCTGCGTTCGCCCGCCGCGATTCTAACAGCCGCCAGCGGCACTTTCAAACGCGCCGCGAGCAATCGCCGCAGGGCCTCATTCGCGCGGTCATCCACCGGCGGCGCGGTCAGACGAATCTTGAGTCCGTCCTCCCATTCGCCCGTAATTTCGTCACGGCTCGCGCGCGGCTGCACGCGGACGGCGAAGCTTATCGCGCCGTCTTTCTCAATGATTTTCAAATTCGGTTTTGCTTCCGACCAAACGTCCGGCCAAACGAAACGAATCAAGTGAACCGTAGCTTCGCCATCGGGGCTTGTCAACCAACATCGCAACCGCTCGCCCGAAGGACAACCTTCTTCAAATCGCCAAATCTTCCAACGACCGGTTGACTAGTGAGAGGCGTGACTTATATAGTGCATGAAGGTAATCAAGAGTTCTAATGCCCGCGGGAACCGCTTCTCGGGTGACGGTGTCTCTACCAATGGTTTGAAACGCACACGAATCGCAGGAGGCGACCATGCGCCGAAGAGAATTTCTCTCCTCCCTAGTCCCCCATGCAGACGCCCGCATTGTAGCCGCCTTGATTTGCTCCCTGCTCGTTATTTTCATTGCTCCCGCCGTGCGAGCACAGACACCCGATGATATTCAGAAGCAGCTCAAGGATGCGCTGGACCTGCATGCGCGGGGACAAGATCTCGACGCCCTTCCGCTATTTCAACATCTCGACGAAATTAAACCCAATGATCCTGTAGTCAAGGCGCATGTCGGCCTCGCACTGATCGCCTTGTCGGTGACCAAAACCGACCCGCAAGAGAGGGCTCAAATTCGTGTTCGGGCACGCAAGTATCTTCTCGATGCCCAAGGTCTGGGCGACAAGAGCAATCTCGTTCGCGTATTGCTCGACAATATTCCCGAGGACGGCGGCATAGACCCGTTCTCCAGCAATAAGGATGTAGAAAGCACCATGAGAGAAGGTGAAACGGCATTTGCCAAGAGTGACCTTGATGGGGCATTGGAAGCTTACCAGCGAGCCCTCATTCTTGACCCAAATCAGTATGAAGCCGCTCTATTTTCTGGCGATGTGCTGTTTAGGAAGAAACAAGTTGACGAGGCGGGTTTCTGGTTCGCGCGCGCAATTTCCATTAATCCAAATACGGAGACCGCGTACCGCTATTGGGGGGACACGCTTGCCCAATCCCAGAAGAACGCCGATGCGATTGAGAAATACATTGATGCCATAGTCGCCGAGCCCTATAGGCGTCAATCCTGGGTAGGTCTAATTCAGTTCGCACAGCATTTCCAGGTGACTTTGACCCAGCCTCATATCGTTTCCCCCGACACGCTCAAATCCGAGGGTAATAAAACGACGATAACCATTGATCCGTCAGCTTTGAACAAGGACGATGGCTCAAGCGGCTGGATGGCGTATGAAATGTCCCGAGCTCTATGGCACGGTGACAAATTCAAAAAAGAATTTCCGGGTGAGAAGGAATACCGTCACACACTGAAGGAAGAAGCCGAAGCTCTTGATTCAGCCGCGACCGTGGTGACAGAGTTAGAGAAAGACCACAAATTCACGAAACTCGACCCCGCCCTTGCCACATTGTTGAAGCTCAAGCAAGAGGGGCTCATTGAAGCCTACGTTCTGATCACCGCCCCGGATGACGGCATCGTGAAGGATTACGAGGCCTATCGCGCAGGCCATCGCCAACTCATCCATCGCTACATCGACGAATATATTGCTGCTCCACTGCGCTACAAAATCGTGCGACATCCCCATGGAGAGCGCGGGCAGCAATTCCCTTCCCATTTGCGCGCGTATCGCGTCGCGCAATTCACGGAGGCGGCGAAAATACGGCCGCGACTTCTCCGGATTATCGAAATAAGGAGGAACGCCCATCAGGCCGCGCACTTCCAGATGCGGCAGGCGTAACACTGCTTCCACAAGGCGCGGCAACTCTTCGCCGCTCACGCCCGACTTTGCCGGATTCGGATCGAGCTTCACTTCGATCAGCACACGTAGCCGGCCTTCCCGCGCCACGCCCGCTGATTCCCCGCTCTTCTCTGTGCTCTCAATGTCCTCTGTGTTGAAATCTTTCTTTGCCCGATCCAGCCGCTTCGCCAAAGCGAAGGTGTCCACCGAGTCGAACGTATGAAACAGCCGAACCGCCCGCGCGACTTTGTTGCTCTGCAAATGCCCGATCATATGCCATGTCGCGTTCAGGCCTGATAGCAAGGCATGTTTCGACTGCCATTCCTGCACGCGGTTCTCGCCGAAATGGCGCACGCCTGCCTCGTAGAGATCCCGTATTCCCGCTGCCGAATGCGTTTTCGATGCGGCGAGCAGTGTTAATTCTTCCGCGCGTCGTCCCGCGCGTACGGCCGCGCGCTCCATGTCTTCACGAATCTGCGCGAGATTCGCGGCCATGTCGTTCGATCCGATTGTCATCGCGCGGATTTTAGCACGCGCGTCGAACATTCCCGACGCGCACTTGGCAGCGGGTGACTTCACGCAGCTGAGTATCAAGTGTCACCCCTG
>Ga0207008_10297_pt1 | contig 11359 bp, 8 predicted proteins | sample Alteio_BWMinCont_83_FD_153489 | JGI IMG/M metagenome (GOLD analysis project Ga0207008, IMG submission 153489) | Enriched cells from forest soil in Barre Woods Harvard Forest LTER site, Petersham, Massachusetts, United States -... | ecosystem: Environmental > Terrestrial > Soil > Temperate forest >... | reverse complement strand
CAGATTCCAAACGTTTCGACCAACCAGCAGTTTCTCTATCAGCTGGCGGAGGGCACCGGCGGGTTCGTCATCGTCAATACGAACGACTTGCTGGGCGGGATGGATCGTATTGCGAAAGACCAATCCGAATATTACCTGCTGGGCTATCGGCCACCCGATTCCACGGAAGGAAGCTGCCACACTTTGAAAGTGAAGGTGGATCGGGGGGGGACTCAAATACGTTTCCGGACTGGCTATTGCAAAGTTCGTCCGCAGGATCTGCTGGCGGGAAGCACCACCGAGAAGGATCTCGAGGCGCGTGCATCCGGCGAAATGAAAGGGAACGTGACGGCGTCGGCGCGAACTCCGTATTTCTATACCGCCCCGAACGTGGCGAGAGTTGATCTGGTGATGGAGATTCCGTCCAAGTCCGTGCACTTCGAGAAGGTCAAAGGCAAGCAGCATGGGGAAGTGAACGTCCTGGCAATCGCTTATAGGCCAGACGGAGGAGTGGCCGCTCGCTTCAGCGATACCGTCAATCTTGATTTTGACGGCAAGAAGGAAGTAGAGGAGTTCCAGAATAGCCCTCTGCGCTACGAAAAGCAGTTTGACATCTCGCCGGGAACTTACAATCTTCGGATTGCATTCAATTCAGGGAATGAAACATTCGGTAAACTCGATAACCCGCTCACTGTTCTTCCGTTCGACGGAAAGAAAATCGCGCTCAGTGCTGTCGTTCTGAGCAATAACCTGGTGAAGGTCACCGACCTGAACTCGGCCTATGACTCAGAATTACTGGCGGATAACAAGCCGTTCGTGATTCGCGGATTCCAGATTTTTCCTTCCGCAACCGCCCAGTTCAAAAAATCGGATCATGCCGCTGTTTATATCGAGGTCTACGATCCGCTGCTGGCGGGAGACAAGCCGCCGCAGATTGGGCTGGAGTATCGGATCGTGGATAAGAAGAGTGGAGAGCAGAAACTCGATATCGGGTATACCGATACGAAAGACACGATCAAGCCCGGCAATCCGACTGTTCCGGTGGGGCTGAAGCTGCCACTCGACACCCTGGCTCCCGGCAGTTATCGCGTCGATCTGCGTGCACAAGACTCAGCGGGCAACACTACCGATTTTCATACGGCTGAGTTCGATGTGGAATAGTCCGTTGAGGCTGAGTGCGTGCGCGATAGATTGTGCGGCTGGCGGTTGATCGAGCTTAGGTTTCGATCAGCTGCTGACTTTTCACCGGCAAGCCAAAGCCGTTCACCATGTGCCGCCGGTGTTCGAGGATTTGTTCCATCTCCTCGGGTGTGCCACGGACTGGTGGCACATTGACGATGGCATCGTTCAGCATGGCCCAACTCACTTCTGAGGCGACGACGCTATCTCGGGCTTGAGGAAAGCCCAAGTTCTTCCCGGCCAGAATGGACCTTCCGAACACATCGACCATTACGTCGAGTTTTTTGTCGTTGAATGGCGCTGTCTTCTGCAGCGTCTCGCGGACACCGTGCAGCTCCACGGTTGCCTTGTTGAAGTCATGCCGCATGCGCGCTACGCCCTTGGTGCCGATGGCGTCGACGTAGCAATTGTGTGGCTGCTCTTTAGCGAGATGCCCGTAGATAAACCCTTGCGTGATGTCGAACACGATGCCATTGGCAAAGGTGCCGTGAGCCTGCACCCACCACGGATCTTTGTATCCCCACATCCGTAGCCCTTGCGCATGCCAGGTTCCATATTCGCTTTGGGCATACCAGCGAGCGACGTCGACATAGTGCATGCCGCAATCGTGGAACGGAGGTCCTTCGGGATCGTGTCCCTCCAGCGGCATATGCCCGGGCGTCATGTGGCAGATGCGGATGACCGCCAGATCGCCAATCTCTCCTCCGGCGATGAAGCGCTGAATGTCCTTGTGATACCAGGCATTCCGGTTGAAGAGGTTGACCGCTACGAACCGATCGCTGGCTTCGATCTCGCGAACCAGTTGCCACTCCGTCTCCACATCGGCAGCAAGCGGCTTTTCTGCGAGTACGTGCTTGTGGGTGGCCAGTGCCCGTCGAATCTGCTCCGGGCGGGCATCCGCGAGCGTGAACAGACCCGTTGCGTCAATCGACGGGTCCGAGAAAATGGCGTCCGGATTGTCGTAGATTTTTGCGGCTGGCAGATTACGGCGGGCTAGTTCTCGGGTGGCGCCAGAGATGTCATAGACTGCCGCGACTTCCCAAAGACCGCTCTCTTGCATGGCGGCTACAAATCCGCGCCCCATGCGCCCGTATCCGAGAATCCCGGCCCTGAGCTTCTTCGCCATCTCCCTAGCCCATCTTAGGGAGAACGGCAGGGCGAGGACCGTGACTGGCGTCACAAATGAGTGTTCGTTCGGCTGGCTCGCAACCAAAAATTAAGAGCTGGCCAATGGCTACTACTTTTTCAGAATCAGAACAAGAATCCGGCCATCTGAGTGGAATTCGCCTCCTGTGGCGGTCTTGGCGGTCGTTAGTGCGTTCGGAGGAGTGACATGATCGCGTTGCACAACCAAGCCTGTGCCCGAGAGTGTGCCGTTCACGTACTCGCGTTCGCCGTCGATCGCAGGATCGATCTTGTGAGTGACGTCATTGTTGCGCTGGTCTCGTTCAAAGCCGATATCGTGGGTAGCGGCAATGCACCAGAGCGGACGGCCATCTACCTCATAGGGCGATTTCCAAACACGCAAGTGGTTCCGCGACATGGCGACACGAACCGGTTCGGCATGGGCGAAGCCGTAGTCCTGCGCGCGATCGAACAGATAAAGAACGCTCATGGGCATGGTCAGGTAGTCCTTTTTCTCGAGGGACTCCATGATGGCGTTCATCGCCGTCTCGCGGACGGTCTTGTCGACCTGCACCCAGCCGGCAGTGGTGAAGGTTTGAACTACCTGATCCTGGGTGCCGACAATGAGAATATTGACCATGTCGCCAGGATTCTTCGCCGGATCGGAGACGCGGCGAGGGATCTTGTTCAACAAGTCTGGAGTGATTCCGGAAATGCGAGTCTCGGCGGGGCCGCCGAGTGCGCCGGCTTCAGCGGTGCCCTCCGTCACGATTTCGACGGTCACCTGGAAACTGCCCGTGGCGGTCGAGGTGTCGGTTGCACTCTCATTGATTCCCAGATAGAGGCGTCCGGAAACTGGGACGTCATATTCCTTGCTGGCCCCGACCAGAAAGCCCTGCGCGTAGTCTTGCGTGCCGATGCGTCCGATGAGGGCACCGTGTCCGGCGCTACCCACGGCATAGCCATGGAGAAGGTCAGCGAATCCGCGCGGCAGACCGTCGGGGCCGAATGTCCCGGCAGTGTGGGTCTTCGATTCGTACGACTGATCGCCGGCCGGATACGTAATCTGCCCGGTTGCGGTGAAGCGCACCTTCGCTCCGCCTCGCAGATCGATGTTGGTATCGACCCACTCTTTTGTACCGGGAACCTCGATCTTGTGAGACTTGAGATTGCCGACGCTCGACTGTGCAGCTGTACGGGATGCGCTTGAAATGATGCAGAGTGCGGCGAAAAGAATGCCGATTCGCTTGCGAGCAGGCGCTGTGTTCATCAGTCGCATGATGGTTAGACTCCCGGAAGAGGATAAAAGGTCAGCGGAGAAAATATTTGGATAGCAATCATAGTTCGGAGCCTAATGAGCGCTCAAGCACTGAGATGAAGCGCCTCTTGCTCGCCGAGGACCTATGTATGTTTGCTTTTCCCCAAACAACAATCAAAAATTACAGGCGCTTCAGCCGAATTCGCTCCAGTACATCGTCCTCGACCGAAAACACTTGATCAGGATCGCTCGCGAATCTTCCCTCAAGTTCGTACGCCTGTTTCTCCAGCGGGATCTCTTCATAGGATCCCCCGGTCAGAAAACCCCGGACGTACTGTTCCGCAAAGCCATCCAATCCGAGGTGCTTATACTGAACCGCGTGCACGAGTTCGTGAAAGAGCAGCGTCGCTGAGAGCGATTCGACGTGGACGATCACATCCTGGAACGTGACGCCTGCCATCTCTGAAAAATCAGGCGCATTTCGAATACCAAGCAATCGCAACTGGGAATAGAAACCCGGTTCCGTTGCCCGCCCCTGAGTGATGCGCACTTTCGACAGCACGTCCGCAGGGAAAAACGGCTCCATTGTCCTCTTGAAACTGGGCGCGATCGCCCCAGCCTTTTCGTAGAAGGTGTCTCTCTGCTCCGCGATATAGGCCCCAACCCACTTCGCGACTTCCCGGATTTGCGCTTCACCCAGTTTCAATGGCATGGGTCAGGAAACATATTCTCGGATGTACTCGTCCTTGGTATGCGCCAACTGTCGGATGTCCCCGTCAAAAGTAACTTTTCCATCGCGGAGAATCAGAAAGCTCATCGGCACGTCGCAATACTGCCCACGAGGCAGCGCGCGCACTTGGCTCGTCTTTGGATCGAATTCATGCGTCGCCAACGTGAACGCGTCCTGCAGGCGGTGCGTCACCAGCAGGGAACTGGTTCGGTAGACATCGCGCTGCTTCATGATCAATTCGACAATCGTGTTCGAGGTGACCGGGTCCAACCCGCCAGTAGGAGAATCGTAGAGCAGCAACTCCGGCTGCGTGATGATGGCGCGAGCGATCGCCACCCGCCGCCGCATGCCTCCCGACAATTCCGAAGGATCCAGATCGAGCGTGTGCTCCAACTCCACAAACCGGAGAGATTCGCGCACCCGCCGGTCAATCTCGTCGGTATACAGCCCACGCTCCTCCATCAGTCGGTAAGCGACATTTTCGCGCACGGTTAACGAGTCGAAGAGCGCGCTCTCCTGAAAAACCATTCCGAGTCTGGCCCGCACCGGAAAGAGATCCTGTTCTTGTAACTGTGTTACTTCATTTCCCAGCACGGTGATTCGGCCCGAATCCGGTGGCAGCAGGCCCAACGCCAGTTTCAGGATCGTGCTCTTCCCTGATCCGGCAACTCCAAACAAAGCTTTCGTTTCGCCCAACGAAAGACGAAAAGAAACGCCGCGAAGCACCTCGTTATCTCCAAATGAGAGATACACATCGTCGAAGACGATGGCGGCGTTCGCGGTCGAACCCTCGATTTGGGGTGGACACTCCGCCGGTAAGGTAGGGGATGACATAGCTACCGATACGACAGGATCGAGATCAACAGCTTGGTCACGAAAAAGTCAGTCACAAGAATCAGAACGGATGCGGCGACCACGGCCTGGGTGGTTGCCCGGCCCACGCCCTGCGTGCCGCCTCGCGCCGTCATCCCGTAATAACACCCGATGGTCGCAATGATGAATCCGAACAGCGTGGGCTTGAGCAGTCCCATCATGACATCCTGAAACACCAGCACCTGCCAGGCGCTGCTCCAGTACTGGCGCGCGTCCAGACTCAGAAACAGCTTCGCCACCATGAGCCCGCCGGCCAGTCCGACCAGATCGGAAATGATGCTCAGGAAGAACAACATGAAGACCGTGGCGGTCACCCTCGGCGTGACCAGCTTTTTCATGGGATCGGTGCCCAGCGCGCGCATGGCATCGATCTGCTCAGTCACCACCATCGAGCCCAGTTCGCTGGCCATGCCCGATGCGTTTCTCCCTGCAACCATCAGACCGGTGAGCACCGGCCCCAGTTCACGAACCATCGACGTCGAAACCAGCTGGCCAATCAGCGTAATCGATCCAAAACGCTGCAGCGTATTGGCTGTCTGCAAGGCAAGCACGCCGCCCGTGAAGAAGCCGGTCAGGACCACGATGGGCAGCGATCCCACACCGATGAGATCCGCCTGCTGCGCCATATCTGCAAAGTAAAGAGGTTTTTGGAAAAGGTTGGCGACCGCCTGTGCGGCCAGTTGCGTGTACTCCTGAACCGCCAGAACCTTTTGCTTGACGAATGCCGTAGGCGAGGTGAGTTCCATGCGGATCAAAAGGCCGGCGCGCACAGGCGCATAAGGCTTGAACGAAATATAACAGAGAAAAGAGCCGGCGACGGGGCGCGGTGACGGCCAAGTAAACCAGAAGTGTGTGGAATGCGGCTGGATACCAGAAGCTGGGAACTGAGAACTAAAAGGTGAGAACTGCTCCTACCCGCGGCCTTTTTTCTTGATCTCGATATTCAAGCGCCGAATCTTCTGATTCAACGTCGACAGCGGCACATGGAAGCGCTCCGCGGCCTCCGTCTGATTCCAATTGCAGCGTTCCAGCATATCGGTGATCACCCTGCGCTCCACGTCTTCGACAATTTCAAACAACGATGCGTCGGTGGGAGCATCATGCAGCGTCAAAGACGAGCCTCGTCCTATGAGCGAGTCCGGCAGCAACTCCACGCTGATTTCCGGACCAGACGAAAGAACGACCGCCCGCTCAATCACATTTTCCAGTTCGCGCACGTTGCCCGGCCAGGAATACGCCATCAAAGGACGCAGGGCCTCCGGTGTCACCCGCGGTGTGGACCGCCCGTTCTCCTCCGCATATTTTTTCAGAAAGAATTCAACCAGCAGCGGAATGTCTTCTTTCCGCTGCCGCAGCGGCGGCAATTCCACCGTGATCACGTTCAGCCGGTAGAAAAGATCTTCACGGAAGCGCCCTTCGCGCACCATTTGCCGCAAATCGATGTTCGTCGCAGCGATAATGCGCACATCGACCTGGAGCTCCTGAATCCCGCCCAGGTGCATGAAGCGCCGGTCCTGCAGCACGCGCAAAATCTTGGCCTGGGTTTCCAGACCCATCGTTGCGATCTCATCCAGGAACAACGTGCCTTTGTCCGCGACCTCGAATAACCCTTTCTTCGAAGCGATCGCGCTGGTGAAGGCACCCTTGACGTGTCCAAACAAAGTGGATTCGAGCAGATCGGTCGGCATCGAGCCAGTGTTCACGGGCACAAACGGTTTATCGCGCCGTGGAGAGTTCAGATGGACCGCCTTCGCGATCACTTCCTTGCCCGTTCCGCTCTCGCCCTGCAGCAGCACCGTCGACCGGCTGTTAGCGACCTGCGCCACCAGATCGAAAATCTTCAGCATGGGCTCGCTCTTGCCCACAATGTTTTCGAAGTTGTAGCGCTGCTTCAGGGCGCGTTTGAGCTGAATGTTCTCTTCTTCAGCCCGGCGCCATCCCACGGCAGCACGCACATCAGCCAGCAACTTCTCGTTGTCCCACGGCTTTTGGACGAAGTTCGTCGCGCCCGATTGCATCGCGCGCACCGCATTCTCGACCGTCCCGTACGCCGTAATCATGATGACGGGCAGCCGCGGATCGATCGCGCGAATCTCCGACAGGATTTCCATCCCGTTGCGTCCGGGAAGAGTCAGATCGAGCAGCAGCAAATCAAACGGATGGTCGGCCATCTGCGCCAGTCCGTCCTCACCGCTGTCCGCTGTTTCGACTTCAAAGCCTTCCATTTCCAGCAAAGTCTGCAACGATTCGCGGATCTCGGCCTCGTCGTCCACAATGAGTACCGACCCGGCCGGAGATGGACTGCCGCTGGCCGTTCCTCGCGAGATGACTGCTGCTTCAGACATGCACTGCCTTCCTGCTGAGCGGGAAATCGAGAGCGAATGTTGTGCCCACTCCAGGTTCGCTTTCTACACGGATCTTTCCCGCATGCTCCTGGATGATGCCGTACGTAACGGACAGCCCAAGTCCTGTGCCGCGGCTCTGGCCTTCCCGGGGCACTGCCTTCGTCGTGAAGAACGGATCGTAGATCCGCTGTATATGTTCGGGCGCAATGCCAGCCCCGGTATCGCTGACCCTCACGCTCACAAAGTCTCCGTTGCTGGTCGCCACTCGTAACTGGCCGCCGCCGGGCATCGAATCTTTCGCGTTCAGAAACAGGTTCAGGAACACCTGCTGCAACCGCCCTGCATTTCCCTGGATGGGCGAGATTTCCGGATGCAAATCCGGATGCACCTGAATCTTCGCCGTCTTGAATTGATGTTCGAGCAGGGCCAGTGTGTCGGAAATGACTTTGTTGATATCGACGTTGGCAAACTCCGTGCCGCTCGTCCGCGAGAAATTCAGCAGGTTATTTACTATTTCAGATGCACGGAACGTCTGCCGGGTGATCTTGTCCAGCAATCCCGACTTCTGCGGATCGCCTTGCAATTGCTTGGTCAGCATCTGCGTGTACGACGAAATCACGGCGAGCGGCGTGTTCACTTCGTGCGCCACGCCCGCGGCCAGCAAACCGATCGAGCTCAGTTTGTCCGCCTGCGAGAGCTGATTTTCCAGTTCCACCCGGTCGGTGATGTCATCCATGATCACCAGTCGCCCGATCACCTGGAATTTCCGGGTGACAAGGGGTGCGATCGCCACATTCACCGTGCGCGTCTCGCCTGCCGGTGTCGCCAGCCGGAACTTGTACAGATTGTTGATCCCGCCGTTCTGCCGCACACGGTAGAATTCTTCCACGAACTCGGAAGGGAAGATGCTCTTGACCGGCTGCGTTAACGCCTGCCAGCGCGGAAGCGCATACATCACTTCCATCTGCGCATTCCAGCTCTCGATGCGGTCTTCCATATCGAGCGCCATAATTCCGACGTTGATTGACTCGACGATGTTCTCGTTGAAGTCTTTCAACCGTTCGTACTCGGCTACCTTCTGTTGCAGCGACGCGTACAAACGGCCATTCTGAATGGCGATTCCCAGATAGCCGCCCAGAGTCTCGAGCAGTTCCACGTCTTCACTCGAGAGATAGTCGCCCTTGTTCGTCTTGCCGAGCCCAAGTACAGCCACCGTCTTCTGCTGTGAGCGGCAGGGAATGTAGTAGTTCAGGTCCAGCCGGGCGATGGCTTCCTGCGAGCCCGCGGTTTCGCGTGGAACCTGGTGCGTGTTCTCGAAGAACATGTGACCGGCAGGCTCGGGGCGCACTTCACTCAGAAAAGTGAGATCCAGCTTCCACGTGGGACTCAGGCCAATCGATTTTGTCAGGACGAACTGCTCCGCCTCTTCTCCCGCCCGAAGAAAGATCGCAATCCGGTCCACAGACAGCGTTCGCGAAAGCCGGTCGACCACCGATGACAGCAGAGCCGTCAAGTCTGTCTCAGAACTCAATTCACGCCCGAATTCGACCAGCGTTCGCCGGTAGTCATACACCGTGCGATAAAACAGATGATCGACGCGATCCTGAATCCACTTGCGCACCGGATCGAACAGCAGCGCCGTCACCACCACCGCCAGGATCAAGCCAAGCGGCCCAGTGCCCGGCTGCCGCGAATGAACCAGCGTAGCCACGCCGGCGACCAGGGCGAAGTACATTCCGACGACCGTGGCCGCGGCCAGCGTATACACCACACCGCGCTTGAAGATCAGGTCTACGTCCATCAACCGGTACCGGAAGATGGCGTATCCGAACGTCAGCGGCAGCAGCCCCAGTGACAGCACCGAGAGCTTCATACCCACGCCGGGCAGAGCTCCCATAAGATAAGGCACAACATAAAAAAGCGTGTACGGAACTACCGCCAGAATCGTGCCGCGAGTCACCCATTTCAACTGCTGTCGCAGGATAGTGGTGGTCGCGCCTCGATAGCTGAACGACAGGACGGCGGCGGCGATCACGAATAACACTGCGCCGTACGCCATCTCCTGGCGATCCATATCCCAACGAAGCTGTCCGCTGGCCTGAGCCAACCGCAGGGCCATAATGTGCCGCCCTAGCAGCAAAAGGCCTGGTACATACGCGAACGCAAGCAGCCACGGGCGCTGCCGAATCGCCTGCCGCTTTTCCGGAAAGGTCAAAACAAAATGCAGGAACATCGCCGGCTGCAAGACCCAGGCGACGATGTTGCTCCAGTAAATCGTCCAGTCGAAATCGTTGAGTTTGCCCGTGTATTTGAAGGAATACGCGACGAACGAGACCAGGCAGAAAATGTAGAAATGTGTCGACCCCGGCGCGGTCCATCGCCGCAGCAGAACGTAGAGCCCGATCGACAGATAGATCATGGCGATCAGCCGCAGCCAGTTGTTCAGCGAACGGTCCGCAGGCGTCAGCAGGACCTTGGAATCCAGTGGCACTGAGTCTCGAACCAGGGAATAAGTGGCTTTGTGCCAGACGCCGGTCGCGTACAGCTGCCGCACCAGGCCGGGCGTGCTCTTTACCTCCTGCCCGTTGACGGCAACCAGTTCGTCATTCGCCTTGACGCCAGCCTGGGCGCCCTGCCCATGAATATCAACCCGGTCAGCGATCAGATGTCCGTTTTGTTCTACCCACCAAACACCATCGTCGGGAACCGCCGTTTGGCTCTCTTTCTCAAAGTTGAAGCCGGCAAACACTACGGCAGCCACGGTCAGTAGAAACAAAAGAACCGCTACGAACCGCGCTTGGCTTTCCCGATTCATGGATTTTTTACCGGCTCCCGAACCCTTAGAGGTCAGAGCAGGTGTCGAGGGCATCTCGGCCCGGTCTTCAATTAGCAACTTCGCTGCCACGTCAGGATTCCTTGTTGTGCGGCTAAGTCCAGATTGGAAAAGCACTTCCAGAATTATAGATGCGTTTTCGAACGCAAACTATGCCTTTTGGGATGTTTCTGTGTGATTCCATATCCGTTTTTCTTTGGGATTGTTGGATTTAGCGCCGTCAATTCATTTGTTGGATGCGGCTTACAACCGAGGATATGGCGTTCGAAAGAGCTAGTCGGCTCCTCAAAAAGGGGCCACCTTCGTCTTCAGGAAAGAAAATTTCGGATGGTCGAACGGCTTGGACGGGCTAACCTATCCTGCCTTCCGATCGTTGGGCTTCGATAGCTCCAGAGGCTCATCATCCCATTCGAACGACAGAGCTCGCGCCGTCGTCTCGATCGGCTCGAGTTCTGGAATGTCCTCCGCCACCGATGCCCCTAGCTCGGCAAACTTGCGCGCCGAAACCAGCACGCGCGATTCCAGCGATCCTACCGCTTGGTTATAGGCATCGACCGCGCGATCAAGGTTCGTTCCAACGCCGGTGATGTGTACCGCTAGTTTGCGGAGCCGGTCGTGCAGTTCCTTTCCCATCTCGCTGATGGCTTGAGCATTTCGCGCCAACTTCTCCTGATTCCACCCGTAATTGATCGCCTTCAAAAGCGCAATCAAGGTCGTGGGAGACGCCGGGATCACCTTGTTCAGCACTCCGTGTTCAATCAGGCCCGTGTCCTGCTCCAGTGCAGCGCTGAAGAACGTCTCCCCCGGCAGAAACATCACAACAAATTCAGGTGTCGATTCGAATTGCTCCCAATATTTCTTTCCACTCAGCGTGTTGATGTGATCTCGCACCTGCCGCGCATGATTCAGCAGGCAAGTCCGGCGAGTGTCTTCATCCGTTGTTTCAAATGCGTCGGATGCGCTGCGAAGCAACAACTCTTCTTTCCTGCAGATCGCACAAGAGACGTTGAAGCGCTTTCAGAGCGAGGCGCAGGGCG
>Ga0207008_10296_pt1 | contig 11456 bp, 11 predicted proteins | sample Alteio_BWMinCont_83_FD_153489 | JGI IMG/M metagenome (GOLD analysis project Ga0207008, IMG submission 153489) | Enriched cells from forest soil in Barre Woods Harvard Forest LTER site, Petersham, Massachusetts, United States -... | ecosystem: Environmental > Terrestrial > Soil > Temperate forest >... | reverse complement strand
AACCAGTAGTCTGGTATAATAATTCACAAAATCTGGGAATCAGGCTGGGTACTATTCCAATAGAAGACATTTTTTACGGGATGATGCTTGTCCTTCTTAATGTAGGAATTTATGAAAATCTGAAGACAATAAAGAATTCAGATACAGTATCGCAATAGCGATATTCATTATTTCATGACAATGCCATTCACAAAATACATATCAATTTCACCTTTGTTTTTTGCTTCAATTTTGCCCCGGTATTCGCAAGAAAAAGCATCTTTAACCAGTTCATATGTGGCACCGGTTATATTTATCCTTCCGGGTTCTGAGTATTGTTCCATTCGGGCCGCCGTATTTACAGTATCACCCCAGATGTCGTAGGCATATTTTTTAACCCCGACAATTCCTGCTACTACAGGACCCGTATTTACCCCAATTCTTATTTCAAATTTATTTGGATTCGTGGTCATAAAATTATTGATTTCCATCGCAGCCATCACAACCCTGTGTGCATGGTCAGGCTCTTCAATTGGCAGCCCGCAAACAGTTAGGTATGCATCCCCGATCGTTTTAATTTTTTCAAGCCCGTATTTTTCAACGATCTCATCAAACGCCTTGAAATTTTCATGGATCACAGCTACAAGTTCCTGTGGATTCATGTTTTCGCTGATGCCTGTAAAGTTGACAAAATCAGTAAATAATACTGTTACATGGTTATAGAGGCGCGCTTCAGATTTTCCGGTTTCTTTTAGTTCAATCGCAATTTCTTCGGGAAGGATATTTAACAACAGTTCGTCCGATTTTTTCCATCCGGCTTCTGCCTGCAGCAAAGCACTTTTAAGTAAAAGCCTGTTCAGGTAATTTCTCTTCAATACACCATACCTGAAGATAGCTACAAGATAAGCGCTTATAGCTGTTATAATTAATGGTGTAAAAACGTCTTTTTGAAAAAATAAATACCAGGGCTGATGGCAGCTCAAATGAAATCCTATGGCATATAACGTAAACTGGACAAGAAAATTGAAGGCCATAATTCCGGGTCGGAGAATGGTTAAAAATGCCATTGGAATGAACGCAGTTATTTCATTCAATAAATAGTATTTGTTGTTATCGCAAACCGGCCAATAGGAGTGATCAATAAATAATGAATACCCAATGATACAAAACAGGATTTCATGGCTGTATTTAAAAGCCAGGAAAAGTATGAGGGAAATTAAAACCACTACTGATGGCATCAGCCTCATAAACATCCAGAGCGAAGGATTTTCCAGGGGTAATTTACTTTCCGAAACCATAGCCATGGGATGGCCAAGAATTAAAAAGACTGATGCCCAGATGACATATTGCTTACCAAGGACTTTGTATTCTGCTTTCCATTCCTTGTCGATATCAATATTGATGATCTTGTTGCCCTCAAATTTAAACGGGTCCAATATGCGGTTGATACTGATCATTTATTTGGGAAAAACGGGTAAACTTTTTCATCAAAAAATTGCTGAATAGAGTTCCTTAGTTTGGTATCCGGAATTTGTGCCACCATATAGTCATAATCTTCTTTCACATTCAAAACATACCCGGCTTTGGATACTTCATTTGCCTCTGCAGTCCAAACAGAATGGATTGTAAAGCCAAAAGAAAGTTCCGGGTGATTCAACTTGCATATCGGCCCTGATTTAAGGTTTGCAGCATCAAATAACCATATCTCAGCATTGTATGAAATCTGATTTTCTGCCACCACTTCACCGCATATAACGGTAGTTAAAATATAGCCGTTTTTACCATCATGAACGGTTGTACTTTTATTCTTCTTAGGAGCAAACTGCAGCGACCAGTAATAATGATTATCCGGGAATGTAAAATAATCCGTTGCCTGCATGGTATTGGTTTCGATGCATTCGAGTACAAAATTTGCCCCTTTTGCTGTAAAAACCTCCATTTCTTCAGCACTATAAGTTCTGTTTCTTTTAGGGTCTTTATAGAGATTGTAAATAAATTGCGTAAGCCATGCCTTGTGAAGACCATAGGCCTGCCAGTAAACATATTCTATTTTAGCAACGTTGCAATCCGAACTCAGCATGTTGTTATAAGTATATAAACCCACAGACCATGTATGGGGCCCCGGGTCTTTGGCATCGAGGTCTCCGGTGAGTTCTAAAAAGACAGACTCAGGCTCCAGCAATGCGCCAGTTTCTGGATTGAGCACTACCTTGCCAATCTTGCTGATATCTACTTCTCCCATAGATACCAATCCGAGAAATTCTTCATCCATGGGTATATTGGGTTCAACCTGTCTTATGTCATAAGTCCTGAGCCATTCTGCGGCACAAGCACTGCAATTGTGCGCCGTATGAAGGGTGATGAGATTATCGGGGTTGTCATAGTTAGCAGAAAAGTGAACGGTTTCTTCCGGCAATACAGCTTTTACGGCCTTTACTGTTTCTACACCCGGAACAAGGTCGGCTCTTTTTACAATATAAAAACTGCTGTAATCATTCATGGGTCCAGTGAGAAGTTCCCTGGTAAACCTATCGATTTCGGCATCATTTACAAAAGGGAAATTCATCATCCCGTCAAGGGTAAATTTAAAATTAGTATCACCCAGGATCAGGTAATCGCGTGACAATGAAAGCTGGTGCATATTGTGCTGGATGAGGATGCCTTTGCCGTTTTCATCCACAATTCTCCATCGATGCAATTCTTTTGTTCCGTTCCATTTTATAACATATATATCATCGGTATTACTGATGTGTTTATAATACCATTTGTGAAAAATCCGTTTTATCAGGTTCATTAATTTCTGGAACCAGGTTTTATTGGCATTTGGTGCATTTAAATGAGCTGTTCCTAAAAAACGACCCAGCCGGGTTCGCTGCTCTTCCGGTCTTAGATCTTTAACATCGTTGATGAGCTTTTTAAGTTCTGATTTGAGCCAGTCAAGGTCTTTGAAAAGATCACCCATTATTGTTGTAGGCGCCATTAGTCCTTCAAGATCTTTGGTAAAATTGACTGTAAAAAGTTCCTCGGTATCCGGGTCAAAAACGGGATGCGCTGTAGTGAGTATCATAGGAAATGGCTGAACAAGCATCGGCGGAAGACCTGAATGCCACTTTTTATTTTCGCCTATGGCCGTGATCATCGAAAAGTTTTTCGGATCAAATTCATAGGGCCTCCCGGCATCAAAATTGGCAAGCAGCCGGTATTGATTGTCATTTTTAAATCGAACCGGTGTAATGGCTGTATTTAATTCATTGCGTGTACCCAAAGTGGATGACAAACGGGCGAGTCCATTACTTTCAAAATGGAATTTGTAATAGGGATTATCATTTTTACTATCATAAGTGGTGGCCAGATCGGCATAGTAACAGGGAGGTTTCATGAGCCCTGTCTTCACATGAATTTTCCCTGGTTGTGTCAGGTCGATACGGTAAACCATTCCGTCACCATTTATCAACGGCGTTGCATATTCCTGGTTTTCTGTTCCGTCCGCATTATTTTTCGGGAAAGGGACCCCATTAGAATTGACAGTGCCTGCGGCCGAGTTGATAAAAATAAAACCGCAAAGATCATTGGGTATTGCACCTTCCTTTAACTGGAGCTCAACATCAATTTCTTTTCGGGTAGTTGTTGAGAAATGTCTGATAGCCATGGTTTACTTTTTAAGTTTTTTTAATCCAGACACAGATATCCCCACTTTGAAATTCAAGGCAGTAGTTGTAAATAAATCAATTTCGGGTTCTGAATCCAAGACAAATGTATGCGAAATAAGCACATTGACAAAAATTTTAATTCCATGCGGAATTGCATAAGCATTTAATACACTTATTTTTTACCTGCAGAATTAGATTTTGAAAAGTCTTTTGCATAATAATCTGCAGTCAGCCTGATATAATCCTGTGTATAGGATTTATCATCATTATAGATCACCAATTCGGATATTCTGATATCTCTTTTGATTTTTGTTAATCCTAGAATCGAGCGGACAGGTTCCTGATTTTCTGTGCTTTTGATATTCAGCCGATCAAATAATGTCAATCCTTCCTTTTCGGCTTGTGTAAGGATTGATTCTGTTGAAACAAATGGGATGATAACATAAAAACTTCCATTTTCTTTCAACAATCTTTTGGAGTGAATTAATAAATCCTCAAAGCCAAGCGTATTCAAAGACCTGGAATGGCTTCTTTCTCTATATCTTGATGATTCTTTGTCAGCTTTGAGGTTGTGCTCAAAATATGGAGGATTGGATATGATCAGGTCATATTTCTCATTGTGCCCGGGGTCAAAATCCTGTATGGATGTATGGAATATTCTTATTCTGTTTTTCCAGGAACTGTTTTCAATATTTTCTTTGGCCTGATTATATGAATTCTCGTCAATTTCTACAGCATCAATCGCCTCACCCCCAATCCCTCCCGAAGAAGTCCCCGAAATGGTCGGGGCAGGCGGGACAGGTCTCCGCAAGGAGAGGGGAGAAAGCCTTTGTGCCAGTATTAATGCAAGTACCCCGGTCCCTGTTCCAATGTCAAGTATTTTATAGTTTTCACTCTCCCCGCCCTGGCTCTTCGCTCTTTCGCTCTCTGCACTTAGTTGGTTCTCCACTCTTTTCCATCCTCCGCTCTCCACACTATCGCTCTCCGCACTTCCATCGCTCTCCGTGCTTCGTTCCCCGGCCCATGCTCCCAAAATCATCGCATCAGTCCCGACTTTCATGGCAGTTTTATCCTGCTTTATTATGAAATGTTTGAATATGAAGATGTTTTGGGACATGGAAAGAAGTTAGAAAGTTTGCAAGTTAGTAAATCGGTAAGTTTACCCGGTCCCTGAGCTTGTCGAATGATGGTTCCTAAGCTTATTGAAGGACAAGGCAATAGTAAAAAATACGCAAAAATGCGTATTTCCTGATTTATTATCCCATTATACTTTTGTCTCATACAATAATAAAACAAAAACCATGAAAAACTTTACACTTGTATTTTGCTTAGCTGCAATCACTTTACTTACATGTACAAAGGGACATGCCCAAACATCTTATAGTTGTACTTATCGCCAGTACTGCAACTGGAACGAAGACGATAAAAAATTCGATAATTGTACGGGTTATGAAGAAAATTCATTGTTTGTAATGAATGCCGCTGAAACCATGTTTACCCATACTATCGAGAGCATGAAATCCACTTATTACGTTACCACAAAAGAATATGATAAGGAACATGATGTTTATACCTACGATGTAACCAGCGATGTCGGGAATAAATACTATTATGTTTTTGATCCTAAAAACAAACAGGTAAGGGCGGTATATGTTAACAAAGAAGGCAAGACCATGGAAATTGTGTTTACTGTGAAGGCCATTTTCTGACAGATAAAAAGTTCCCTTAAATCACGCATATTTGTGCAAACCTATTCCTCAGATGGTGGTACAGAGGCCGAACACTATCATAGAGGGACCATAGTGCGTCAGCTATCCCACTATCCTAATAGCCGTCTTTAACTTCCCATCAGAGTCCCCATTGATTTGTGGGTAAACAATATTGTTCCAGGGGAGACTCTGATGGAAAGAAAGTTTTTCAACTAAATAACTTCCCCAGATATATAAAATATTCTTTTATCGGCCGTCCGCGTGCCGCCGAAGCTTAGCGGAGGAGCAAGGCCGGGATACAAAAACACGGGACGCAAACGGAGGGAAGAGGAGGAAAAACAATTAGGGAGGAATTATTCTATATTTGTAAAAAGTACTAACAATGGAAATACCCTCAGCAGTAAAAGAAAAAATGACTTCTCTCCATATAGAGAAACATCCAAAATCCATTTGTATTGCAAATTATAAAGGTGGAGTTGGGAAAACGACTATTACGACATTGCTAGGGTATTATTTAGCAAATAAAGGTTATAAAGTTTTATTGTTAGATATTGATCCACAGTGTAGTTTATCTCTTGCTGTGGGATTTGAAATAGAGAAAGTAAGCAAAACTGATAATACAATTTATCACCTCGTAACACCAAACAAATGGCATAAAGCTACCAAAGTTAAATATCAGGAATATATAAATGCAATACCTGACATATATGCACCTAAATCACTAAAGATTATTAAAGGAGCCTTTGATGTTGATCAATTGGATATTGAAATAATTCGAGAAATAGTTAATAATGAAAGTACGGAATACATGCTTTACAATTATTGCAAAAATATGCTCAATGAATATGATGATTTTGACTACATTTTAGTTGATTGCCCCCCAAATAAAATGTATTTGACCCAGGCAATGCTTAGAGCGTGTTCATATTATATGTCTGTAACAATACCGGATAAAATTTCCGTTTATGGTATGCCTCGTTTGATGACCTGGGTAAATCAAATTCCTAGTAATGAAAAACCGTACTTACTGGGATGTGTCTTAAATACAGTCAATAGATTAGGTGGACATGAATTTGGAACGACAAATCAAAAAAATGCAGAACAGGAACTAGTTAACACAATTGGGGGCAAACTAAATATAAAGGAAAAAAGTGTGATTGGGGGAAAGCCAATATTGGCTCACATCCCTCGACTTGATGTTATTTCTAGATTTCTGAGTCAGGGTGCGATTAAAATAGCATGGTTTGATTTAAATGATAGAGCTAGCGAACAAAGAACTGTTTCCGATTTAATGATGACCTTGGTTAAAAGTATTGAAAATCGAATAGCGCAATATGCCAAAATATAATATACTACTAAAAGCTGGTGAACAGCTTCCAGACAATGTTTCGCAGCTAATTATTTCAGTTTTTAATCCTTCTGATATCGTCAAATTGAAAAAATTTGGCGGTAGAATCCAGATTTCAATTACAGCTCCTTTTTCTGAAAAACGGCATCTTGATAAAGGGTTAGTTATTGATGAAGAATTTATTAAAAAACTAATGCAAAATCCAAAGGCAGCCGATGAATATTTAGATATTCTTAGTAAAAAGCAATTAACAATTTTAGGGAAATTACTTCATTTTTCTGTAAATCAGAAATATACTACAAAGGAGATAAAAAATAATATACTTAGTTTTATTCAAGCTCCCGACAAATGGGAGAAAATAATAGGTAAAAGCAATTTCTAAAATCGTGAATTTTAATGAATTCAAGGGAAATTACGGGTAAAACAATAGATGAAACCATAGAAGCAGGCTTATTACCTCCGGTTCTATATAAATACAGAACTTGGGACAATCCGAAGACAAAATCTATTCTCACAGACCGACAGATTTTTATGTCATCTCCATTAAAATTTGACGATCCAATGGACTGCCACAATTTTATTGATTTCGAAGGTGCGTCAATAAGTGAAATTCTAGAATATTGGATGGGTGTTGCTAAAAGAAATACTGACTATATAACGGATGAAGAATTGATTCATGAAGTGGTTAGACTGTTCAATACCCATCCTCTAAATGATTTAATAAATTATGCCATATACAAAACTGAAGAAGAAAAAAAGTTGCTTGGAATTTTATGTTTAACATCGTTGAAAACGAATGAATTTTTGTGGCAGTCTTATGCAAAAAATGCATCCGGCTATTGTATTGGCTTCGATAGTAAAATCTTAGCCGAAGTGATTCAATGTGGAGGAGGATTAATTGATTATGATTATATAGACAAACTGCCAAGGATTTCTCCAATTGATCCTATCATGATGCAGCGCTATAAAATGAGTCAAGTAAAACTTAAAAAATATGAACCCGAACAAGAATATCGATTGATAAAATTGTATTACAAATCGCCTGAAGAAAGTGAAATGTTGCGAAATTTTGGTGTAAAAATCGAACTTCCAAAGGAAGCCTATAAAGAATTGATATTGGGTTATAATATTTCACATGAAGATGAAAGTGAAATTCTTACAATCGTCAAAAGAGATTTCCCTAATATAAAAATCTATCGAGCAGTTATGAAGAGTGATGACAGTATAGAAATTATTTGAACTTAACTGGGACGCCATAACCAGGTGGCAACGAGCATTAAAAGTAGTGGATTAGGCTTTTATTAATTCCAACTCATATATTATCTCCATATCCGTAGTAAAATGCTCTATTGGGGGCCAATTATCAAGTTGATTCCCAACTTTTTCATAATATTTACACAATGCTTCCCCATCCTTATTCATTTTAACCAAAGATATCTTAAACTTTTTGCCCGCGCGAAGGCCATAAACAGAAGCCCAGCCTTTCCATGTATTATTCCCAGCTGGCGCGCGTTTCCAAACGCGTGCCGATTGGTTTAGCGTCTATGACGCCCGACTTAGAAGGATAACCTGGCGTGTTAAGAATGCCACAGTCTTTGACTGGATCTGCAAGCTATTCAATTTCAATTTTTCCGTTAGAAAAGCCTCCATTTTCATCAACGAATTTATAAATATAAATTCCCCGGGGCAATCCGGAAACATTAGCGTCAAACCGATTCGATTTAATGTTTGAAATAGAATTTATGATGTTGCCCTGCAGGTTATATAAGGTAAAGTTATAGCTCGAACCTACCAGGAATCCATTGATCTGAAATGTTGCGATGGAATGTGCCGGATTCGGAAAAACAGACAAGGTAGAAAAAGATTTTTCACCTTGTTCATTGATACCCGAAAGCCCTGAGGAGTCTGTTTTTATTAATGTTGCTTGAAGATCACTCTGGTGAATGGAGTCAGAACAATTTACCGCGAGGATATATCCACCATCCGAGGTTGCCTTCATATCGGCAAAACTATTATACCAGTTCGTTCCATAGGTACGTATCCATTTCACATTACCGGTACTGGTTATCTTCATGAGCGCAGGGTGTGGGATCGTATTGCCTGCATGCGTTCCCGGGACTATTGATCCTAATACATACCCGCCGTCTTTTGTTTGCAGAATGGTCATGGCGGCCTCGGAGCTAAGATTCCCGATCTGTTTTGTCCAGGTTGTATCCCCTTTTGAATCTGTTTTCACAACTTCTATATTTGTATGACCAGAGCCCTGGAACATGGTGCCGGCTATGGCATAGCCCCCATCGGCAGTTTGTATCACAGAGTTGCCTGCACTGTTATAATAATATGGATATTGCGCCATCCATGATATTTTCCCCGCACTCGTCATTTTAACCAGGTAGGCGCCATCAGAGGGTGACAACTCAGCTGCTCCGGTTAATATAAAGCCGCCGTCGCTGGTTTGTTTTACAGAGTTTACGGTGTACACATATTGATTGGATAACATTATGGTCCACAAAGTATCACCGGTGCTATTGATTTTAGCAACCGCGCCTACAGGAGAGCTTCCTACTATTGCCGAAATGCCTACAATAAATCCGCCATCAGTAGTGGGTTCCATGCTTGTTACATTACCGGCCATATTCCCCATGAATTTTGTCCAGGAAATATTACCCGAACCGTCAATCTTAGTAATGCTCGCCCCGGTAACAGAACCAACCGTAGCATTGCCTCCTAACAAATAGCCACCGGAAACCTGCAGAATTGTATTGGCTGTGCCGTCTGGCATATTGATATACCCATTAAATGAAGAATTTCCTTTTGAATCCGTTTTAAGAAAATAATCTCCAATCTGAGTGGGCGTGAATGTGTATCCACATGCAGCGTATCCGCCATCTGAGGTTGTAATAACAGACGTGCATGTTGAAATGTCGCCTGAAACGGTATAGTTTTTCTCAAAAAGGATTTGAGCGTCAGCGGATTTGTAACAGATGGAGAAAATAAAAAGGATATAGAAGAAATTTTTCATTTTTTTTAAAAGTTTTAATGTTAGGGGCAAACTAAGGCATAAAATTCATGACGCCCAAGTTTTTGGGCTTTTATTAAAAAGATCTTCAAGCTCGCGCCATGTCTGAGCAGAGTGGGAACTTGCCTGCCTTTCGGCGGACAGGGTGTGTTAAAAATCACATAGTCTTTTGACTGGAATTACCTGTATGCATCCTTTCGGTCGGCAACTTCAAATACAAAAATATACAGGATTTTATCTTCAATGGTATAAAGAACGCGGTAATTGCCAACTCTCAAACGGTATTCATTCTCAGTGTCCGCAAGCTTTATGGAGTTATGCCCTCTTGGGTTGTCAGCTAATGCGTAGATGCCATGCCTGACTTTATCGTACTGCGATGCAGGTAAGTCTTTTAATTGTTTTAAAGCCTTTTTGGAGATCCCGACTTTATATTTCACTCTTTTTCAGGCCTTTTTTACCATGCTGTTTGTCAAGGACTTTTACAGCATCTTCCCACGGGATAAATTCAGCATCTTTTTTTGCTTCCTCAATTTTAAGATGGTCAAGATAATCTTCAAGAAAAGCAGAATGCCTTTTCATATCAAGGGTCACTTTTTTCACCCTACCCCTTGTATCCCTTTCAAATTTTACGCCTGCAAGTTTACTCATATTACCTTTTTAAACGCTGCTAAGATACAATTAATTCCATATTTACAAACACAGTTTACAAGTCTTCCGAAGGGTGACCTGGGCGTAAAGAATGGGCAAAGGTCTATTGATCTTCAAGGATTTTCATCGTCATATTTCCTTCCCATCAGGTTCACTACAAGGAAATTTGAAAAGATGACAAAAAGTGAAACAAAATCAAAAATATTTTCGCTTGTATTGCATTGAAATATAAAGCAATAAAAAATATTTTTCAAATTCATCCACCCACTTGGGCAGTTCGCTATATATGTACTTAAAAACAATTACGAATTATGAACACGAAGTCTCGCGATAGCAATTACGAATTGGCTTACACAAGAAAATCATGCGTCAGCCACTTACGCCTTACGCCTTATCCCTTACGCCTTATATTATGTTCACTCAAATAATTGATATTAAATATTTTACGAGAATAAGGAATACAAACTGTATACAATTGGTGCAAAATGTACACCCAAACGAACACTTAGAGTGTTCATTATTAATATTTTATCAAAAATATTAAAGAAAAAACGGGAAAATGTACACCCATATGAATTTTCAGATGGCTCATTATCTATAGGTTACTAAAATTAAAAACGGGAAAAATGCTGAAATATATGAACGATATGTCGCACTTTGTTCAACTTTTTTTGATCACCGGCATCATGCGCCAGCCAATTTTCAAATTGTCTTATTGCCTAATTGCCCAATTGTTTGGCACTTCTCAGGAAGTTATCATACGCCGAGATTACAGCAATAATAAACCCTTTACGTCCATCGAGGAAACCGGTTTTGATAATGTAGAACTTTATGAAGGTAGCTATCGGGCCAAAGATCATTTTGAAAGCGGAACCTGTCCTGCCTTTAGACAGTCGTTCGGCGGCAATGAGGCTGCTGTATTTGTTTACTTTGCCCACATGCTGCTCAATGCTATTGAAAGAATAATGAAGAAGATCGCCTTTGAGTTTTACGGCTTTTATATTGTCGCCATACACAAGTCGTTCATGCGCATAATCGCCTTCCCACCTGGCAATGCGACGGTCAAAAAGTCTCAGTTTGGTATCGGGGTACCAGCCCCCATG
>Ga0207008_10267_pt1 | contig 11504 bp, 8 predicted proteins | sample Alteio_BWMinCont_83_FD_153489 | JGI IMG/M metagenome (GOLD analysis project Ga0207008, IMG submission 153489) | Enriched cells from forest soil in Barre Woods Harvard Forest LTER site, Petersham, Massachusetts, United States -... | ecosystem: Environmental > Terrestrial > Soil > Temperate forest >... | reverse complement strand
CGCTGTGCGTTACGAATCCGGGGGCGGTGGTGCGGGGGGAAGCGATCGAGGAAGCGGCGGGGGAAGTAAGCCCTCGGGCTAAGAAGTGGTATCGGTTTTGGCGGTAGTAGCGAAGAGCGGGTCTCAGAGGACTCGCGCGGACCTGACGGTCCGTCCTACGTTCGGATTGTGCACCAGGATTTAGCGCGGAAGAGCATCTTCACAGGCGCGGAGAACCTCGTCAAGTCAGAATGAGGAGTTGACGATGAAATTCAAGTACCCTCGACGCCTGACTGGCCGAAAGCGTCCGCGCTCGATCAAGGCCGTCGACTTAGGTGCTCATTCTGGTCCGCTCCGCTTGGTCGCATTCTCGGACTACCGCGTACAAGACATTGAGCTACTAATCGAGGAACTCTCGAAACTCCAACCTCGCGCCGACTTGATACTTTACGCTGGAGATGACATCAAGAGATTCCGCCCACCTGGCGGAAGGAATCTCTTCGAAGCAATCGCATCCCAGGCCCGCTACGGACTGTGCGCCGTTGTAGGCAATGACGAAGAGCCTTCGGTAAGAAAACTTGTTTCGGGCACGGCGGTCCTAAACGTCCACCTAGTTCCGGCGACGCTCGGGAGCTACGCGATTCTTGGGCTGGAAGGTGCGCCGGACCGGCCTGACATGGTAAGGATAGGCTCCATTCTTTACTCTGAACAGGAAATCGCAAAGCACCTAAGCCTTCAGCGAAGGACCGTGGGGGCGGCGCAACTCATTATCGTGAGCCATGCTCCTCCAGAAGGAATATTGGACCGTGCTGTGCGATTCTCACCGGATAAAAAGCCTCGGTCGATCGGTTCGCGAGCACTCAGAAAGTTCGTAAAAGACCGCAAAGAGGTTGTTCTTGTCGTGTGCGGACACGTCCATCGGTGCGGCGGGCTGCACAAGAAGGTCTATGGCACCTCGGTTGTGAATGCAGCAAACCATGACGACTGCAAGGCGATAGCTCGATTCGCAATTATGGAATTGGAATCGGCCGGCTTGGAGACAATCGAGTGGAGACAGATACGACCGGTTTGTATTGTGCCAGGCATAGGCCCCGTTTCAGCCGAGCGTTTGAGAGGGATCGGTATCCGAACAGTAGAGGAACTCGCGGCTGCTCCTGCCGAGATCGTCTGTCGAACTGTCCGTTTCGGTCATTCACCTGAAGTTCTAATGGCAAGGGCCCGGGCGATTGTTGAGAACCGACCCATATTCCTTCGTCCTCCGAGATCAACTGGGGACGACGAAGTGTTCTTGGACATTGAGACCGATCTCAACCAAAAATACATCTGGCTAATCGGCTTCTGTGTGGGCGGGAAAGGTAAATACCACGGCTTCTTCGCAGAGTCTCCAAGAGAAGAGAAGAAGATTCTCCTCGACTTTCTAAGCTTCATGGAAGGTCATCCTGAAGCAAAGCTTCTGACATGCTCTGGTAGTCGGTTCGAGGAACGCGTAATCCGGGGCAGATTGACTTTCCACGGTTTGTCCACGGCGGTCTGCGACCGGACGATTGATCTCTATCAAGACATCTCCCAGACCGTTGCCCTCCCCACAACGTCCTGTCAAGTTAAGCTGATTGGAGCCTCTTTCGGGTATCGTTGCAAGCACCCAAATCTGGATGGGTACGGAGTTGCTTTGCTCTATATGCACACCTATCAGAAATCAAAGCATCGGTTGCAACGTAGAAAACTTGGAAGGAAGCTGATCGAATACAACGAAGACGACGTTCGGAGCCTTCCGTTCATACTCAATGCTCTTGAAGACCTCTGGAAGAAAGAAGAGTCCGGCAGGGGTGGCTGACGGAGGAGTATCAAGAGGCGCTGGCGGAGGCGCTGTGCGTTACGAATCCGGGGGCGGTGGTGCGGGGGGAAGCGATCGAGGAAGCGGCGGGGGAAGTAAGCCCTCGGGCTAAGAAGTGGTATCGGTTTTGGCGGTAGGACTCCACACTGGGTTTGCGGAAACTACTGCTAATGCATTGATTTCGTAGAGCCGAGCGGAAGCTCGGCTACAGGCTGAAAGCCCGCCCCACCAACAAGCAGAAGCAGCGTGTGGAGTCGCTGAGACGAATCCTGGTGATTCCCCACCAACCTTCAGAGCCGACCTTCCAAGAACAAAAATGGACCTGGGACTCACAATGCGTGAGCTGTGCTGGCATGCCGTGGCGGTGCGGCATCAGCATGAGCGGCGGGTGGCTAAGGCGCTTGAATCGAATGGCGTGGAGATGTTTGTTCCTCTGTATCGGGCGCGGCGGCGGTGGTCGGACCGGGTGAAGGAGATCGACGCGCCGTTGTTTCCGGGGTATGTATTCGCGCGGGGGAACGCGCTGCGGGCTCCGGGGGTGATCCGGATTGTGGGGCGCATCGAGGACGCCGAGATCGGAGATATCCGCAAGGCGGTGGAGTCGAAGCTGGCGCTGGGGCCGTGGCCCTATTTGAAAGCGGGCGACCGGGTGCGGATTCGCGAGGGTCCGCTGCGGGGGGTGGAGGGGACGCTGCTGCGGGAGCAGGACTGCCAGAGGCTGGTGATCGCGATTGAGCTGCTGAAGCGCTCGATCACGGTGGAGCTGGAGCCGGAGATGGTGATGGAGGCGAGCGTATGAAGTTCTTGACGCTGAGCGTGTTGCTGTGGTCCGGGTTAAGAGCCCAGGATCCGCTGCCTGCCGTGGGCGGGAATCTGCCGGCGCGTCCGCTGGTGGCGAACGATCTGCTGTCGGTGGCGGTGTATGGCGCGCCGGAGCTGACGCGCACGGTGCGGGTGTCGGCGGCGGGATTGATCCGGATGCCGATGCTGAAGCAGACCATCGACGTGACCGGCCGGATGCCCGCGGAGGTGGAGGCGAGTATCGCGGAGGCGCTGACGGAAGAGGATCTGCTGGTGGACCCGGCGGTGACGGTGACGGTAGCCGAATACTACAGCCGTCCCATCAGCGTGGCCGGGGCGGTGCGGCTTCCGCTGACGTTCCGGGTGTATCAGAAAACCTCGCTGCTCGAAGCGCTGACGCGGGCCCAGGGCTTAAGTCCTGAGGCCGGCGCGGAGATTCTGGTGACGCGGCCGGGGCGGGAGCTGGGAGATCCTCCGCTGATCTTCAGAGTTCCGGTGAAGGGACTGATCGATGGAGCGGACCCGGAGCTGAACCTGGTGCTGGAGGGCGGGGAGGATGTGCGGGTGCCGGCGGTGGGCCGGGTGTTCGTGGTGGGGAACGTGAAAAAGCCGGGGGCGTTCGCGCTCGAAAACGGGTCCGGGATGACGGTGCTGAAGGCGCTGGCGCTGGCCGAGGGGCTGGCTCCGTACCCGATGAAGCAGGCCTACATTTACCGGCGCGGAGATGCGGCACCGGAGGAGGCTCCGCAGGAGTTGCTGGTGGAGCTGCGCAAGATTCTCGACCGCAAGTCGCCGGACGTGGCGCTGGGGGCCTACGACATCCTTTATATCCCGGATAACCGGACGGCGCGGCTGACGGCCGAGACCATCGAGAAGGTGATCGGGTTCGGGGCGGCGACGGCATCGGGAGCGCTGGTGCTGGGTGTGAACCGGTAGTGCGGGAGGGAGCGGAAGAAATGGCGGCGCGCGAGCCCCTGAACGAGAATCTACCGGTGCTGGCGCCGTCCTATGCGCTGCCGCCGTATGCGGCGCCCCCGCTCACTTCCTTCGGCGAGGAGGAAGACGAAGCGGCCAAGATTCCACTGTCGCAGTACCTGTGGATTCTGAAGCGCTACCGCTGGCGAATCGCGGGATTCGTGGGGGCGGCGGTGCTGGCGACCTGGATCATCTCGGCGCGGCTGACGCCGATTTACGAATCCGTGGCGACGGTGGATATCGACCGGCAGTCGCCGCCGGGGGTGGTGGGCGCGGACGCGGCGCGGGCTCCGCTGAACGATGCGGACCAGTTTCTGTCGACCCAGCTCCGGCTGGTGCAATCGGACTCGGTGCTGCGGCCGGTCGATCAGCGCTTCCAGCTGCGCAAGCAGGAGGGGCAAGCCGCGGCCCTCAGCGCGGGGCGCGGGCAGGAAGCGCCGGTGGAGCTGAAGCGGCTGCGGGTGACGCGGCCTCCCAATACGTATCTGATCCAGATCAGCTACCGCTCGGAAGATCCGCAAATGGCGGCCGATGCGGCCAACGCCATCGCGGAGAGCTACCGCGAGCTGACCTACAATCTGCGCATCCGCAGCGCGGCCAGCCTGGCGGGGTTCATGGAGGGGCAGATCGAGGAGCTGAAGGCCAAGATGGAACGGTCGAGCCAGGCGCTGGCGAAGTTCGAGCGCGACCTGAGCGTGATCAGTCCGGAGGAGAAGACCAATATTCTGGCCTCGCGGCTGCTGCAATTGAACACCGACTACATTCCGGCCACGTCCAACAAACTCGATGAGCTCACCAGCATTTTGATCGACGCCGATTCCGGGGTGAACGACCCCGCCGCCTCGCATGACGTCTCTCCGCTTGAAAGCCAGCGCTCCTGGGAGAAGCAGGCGGAGGAGAACATCGTCGCGCGCCTTGAAAAAGGCGGATTGCTCGCGCCTCCCGGCCCGGTCGACGACGTGCTCAACACCGTGGTCAACAATCTGATCGTCTCGGCCGGATTGAACATCGACGCCAAGTGCCGCGTCCTGCTCACCACGCCGCTTGAGACATTCTCCATCGGCCACACCGTCGTGATCAGCCGCGGATTAATCGACGTCCTGCCCGACGAAGCCTCGCTCGCGCTGGTGCTGGCCGCCGAGCTTTCCCACATCGCCCTGGGCCACCGCACTCAGACCCAGTTCGCCTTCCACAACCGCACCATGCTGAGCGACTCCGACCTGTTGCAGCAATTCCACTTCGAGCATTCTCCGCAGGAGCTCGATCAAGCCGGCAAGAAAACCATCGAGATCATGCGCGCCTCGCCCTATCAGAAGACCGCCAACGCGGGCCTCTTTCTGAAGGCGCTGGCGGCGCGCGAGCCATCCCTGCCGCGCCTGCTGGCCGCGAGCCTCGGCAACCAGCTTGCCAACACAGAAGCCCTGGCGCGCCTGGCCGCATTCGCCGAGTCGGCCCCGGCCCTGGACGAAGAAAAACTAGAACAGATCGCGGCATTGCCTTTAGGCTCCCGCGTAAAACTAAATCCCTGGAACAACAAAATCGAGTTAGTCAAAACCCGTCCCCTGGCCCTGCTCTCCCCCCGCGAAAAGATGCCCTTCGAAGTAACCCCCTTCGCCCTGCACCTGGTGCGAATAGAAGCCATCCCCGCGGTACCCCTCAGCCAATAACTCTTCTTCAATTTCCCTTGTGGGGCGGGCTTTCAGCCCGCAGCCGAGCTTTCGCTCGGCTCCGCCGGAGCTAAGCCCCCTGCATCTCCTCCAGCCGGTCCCCCGTCGCCTTCTCCACCTCCGCATGCAAACTCCCGCCATGCGAGTCCATCGTCACAATGGCGACGAAATCATGCACCCGCAGGTGCCACATCGCCTCCGGAATCCCAAACTCCAGCAGCTCGAATCCCAGCACCTCATCAATCAGCCGCGCATAAAACTGCGCCGCCCCGCCGATCGCATTCAGATAAACCGCGCCATGCTCCTTGAGCGCCGCCAGCGTCTTCAAGCCCATCCCGCCCTTGCCGATCACCGCCCGCACCCCGTATCGCCCGATCACCGTAGCCTGATACGGCTCCTCCCGCGAGCTGGTGGTCGGACCCGCCGCCTTCACCGTCCACTTCTCGCCCTGCTTCAGCATCACCGGACCGCAGTGATACAGCACCGCCCCCTGCAAATCCACCGGCGGCGGCGTCTTCATCAGATGCGCGTGCACCGCATCGCGCCCCGTAAACATTTCGCCGCTGACGATCACCACGTCGCCGACCTTCAGCGCCCGCACCTGCGCCTCCGTCAACGGAGCCCGCAGCACCACCTCGCGCCCGCTCAGCGGAAACCCTTCGCCCGCAGCCATCTTCTGAACCTTGCGAGCCGGATCGCGATACAGCCACCCCGTAATCGCGCCGCTCGACACATCCAGCCTTACGCCCAGCCGCCGGTACGCCCAGCAATCGTACGCCACCGACACAAAAAAACTCGCCGGCAGCCGATTCGCCGCCATCACCTTGCACCCGATCAGCGAAACTTTCCCGCCAAATCCCATCGCCCCCACGCCGATCCGGTTGGCTTCCTCCATAATCCCGGCTTCCAGCTTCGCCAGCTCCGGCACCGGATTCGTGTCATCCAACGTGCGGAACAATTGCTGCTTCGCCAGCAGGTATCCATGCGCCCGATCGCTCCCGATGCACACCCCCACCGCGCCCGGAGCGCACCCCTGCCCCTGAGCTTGCCATACCGAATGCAGAATGCACTTGCGCACACCCTCCAGATCGCGCCCCGCCTTTCCCAGATGATCCAGCTCGCACGGCAGCGAATATTGAATGTTCTTGTTCTCGCAGCCGCCGCCCTTTAGGATCAGCTTCACCTCGATTTCGTCGCGCTCCCACTGCTCGAAGTGAATAATAGGCGTCTCTTCGCTGACGTTATCGCCCGAATTTTTTCCCGTCAGCGAATCCACCGAATTCGGCCGCAGCTTCCCGCGCCGCGTAGCCTCCGCCACCGCCTCCCGAATCGCCTTGCGGATCGCAATCTGGTTCACCCCCACCGGAGTATGCACGTCGAAAGTCGGCATCCCGGTGTCCTGGCAAATAGGACCCTGATCCTCGGCGGCCATATCGATATTCGTGGCGATAATGCTCAGCGCCTGCGACGCCTGCGTCTCGGGCGTCTCCGCCGCGACCGCTACCCCCATGGCCTGCCGTACGTCCGGCGGCAGATTCGTGGAAGTCTCGGTAATCAGCTCAATCAAACTCTCATGGAGGAATTGCATGGTGGGATTCCTAATTCTACCCCGCACCATCGCCCCCCTCCGCCCGCCCAGTACCAACGGTACATGGAACCGTCTCCTTCCTGTGCTATCTTCAGAAATGACGGTCCCCGCGCGCCGTTGTTTCGGAGTCTCTTTCCCATGCGACAACTTCTTTGCATTGCCATGATGATCGTTGCGCCCCTGCCGGCGCAAGTGCTGCTGAACACCCTTCCCTCCCGGGAATTCGGACAGCCCAAGCTGGTGAATCCCCTCACCTCCACCGCTCCCAACCTGGTGGAGGGACGCGAATTCAACAGCCCCGCCAGCATCGCCTTCGACTTCTCCGTCACGCCGCCCATCGTCTACATCGCCGACGTCGGCAACAACCGCGTGCTGGCCTGGAAGAACTCGGCCGCCGCGGCATCCGGCAGCACGGCGGATCTGGTCATCGGCCAGCGCGACCTGGTCTCCACCTTGGCGGGCGGCCCCGGCACCAGTTTCACCAACGGCCTCCTGTATCCGGTAGCCATCGCTGTGGATTCCAAGGGCAACCTGTACGTGGCGGATTCGGGACACAACCGCATTCTGCGCTATCCCTCGCCGTTTGGGCCGCAGCAGTCCGGCGGCCCCGTGACCGCCGACATCGTGATCGGGCAAAAGAGCGTCAGCTCCGGCACGTCCGCCAACGAAGGCAACGGCCAGACCCCCAGCAACAAGACCTTGTTCCTCTGCTGCGGCCCCAATAGCTCTCCTCTGTCGATCGGGATGGCTTTCGATGGCAACGGAAACTTGTGGGTCACCGATCCCGGCAACAACCGCGTGCTGCGCTTCTCGCTGCCTTTGGGCGCCAACGAGCCGCCCGCCGACTTGGTGTTAGGGCAGTTCGACTTTGTCAGCTTTGCGCCTCAGCCTACTTCGCCGGGCACCGCCTCCCAATTGAACAAGAGCGCCCTGGTTGAGCCGGGCGGCCTGACTTTCGACGCCTCCGGACGCCTTTACGTGTCCGACGCCTACTCGCGCGTTCTCGAATTCCAGCCCCCCGGAAGTCTCAACGGCCAAGCCGCGGATCGGATCCTGGGGATCCCGCCCGGACAAAAGCTGCCCGTCTATCCGACTTCCTCGACCCTCGGATCGATTAACCAGAGTAACCAGATCGTGGGCCTGCCGAGCGGCGTCTTCACCAGCGGCAACTATCTATTCGTGGCCGACACTCCGCAGAACCGCGTGGTGCGCTATGACCAGTACAGCAACTGGCTTGCGGAATCCACTAATATCCCTTCTCCGGTGCAGGCGGCCGTGATCGGCCAGCCGGACAGCGCCTCCGGCCTGCCCAATCGCAACCTTGCTCAGCCCAACGCCAGCGGTCTGCTTGTCCCTCAGGGGGGCGCCTTCAACACCGCTACCAATGAAGTGTGGATCGCCGACACCGGCAACAACCGGGTCCTCATCTTCCCGCAATCGGGAACTCTTCAGTTCACCTCGGCGAACCGGGTCTTGGGCCAGTTGGACTTCCCCTACGGCGCCACCAATCTCATCGAAGGCCGCGAAGTCTTCGTGAACGGGGCCGGCTTCGCGGGCGGAGCCATCGTCGTCGACAAGAATTCCAGCCCCCCGCATCTCTATATCGCGGACACGCTCAACAACCGGATTTTAGGTTTCAAGGATGCCCGCAGCGTCGGCGGCGACGCGCGTGCCGGAGCGCAAAAAGCGGACCTGGTCATCGGCCAGCCCACCTTCTACACCAATCTGGCCAACTACTCGCCTAACAATATCCTCTCCAGCGATTCGCAAACGCCCAACAGCACCGGAATGTTTCACCCCGTCGGAATCTTCGTCGATGCGGCCGGCAACCTCTATGTAGCCGATTCCGGCAACGGCCGCATCCTCCGCTTTCCGGCGCCTTTCTCCCAGGCCCCCGGCGTGGTGCAGCAGGCCAACCTGGTGCTCGGCCAGCAGAATTTCAAGGCCGCCAACACCGACCCCGACCAGCGCACTCTCCGCGCTCCCTACGGCCTCACGCAATTCAACGACGGAAGCCTGGCGGTTTCCGATTATCTGTACAACCGCGTCCTGATTTTCACCAAACCCGCCGGCGGCGACTATACCAATGGCCAGTCCGCGTCCGCGGTTCTGGGGCAAAAGGACTTTATCTCCACCGGGACCGGCAACACCACGTCCAACCTGAACTTCCCCCACCACATTGCCAGCGACAGCTCGGATTTCCTTTACGTGGCCGATACCAGCAACGGCCGCATTCTTGTGTTCGCGAATGCTTCGAAGACCGTCTCCGGCAATCCCGCCGCGCTGACCATCCCGAATTTGAACGTTCCCTTCGGAGTCGCCGTCAGCGGTTTGACCGGAGAAGTGTGGGTGGCCAACACCAATGGCGCTCAGATCTACCGTTTCCCGGCATACGCCACGTTGCAGGGAAATCCCGTACCCAGCGACACGATCTCTTCCAACGGTCCGCTGGCGCTCGCGCTCGACCAGTATGACAACCTCATCGTGGCGGAGCTCACCAATCGCATCTCGTTCTATTTTCCCGCGATGTTCTACCGCAGCGTGGCCAACTTCGCGGCCGGAACCGGTAACTCTCCCGTGAATATGACCCCCGGGATGCTGGCGGAGCTGGCCCGCTTCGGCAGCGATTTCAGCCTCACCCCCACTAGCGGCTATCTGCCCGCGCCCTGGCCCACCACCGGCGTCAACGACGTCGCCGTCACCGCCAATGGAATCCCCACGCCCATCTTCGGCCTGGGCACCAACGTGATCTATATAGAAACCCCCAACGAGCTGCCCGATTCCGGCACGGCGGATTTCGTTGTGTACGCGCCTTCCAGCGGCCAGATTCTGGCGGCGTTCACTTTCACGATGCAGCAAGCCGCGCCCGGAATCTTCACCGCCGCCGCCAACGGCTTGAACCAGGCGGCCGCGCAGAACGTCGCCGCCGACGGAACCATCACTCTCAATAATCCGGGTAATCCGGTTAAGGCGGGCGGGGTGATTACGCTGTGGCTCACCGGCGCCGGTATCATTCCAGGACTTCCCGCCGACGGCTCGCGGCCGGGCGGGGCGTTTCCGACCACCAGCACTCCTCAGGTGCTCATCGGAGGCTTGCCGGCCACGGTGCAGTATTCCGGCACATCGCCCGACCTTCCCGGCTTGTGGCAGATCAACGCCGTGGTCCCGGCCAACGTCGCTCCCAGCAACCTCGTCGGCGTGGTAGTGGTGATGTCGCCCTACGACTACCCGAGCAATTGGGGCGGAACATCCGCCAACGGAGGCCCCGGCCCCGACCGCCAGCTCACCGTCGCGAACGGCTTGATCCCCACCATCGCCGTCAAACAGTAACTAACTCTCTCTATACTTGCCTGCCTAAGCACGTGGCGCAGACACTCGTGTCTGCCGCGCCGAGACTCATCTCGGCGCTCCGCCTTCAACTCCCCTTCAACACCTCCGCGATATCTTTCTCCGCCACCGCGCCCTCTTTAATGACGCGCCAATACGGCTCCGTAATATCGATGGTAGTAGCCCCGAGCCCCGTAGCCCGGCCCCCATCCAGCACCAGATCCAGCCGCCCGTCCATAGCCCCAAACACTTCGATCCCGCTCGAGCAAGTAGGCTGCCCCGACAAATTCGCGCTCGTAGAAACCAGCGGCTGACCGAGCCGCTCCAGCAGCGCCGTAGCGACTTTCGATTGCGCCTGCCTCAGCCCCAGCCGTCCCGTATTGCCGGTAACCTTCAGAGGCACCCTCTGCGATCCCGGCACGATAATCGTCAGCGCCCCCGGCCAAAAATGCCGAGCCAGCAGATAGAATCGCCCCGAGACTTCGCGGACTAATTCCTCCGCCATCACCACATCGCTCACCAGCAGCGGCAGCGCCCGCTCCTCGCGTCGCCCCTTCGCCGCAAAAATCCGTCCCACGGCATGCAAATTCAGTGGATCGCAGACTAGTGTATAAAGCGCGTCGGTAGGAATCGCCACGATCCCTCCCCGCCGCACCACCGCCGCCGCGCGCTCGATGGCCCGCATCCCCGGCTTGTCGGCATCGATCTCGATGAGGTCGGTCGCCACAGACGTTAGTGTAGCTCCCCCGTAAAAGTCCCGCTCCAGTAAACTCCCGCGACCCGTGCGCGCACCCGCTCCACCATCTCGCGCGCAATCGCGACACCCTCGCCATCGGCTCCCGCGATCCGCGCCACGATCTCCGCCGGCACCGCCACGCCCAACTCATGGATCGTGTACTCCGCATCGCGCACATTACTCAACGGCCGCACTCCCACGATCACCGGCAGCCCGCACCTGTCCAGGAATCTCTCCAGCACCTCCACGTCGTAAACCGGCCGCGTGACCACGAACTCCGCGCCCTCCAGCGCCGGTAGTTCATCCGCCGGATTCACCATCACCCCCGCCAGCAGCGCCGTCCGCGACCCCAGCGAGTTCCCTCCCAAATCGAGCCCGAGATTCAGTTGCGTCGCCACGTTCGCAACCCCCATCGAATCGCACAGCAGGTTCCGTAGGCCCATCGCATGGGCGCCCAGCAGTTCGCGAACCCCGCCCGCACGAACCGGAAGCACTGTCTCGATCCCCGCCTGTTGCTGGATAAGCTGGCAAGTAACCGCCGCACTCAACCGCGCCCCCTGCCCCTCGACGACCACCACCGCGTCGGCACCCTGTTCC
>Ga0207008_10294_pt1 | contig 11514 bp, 18 predicted proteins | sample Alteio_BWMinCont_83_FD_153489 | JGI IMG/M metagenome (GOLD analysis project Ga0207008, IMG submission 153489) | Enriched cells from forest soil in Barre Woods Harvard Forest LTER site, Petersham, Massachusetts, United States -... | ecosystem: Environmental > Terrestrial > Soil > Temperate forest >... | reverse complement strand
AGGATGGCCCGGCGCCGAGAGAAAGTCCGTTCGATACATGCGTGGACGGATCCTGGACGTGGGTTGCGGCGCGGGCCGGGTGGCACTGGAACTTCAACGCAGAGGCCTCGACGTGGTCGGCCTCGATGCGTCGCCCTCCGCCGCCCGAGCGGCCAAGATTCGAGGCGTCCACGAGGTGTGGTCAACGCCAATTGAGAATCTGGATTCGAGGATCGAATCCTTTGATTCGATCGTGCTCTTCGGCAACAACTTCGGCATCTTCGAGACTCCGAGACGGGCCCGTCAGATACTGACACGATTGGCCAAATCGACAAAGCCGGGCGTACGGATCTTCGTTGAGAGTACGAACGCGTATGGCGGGGGAGCGCCCGCGTTCGACCGCTCGTACTATCAGCTGAACAAAGCGCGCGGCCGAAGTCCGGGACAGGTGAAACTGCGCTATCACTACGGTGACCTCGTCGGTCCCTGGTTCCAGTGGATCTATGTCACACGAAGCGAGTTGCGCTCGATTCTGGTGGGGACGGGTTGGCACATCGAACGCGTCGTCGGAGCACACCCGAGTGAGCCGTACGTCGCGATGATCGTGAAGGATTCACCGTGAGGGTGTGCGCCAGGAATGAACGCCACCGGCTTCGGTCACGGGCCGTAGAGCGCGGGAGTCAGTCCTGCTCTCGACAGAGGCAGAAGGGGTGACCAGCGGGATCGAAGAGTTGATGGACCGAGACGCGGGCGCCGAGCGAGACCGCCTCGGCGACGGCCGAGTCGAGGTCGCCCACCTGAAAGTCAAAATGCATCATCGGGCGTTGGTCTCCAGATTGCGGCGGCCACACGGGGGGCTGGAAGTCGGGGGCCTCCTGGAACACGACGTAGATCGGTCCGTCGGGCGGCGCGATGATTGCCGTGCCCGGTTCCTGATGGACGACCGGCCAACCCAGCAATTGTGAGTAGAAACTCGCCAAGGCGCGCGGATCCGGAGCCTCGATGGCGGTGCCCCACCACATACCGGTCACGCGAGAGTCCACGTCGGGATTCTGTCACACCGGGAGCTGTCGCCGACGGCGCACGCCCGAGTTCAAGACGGGTTGGAGTCGCGACGCCTCTAGGCGGCGCTCAGTGATGCGAGCAGGATCCGGCTGCCCCGATTGTACGGAGATCGCCGGTCGAGGCCGGTCGCCGATCGTCGGTCGTCGCCAAATCCTTGGTCGTTGTGGCGTCGCCGATCCCCGGTGAGCGAACCGCCGCAAATGCCGCAGATGGAGGTGTCGAGGAAATCGGCGTGCGAACATTCGGCCGGATCGAATCGGAAGTCCCCCCACATGCCAAAAGCGGACGAGATTTCATGCAGTTTTTCGGGATCCAGTTGAGATCGGTCGTCGGGGCCGTTATTGAATCCGAAGCAGTCGGCGCAAACTCTTATCTTCACGGTGACGCTCATACATCTCCCCAGCCCGAACCGCATTTTCACGCATAAATCGTCTGGCAACTATCGATCAATATAGTCCGTTGGTGCCCTAAATGAGCAGGTCGGGGGCCAATTATCGCCCGAATTTGCATACAAACTGGTTACTAATGGTGCGGGACCGTATATCGAGCGAATAAATGGATTCCAACGAAGATCCAAAGCACGATCAAGATCACACGACCCGAAACTCGTTCTTCCATCATGGCCACGGCACGACTCAGGGTCGATACATGATTAGGCCGTAGCCGACCGGCGACCTCAATGAAAACGCCTGCGGCGAGCAGCGCGATCCACATCGTCGTCCCCACCATCTTAGGAATCTCGAATTCGACGCAACTGTCTGAGTTGATAGAGCTGGAACGCTCCCGCGAGCAGCCACGCGAGACATATCCAGCAGCGCACCCAGCGGACCGCAAGAAGGTGATCGACCGTGGTACTCAATGTAGGAACGCTGGTTGATCGGCCACCGAGGAGCAGTCCAATTGCTTCGAGAACAATCACTGCGGTCATCAACGCAAGCCATGGCGCGACGGTCGACAGTGTGGATTCACCAGATCGGCTTCGGATATCAGCAGATATAGCGCCACCGTTCGAAAGGCCCCCGAGAAGACCATAGATAACCACAAACACGAGGCATGGAATCCCAACCAGAAAGTAGGAAAGTGCGCTGAACGGCGCTACGCCCGACGTTACCCAGGCGTAGGCGATCAACACCGCTCCCAGTGTCGCGCGCTTCATTTGGTCAGAATACCGATGAACAACCCGGTGTTAAAGGCTATGACCTTGACGTCATAGTCACACGGACGCACCGTCGAATGTTCGGCGGAGCTGGAGCGCGAGGCGAGGGAAGACAAAAGACGCGAGGAAGATCGGGAGAAAACTCTTCCCGGTGCATCGGAAGGCGACGGTTTGATCTTCGGCCGCTTCGAAGGTCTCGGTGCGGCTGGACTTACGTCCGCTGCGAACCTGCAGAGTGTGCCGGCCCGGTCCGATTGGAACCTCAAGTGTGTCGTTCATGGCGAGGGAACCGGCACTCTGGCCGTCAACGACGACGTCGTACGCTCCTCGTCGGACTTCGACTCCGATTGCTTTATGAGTCACTTTGAGGGTTGCGGTCATAGTTCATCCTCCCATTGTCGGAAAGTGTTGTTCATACGTCATTGGTCTTTCCCACCAAACTAAGTGAACAGACGAGGCCATGAACCGCCTGGCGTGAGAAACGGTGGTATGCGAGGCCGCGGAACTGCGGATGGACCTCTCGCTGGCGTCGTTTGACCTAGCCGGGAATTTGGGCAATCGGAGGATCAGCTCCCGTGCTCCCCGGCACGAGAGGATGCATCGTAATTCGACCGCAAAAGTGAAAGCCGCCGAGGCGGATAAATACTCGGTACGCGCCGTTCACTCTCGGGAGTGTCACCGACATCGTTCTTGTACTGATGCATTTGGAGGGCGGATTGCCGAAGGGCATGTCGGTGCCGTAAATCATGAAGGAGGCGAGTCCACCGTTACTTTTTAAAGTAACTGTCGGCAACTCAGTGCCCTTCTTCAAGCCCCCTATGTCATTGAAATCACGATCAGCCACGTCCTGTTGAACGACCAAGAGTCGAGTTCCTCCAGGCCCTAAGAACGCGGCAGTCGGGAATCCACTGAGACGACAATTGTCAGTGCTCGTATTTCGGACCCAAAAGAGGTTGTTGACGTTGCCCATGCCATCAAGAAAGCCGTGAAATGAGACCTGAAGGTCTGAGGGCGCACATGGCCTGGATCGATGGGAAGTGGCATACGCATCGGTGCCAAGCACCGATACTCCGCTCAAGACGAGCGTCGACATCAGAACAAGTCTGCCCAGCCGTTCCATCGACATAGTTCACCACAGGCGACATTTCTTCGCGGTGCAGGAATTGTCGGGCAGATAGCGGTCTCTCGTGGACGATGATCGTGATGGCACGTCAGTCATCCGGCCGGCGTTCGTACGGTCGGGGTACCATGCCACCGGACATTGAGCCAGCACCGACCAACGCGGTCTCGCCGGACTCATCCGCGCAAGTTCTTTTCATTCCTGTAGACCGCGCAAAGCGCCGCTCGTTGATTGGCGTCCAAGTCAGCGTCAGGACGCGAGTCGGGAATGCGACCTCTCCCGACGTCATTGTCGTGTGACGGAGGCAGTTCGAGGTAGCCCTTCCCGACAAGTGTGAGCAACTCCTTCATCGTGCACGTGGGGCTCGCGACACCCCGGCCACATCCGGCCAGGAACAGTGAACCCGCAACGATCGCAACCCCGGAAACAGCAGTTCGCGCAGCGCGACAACCTTTTGATTGACGACGCACGAGTCACCTTCCTTGATGCCCTAGCGATTAATTCGCAATCAACTAACTTCTACGTCGAGCGGTAGGCATTTTAGAGGCGGAGAACAGAAGTTGCCCGCGCGTGAATGTCCGGCAACCCGAGGAGGTTGAGGCAGAAATACTACTGGCGGAATTAGGGGTTCGTCAGTACTGATCGCACGTCGAGGTTGCGGAAGCGAGGCGGCCCACTCATTACTTTGGCCAAACTCGCCGAGAACTCCGAGGTCGCGGGATTGTCCTGTTGTTCCATCGCTTTCTCAAAGGAGGGGAACTGAACTATCGATACGTACGTTCCGGCACGATCGCGGTCTTCGGTGGTCGTTGAAACCGTAGCTGTCAATGCACCCGGATGCTCATCTCGAAATCGCTCCAACGCCGCTGTGACCGCATCAATGTCGGTCGCTTCGAACTCGACTAACTGTATGAACCCTGACATGTCCTGTCTCCTCTTGCTATTCGCTGCCGGCTGGAATTGTACGACCTGAGCAATATCCCCGTCGGACTTTCTCGCGCACTCGGAACTCTGGTGTCGAAGGGAAGGCCTCACGCAACAGTTCTACGACTCTGCATTGGAGACTGCCTTCTAGATCTTCACCATTGCCTCATAAGTAGAATTTGGAATGGACTCTCCGGGCGCGTTGATTGCAGCGGGCCGTGACGCCGACATCTTCGAGTATCGAAAGGGAACTGTCCTTCGACGTTCGCGCAATGGCCGCTCCCAAATTCTCGAAGCGAGAACCATGGAATTCGTTCGCTCCTCGGGTTATCCCGTTCCGGAAGTTTTCGAAGTAGGTGACGACGGCATTGATTTGGTCATGGAGAGGATTTCAGGACTCACGATGCTAGAAACTGCGTCGAATCGGCCGTGGAAGCTGAGGGGTTTCGGCCGAGACCTCGCTGAGTTGCACGTATCTCTCCACAATTTGACGGCCCCTGATTGGATGACAGTTCTTCCATTCGGCCCAGGTGATCGCGTCCTGCACCTTGACCTACATCCTCTAAATATCATCCTTTCGAACAACGGTCCCGTGGTCATTGATTGGACAAATGCTTCACGAGGAGATCCCCTGGTTGACGTCGCGGCGACCTGGGTGTTGCTGGCGTCTGGAAATGTTCCAGGTGGGCGGCTGGACAGAATGATGGCGAGGGTGGGGCGCGGAATCCTCCTGCGGAGTTTTCTAGTTCCGTTCTCGAAATCTGAACTGAATCCGGTGCTGGGAGATGTCGTGGATTGGAAGTCCAGGGACACCAATATGACCTCATCAGAAATCGAAAGGATGCGCGCTCTGCTCTGAGGCGGCTTCGGTCAAAGTCGATTGACTTGAACGGTGTCGGAGGTCTGACGCGACAGAAGTGCCAGTCTGCATTTGATGCTGCGTTGATTTTCCGGTACCGGATAAAGAAGCTGATGCTACGCTTTCGCCGCAAATGCAGAATATTCCCATGCGGAGAAGAAAGACTCGCACCTCGTCTTCCATTCTCGTGGTCGTCACGGTGACTTTGCTTGCGGCTTTCGCGTTACCTGCAGGCGCTGCCGGAAGAACCGTGACGTTTTGCAAGGATGTCGCCGGAGTGGGCGTTATCCTCTCACCCGCATTACCCAGTAATGACTCCGCCAGTGCCATTGCGTCGGCGGTGTCCAAACTGCCCAGTGACGTGACCGCATTAAAGAAGATCCATGTGAAACTGATTGCCGCCGCCGCCACCGCTCCTAGTCCTACGTTGGCTCGCGTCATTCGAGTCGCTGCTACTTCGGTCGTGGAAGAGAGCACCGCCCTCACCAGCTCAATGAATGACGAAGCGGCCGTACTCGCCGATCCCAAGAGCTCCTCGGCAGTAATGACCCTGGCGAGGGACCTCATCGCGGCAATCAGCGCCGCCGCTACCGCGAACGCCTATTTGGCGGTGGACCAACCAACGATCGCTAAGGCTTGCAAGAGCTCTGCTTGATTAGAAATCAACGAGATGGCGTTAAGTGTCGGCGGGTCGACCTACGCACTGTTCGAGAGCTCGAGACGTTGGGAAATCGATGAGGTTGAATTGCCTATGACACCGTTGCGTGGCGCACGACAGCTTTTATTCCTTGCTCAACTTGAACTGGATTGGTGACGTGGTCGCATCTCCACCAAGGTTGTTCGCGGCATTGATGGAGCAGTTTCTGAGATTCACAATCGAAGTTCCGCACTTGCCGACTCCAATCATTCCGGCAATGACTTTGAAGTTAAATGCGGGTAGTGCGCCATTTGCGTTGGTCCTCGCAGTCTCGTGCGTTGAGATCGCGCAGCCACTATCACCGATGGCGGCTCTCAAGCATTCACTGAAATTGATCCTCTCCTTCGGCTCGAATCCACTTCCAGCAATGTGAACTATGGATCCAGAGACCAATCCACGTGATGGCGTGACAATAATGTGCGGAACCGTCCTCGCTCCAGCGACGTCGTTGACGCCGGCGACGAACGATCCGGCCGAGAGTGCGATGACCATCGCTAACCGGCACCAATGCGTAGGCCGAAAAGTCATTAGCACCTCGATTGAATTGGTATGACCAACCGTTGGACGGTTTTGCAGTCTGACTTGAGATCAGATTACGGGATCCCTGGCTGGAATTGGCATCGATTCTGGCGATGGAGATGAATTCAAACAATTCAACAGTTCTTTTAGTTCGGTATCAATTTCGATGTCGCCCTTTGGAGAGCCGGCCCACACAATCTCCGACTGGCGCTTAGCGTTGGAGCAACTAATCGTCGGCTGATCGGCGCCCGCGAATTCTGGAACGCAATACCAATATGAGAATGTATCCACACGCCGGAGCGATAAGGAGGTTTGGCAGGCTAATGGGCAGTCTGTCCGTTGCAAATCCGTAGATGACCCAGAGAATCGCTTGCGCGGTGGCGATGGAGTACGCGACAATACTCAGCCCACTCATGGCTTTGAAATCACCTCTTCGTCGAACGGCTCGCCAAAGTTGTGGAGTGAACTGCCCGACATCGACAATGGCTGCGAGATATCCAATGAAGAGGATCACTTCCGCGCCCGAGACCGTGAGACCACAATGACGATGAGTGAACTCATCATCAAGTTGACGCTGGCGGCCGCGACTACCGGAATGCCGCTGGTACCGATTCCGTACACGAGCAAGAGAGCGTTAAAAAGGAATCCAGTGCCGTAGGCGACGACGCTTACGCCCTCCAGCATGGCGTGTTCGTGTTGGTGACGGATAACCCGCCATCCCTGTGGGAGCCACATGAGAAGAGCACCCAGACTTGCAAGATACCCGATGGCGTCAATCACAAGACCATTTTGTCAGGGCATCTGCGGGCCGACCTACACCATCTCCGACTGGCGGCTTGCTGAGTGGGGCTTTTGAGTCGCGGTTACTCGACAGTCTTGAATGTCTGTTCAAACCATGAGCCGACATCTACATTTCGGGACAGAATACGTCCTCATGAACCGACTTATCTCTTAGCACGATCACCGTTCGCTGGGCGAAGCATTTGTATTGACCGTCCCCGAAATGAGGTGACGAGCCGGTTAGCGAATAGGTTCCGGCTGGAAGCTGGAGAGTGAACTTGCCCGTCGAGGGAACGGAGACTGAGTACGCCTGACCGCTCGCGTTCTTCGCCGTGACTTCACCGTCAGACGGTCGCGGCGTCCCTGGTGGTGGCCCTCCCGAGATGAGGAGTTGACCCTTGACGGCAGCGTCAAAGTGAGAAGTATTCGACTGGAGTGCGAGGACGACACTCAGTGCAACGACAAATAGAAGGCTGAGAGTAGTTATGACTACTCGACTACGCATACTCGGAACGTACGAGGGTCGTAGGGCTCACTTACACAATCTCCGACTGGCCTCTCCAAAATTGGGATGTTCTCTCCACATCCGGATGAGTCCGTTGTTTGATCGCACTAAACGGAGTGATGGTGGCGAGACAGCAGGGAATTCTTAGGATTTTCATAAATTAAATGCTACGTGACCTGCTATCTTGGCAGTCACTGCTGGTGAGTGCTAACCAGTAGTACTGGACAAAAGAGTGATTAGGAGGTATGGCAATGCCACTTCTTGTTCGTTCCGAACCATATCGAGACTTTGATCGTCTCTTTCAGCAGCTCATGGGAGATTCAAGTCGCCGGACTACGTCCGTGGGTATACCGATGGACGCGTATCGGAGGGAAGACCAGTTCTTGCTTCAATTCGATGTACCCGGCGTGGATTCCGAATCAATTGAGTTGACCGTGGACAACAATACCTTGACCGTCAAGGCAGAACGTCAAGCGCCAGTGCTGGCCGAAGGCATCGAAGCTTTGGTCGCAGAGCGTCCGCATGGCGTGTTTACGCGTCACATACTCTTAGGCGACAATCTCGACACATCGAAGATCGATGCACAGTTTTCCGACGGTGTGCTGACCCTTTCGATTCCCGTCGCCGAGGAAGCGCGACCTCGGCGAATTGACATTCGGCACGATTCTTCTAAGGCGGAGATCTTGGCGTAAATCCAACTGCTATCCGGGGTGGCTCATCAGATTTCAGTGCCGAGCCACCCCGGAACTGCTTGGGATTTGCGCCCGGCCCTCAATGCTGCATAATCAGTAGCGACACGGATCATTCGCCTTGGTCGGCCGGACTTCGTGTAGTTCATTCCGCTTCGTTCGAACGGAAGGTAGGAGGTCTCGATGGGAACCCACCCAGGCGATGAAGATGATGATCCTTTAGCCAACCCTGAGCACGATGTTCCGGATGAGGCCGGAGTAGAGCCAGGTGCTCCGTCGGAGGCAATCTTGTCGACGCGGACTTCGAAGGCGTGGATACGGCTTCTTCCCGTGCTCGTCGTCTTGATTGTCATCCTGGTCTTTGTCTTTCAGAATCCGAAAGATGTGAAGGTGAGCCTTTTCACGTTCTCGGGCACGTTGCCCCTCTCCGTTGCGCTCCTTGGCGCGGTGATTCTAGGCGCACTCATGACGCTGGCGCTTGGCTCGGTTCGTATCTTGCAGCTTCGCAAGCAGGTTCGTCGGAAGTTGGGTGACTCCGATCGGAAAGGGCGTCGGTCCAAATAAGTTTGGACGGAGTGATGTTGCAATCCGTTGCCGTCGCCGGCCCGATGCGACAGCTCCGCAATCGTGCACTGGCGGCTTGAAACTTTATCTCCAATTCAAATCAAACACCGCGTGCGTTCCGCTTAATCCCTTGAGAGCGGCTGATCGTGGTCCATTCAAAGGAAAGGCCCCTTCCAGTTCCTCCTGACTGGCCTGGGAAAGCAAAATCTCGCCACCGCTGGCGATGCTGCAAATGCGTGCAGCGACGACAACAGTACGTCCGAAGAAGTCGCCACCTTCCGCCTTCGCGTTTCCAGTGTGCATGCCGACTCGGGCAGGCACCGGCACTCCGAACCATCCTTCATTCAGAGTTCGTTGAATTGCTGAGGCACAGGCCGCCGCCGAGCCAGCAGCGGGAAACGCCAACATGAACCCGTCGCCCTGACCCTTCACAACAGTTCCGCCGAATACGGCGGTCTTTTGTCCCACAATGGCATCGTGCCATTCGAGGAGTTCAAGCCATCGCTCTTCACCCAGGGACTCCATAAGAGGGGTCGAACTTTCGATGTCGGTAAACACGATTGTCACAGATCCATCGGCAGACATTCCTGACGCCGGCGGCGCCACGTCTTGAACCAGAACAAGAAGTTCGTCAAAGGTTGTCGTGAGATCCAGCCCGACCAGTTCCTCATTTGCGACAGTGACGGAGAAGTGATGATGCACGATTTTCCAGTAGACGCCCTCCTCGTGAACGATCACCGTCATCCTTGCCTCCTGTGGCTCCTTATCTCCAAAAGTGATGTGACAGCGAATGGCAATCCAACCGACGGTGCCCTCTCTCCACGCAACGATTTCATCGGCGTCGACGCGGATCCCGCTGAGTGTCGCCATTTCGCTGAACTGAGCCCTCCCCGCGGTTAGGTGGCTCTCTAGTCCCACCCACCATTCACCCGGATCGGGACCTATAAATCGCAATCCTGGGTGATGCGACATCGGGTCCATGAAGTTGGCGAAATCCACAAACCATGACGACATCCATCGATCAGCGAACTCAACGAGTTCTGGCGCAGGTTCCATCGACCGAGATTACTCACGGGACAGTCGCGGAAGGGAAACAGCGGCTCATATGACCGGAGTCATGGTTTGTCGATGCGATCCACACCAGTGTCGGAGACCCGACGTAACAGTTCAAAACCGTCCAGTGGCGACTCGATGCCCCGCTAAGTTCGAAAACGGAGCCAATCTACGACTTGCGGGCACGATCGATCCGTTTGCCGGCAATGCCTAGGTGCTCAATCGGGATCGACGACTTTGCTCACTATCCACGCGTGCTTGCCAACCGGACGACCGCGGCGAAAGCCATACTGTTCGAAGAGCTCAACAGTGGCGCTGAACAAGAAGCGACCTTGTGCCACGCGACCGTCAGTGACTTCCGGAATTGCTTCAACGAGACCGCCACCGGCTTGAGCGATTTGACTCAGTGCCCCTTCTAACGCTGTGCGAGCGACGCCCTGACTGCGATGATTCTTGTCTACAAAGATGCAGGTGATTCGCCACTCTGGAAACGGTGGTGGGTCCTTGTCGTATTCGCGCTTGTGCTTGATATTGGAAAGCTCGTGAGGGCTGCCGTATTGACACCAGCCTTGGGCCCGCCCTTCGTCATCGAAGACAAGTGCTGCGTGAGCTCGTCCGGTCTTGACTCGTTCTTCCTTTACATCTCGATAGTTCAAGTCTCTGTTTCCACACTCGGGGTGGTAAGAAATGCACCAACAGCCGCCATAGATTCCGTTATTTCGCTCAACAAGCTCCGCGAAGTCATTCCACGTGGAAGCACTGAGAGGATGGACCGAATACGACATCGCAAAGTCCTTCTTAGCGCGAATTCGACAGTCACTCCAGCTTGTGGCCCAGAATGCTGGTTTCGGGGGACCTCAACATTCTCCGACTGGCGGATCAAGTCGTGGGAATGACGGCCAGGAGCCGCGCGACATAACGGGCCCGGTTCAACCCGTGATCCTTAGCGTGCAATCGGTGTCACCGTCATCTGGCGATAGATCGGTTCGAGTTCGTCGAATCTTATGTTCCACGACATTGACAAGTCTGCCTTCTCTCGACCGGCCAGATATTCCGCGAGATCCTCCAAGTGCGCCTGCCAGCCAGCCCCGTACGCCCAACATATGTCCGGAGCAATTCCCCCTTTCTCGAGCATGAGATTCGTGTGACTTGCATCGGCGACGAGATCAACAGTCAAACCTTGCTCTTCGCCTGCGTTCTCCCACATCGTGACTGATAAGTGCCTCGGAGCGTCGCATTCGTCGACTCGGCCTTGTCCGTCCCAACCACTACTTGGGATGAAGGCCGTAAAAGTTCCACCAACGTGAAATTCACCGCCGAAGTTTCCATACCATCGAGCCAAACGTTGAGGTTCGGTGAGTGCCGACCAAAGGTCATCGATACCGATATCAAATTGGGTCTTCATACGCACCAATCCTGCGCCACCATCTGCGTGCAAGGTACCTTCGATTGCAAACTCCGAGTGTGCGGTCATAAACCCTCCGGTTTGATTCTGGAACGTTGGCCATTTGTGAAACAATACGCACTTGATTGTTTAGATTCCGAATTGCGGTGGGCTGACGTCAACATTCTCCGAGTGGCGCATAAAACCTTTTCGGACGTCG
>Ga0207008_10077_pt2 | contig 11607 bp, 8 predicted proteins | sample Alteio_BWMinCont_83_FD_153489 | JGI IMG/M metagenome (GOLD analysis project Ga0207008, IMG submission 153489) | Enriched cells from forest soil in Barre Woods Harvard Forest LTER site, Petersham, Massachusetts, United States -... | ecosystem: Environmental > Terrestrial > Soil > Temperate forest >... | reverse complement strand
TCTCAGACAAGTTGAATAGGGTATAATTACTACCCACAAAGCGATAAGTTGAGGGGAAATAATTGAAAGTATTATAATCCGGGATCATATTTACTGAATATGAAGCTATTGAAAGCCCTGAATTCAACCTGAAGACTATAGGTTCTTCTTTCCTGATTTTAAAAACATGGCCAATTTCAAATGAGGTTATCGGATTATAAGAGCCTGACAGGTTGTTGCTTAAATTAAATCTTACTTCCTGTATTATACAAAATGGGTACCTGTATTCAGGAGATACATAATTCATCCCTGCATCAATAGCAAGATAGTTTGAATGATTTAACAGTGGATCTGGGATCTGTTGCACTTGCGGGAAAACCCTGAAGCGGGAGATTAGAATCAGAAAAAATGTAAAAAAGAAACGGGAATACATAGAATGCTTTTTCATAAAACCAGATATTTTACCAGTTAAAAAAAGACGACTTTATAACATGACGAATTTTTAACGGATTGGTTGCTTTCTAATTTCTGATCTATAGTTCAAGAGTATAAACCCAGTATCTTTTTCCGAACTGGGGTTACAGTTCATTCAGTATTTGAAATTCCATGCTTTCATGGATATGCCCGGCATGCATCAACTCGGATGTATGCAGGGCAATTCAACAATATTATCTTTATTTGCACAGACAAATCCTTTTGAGGTAGAAAGGTTGCTTACCCATTTTGCGTCGCTATTGATATTGGATGCCATCATTGTCCAATTTTCTTCTGCTAACTGGCTCGCATACTTTCCATAAGAGAGAATTCCAAGTTTTTTAAACTCATCCTTATTGTTGAGAGTGGTTTCGCGGAAAAGGATGTTATTCGGCATTTATCAAACTAACTAACGTGATTCAAATGACAATAGATAATTCCTTACCTCTTTTCCATTTGTAAATAATTTCTTTCAAATCATTGACTGTAAATGGTTTTGACAGATAGTCGTCCATGCCGGCTTCAAAACATTTGTCGCGTTCCTTCTCCATGGCATTGGCTGTTAAAGCAATAATAACCGGTTGAACCTCGAGAGCCATGCTTCTTATACTTTTTGTTGCATCAAGCCCATCCATCTCCGGCATAATCATATCCATAAGGATCATATCGTATTTTTGACGCTGAATTGACTCTATTGCTTCTAATCCATTTGCGGCTATATCTGCCTCATAACCAAACCGTTCCAGAATTTTTAATGCTATTTTCTGATTAATGATATTGTCCTCTGCAACTAGAATCCGTAATGGGACATCCATGGCCAAATCCATAAAAGTATCCTTGGCATCCATATGACGTGCAATGGAGACGGGACGCCCCTGGTTGATGACACTGGTGATTGCATCGAAAAATGATCTTAATTTTAATGGCTTAAGTAGGACAGAAGCAAAAAGTTTTTTCCCATTATAGATTTGGTTTTCTGTGTTTCCCGCTGAACTCATTAATATGATAGGCATCTCATTTTTTGCAATTTCCCTAATAGCTATTGCAGTTTGGACACCATCCATTTCAGGCATCATCATATCGGTTATAGCAAGGTCATAAGTATTTGAACGGCAAAGTTCAATACCTTCAGCACCACTATCGCAACATTTTGGCACCATACCAAGCTCCTCACAATATCTGTTTAAAAGAAAAAGATTTGTACTGTTATCATCAATAATGAGTACCGATTTTCCCTGGAGGCTATCAATTGCAATGTAAGATTCAGGCGTGTAGTCTAAGGCAGCTTTTGCAGGCAGGTTGAAATAAAATTCGGATCCGGTACCCTCTTTGCTTTCTACTCCAATTGCCCCACCCATCATTGAAATCAATTTAGCAGAAATAGCGAGTCCGAGGCCAGTGCCTCCATACTTCCGTGTCGTAGACACATCTGCCTGGGAAAACGCCTTAAAAAGACGTTCAAGTTTGTCTTCAGGAATTCCAATACCAGTATCTTTTATCTTAATATTCAGATCGTACCAGCCGGCATCAGATTTTTTTGCAGTAACGCTAATAAATATCTCGCCTTCATTTGTAAACTTTATTCCATTACTTGCCAGGTTTACAAGAATTTGACGTATTCGTGTCATATCACCTGTAAAATATTCCGGGATACCATTTTCTATAGAATATAGAAGGTCAAGATGTTTTTTGTTGGCCTCAGAAGATAAAAGATCAAACGTTTCTTCAATAACCTGTCGAATTGAAAAAGGTTGTTCTTCAAGTTCAAGTTTTCCGGCTTGTATTTTTGAAAAATCCAGGATGTCGTTAATAATGGTCAGAAGGGAATCACCACTTGTTCGTATCACATCTACAAAAGCCTTTTGGTCAGAGTTTAAAGCAGTTGTATTCAAAAGGCTTGTCATACCGATAACCCCATTCATTGGCGTTCGTATTTCATGGCTCATATTAGCAAGAAATTGCTCCTGTGCCAATTTTGCTTTTTCAGCAATTACCTTAGATTCTACAAGGCTTTTTTTAGCGTCAAGCCAGTTTGCTTCAACTTTATTTAGTGATCTTGCGTAAAACCAGATCCCAACAGAATATGCCAGAATAAAAATAATAATAACCAGGGAAACGCTAAGATCTTCAGATAGATACCCATGAATTGCTGCCTCAAAGCGAAGCCAGCCCAATACAATTGGAAGCAATATTGCCACCGGTAAAATACGCCTGCTCAAGGAGCCACCAAGTCTTCGTATTGTAATAACCTGCATGAAGCCTTCATTAGCGCGTACCATAAAAATACCGATACAGAGCAATAAAAAGCAGAATGCGGTATGAATAGCCATAGGGAAAAATTCACGAACGACATAAAGACTGTTTATGCTATAAATATATCCCAATATGGCAAGTATGGAAATGAGAAAACTGATGAGACTAAGCAATTGTCCGATAACGGCCCCGAGAGCGGATTTCCTTGAAAGAAATATAAGACATAATCCACAAAGCAAAAAATTAAAAGCAGTATTAGGGGCCATTCGATTTCCTTCAAGGCTATTTTTAAAAAGAATGGTATCGATATGACTGTCCCATCCGTTAAAAAAAATACTCAGTTTAAGTAAAGCAACTGTACAAATAATAAATGCAATGGACACTACCAGCAAACGACCAGGTGTTTTGCTCTTAATATTCAGCAAAGCGATACCTGCAAGAATAAAAAGCAATGCAGTGACAGGACTCATTTGAACAAGCTGTGGCAATATTCGCTTGAGTATCATGATATTGAATACCCAACCAATGGTTGCAAGAATTCCAATAATAATAATGGCAAATGCGAAATACTGCCACCTGAGCCACTGACCCTGTTTTTTACCTACTATCATTTACACACAAATATAGCCGCTGATTTTAAATAGCGATGACTAAATTAAAGAATTGAACCCCAATATTCAATTTAACAATCAGGAGGTTACATTGTTTAAAAAAATCTCAATTGCACCTGCTGGTAACCAAGTTAGCCCAACTTCTTTTCTCAACCATGTAATCTGTCTCTTGGCGTAGTTTCTTGTGTGCTGTTTGAAAAGACTTATCGCTGAATCAAGACCTATCTTACCGTCCAAGTATTCAAAGAATTCTGAATAACCTACTGTATGCAATGGTTTTAGATGACGAAATGGCAATAATTGTTTCACTTCTCCCAATAATCCTGACGCAATCATTTCGTCACAGCGTATGTCTATATTGGTGTATAAAGCAGACCTGGGAATATCTATTCCAATTTTAATCACAGAATAGCCTTTATCTTCCTGCTTGTTTTTATTCAAATATGAAGAGTATGGATTCCCATCCGAATAACAAACTTCCAATGCCCTGATAACTCTCCTGGAATTCTCAACATCAACTATTTTAAAATATTCAGGATCTGCATCTTGAAGTGCTTCCTGAAGCCCGCTTAAACCGAGCTTTTTTTCTATTTCGCTTATTCGTCCTTTAGCTTCCTTAGTAATTTCCGGGAACTCATCTATCCCATTCAACAGCGCTTTGAAATATAAGGTAGAACCTCCTACGACAATGACTGTATCATGAGTTTTAAATAACTCATCAATAACAGCATTCGCTTGCCCGGCAAAATGCCCTGCAGTATATTCCTGGTGAATGGAAAGATTATCTATAAAATGATGCTTTACTTCAGCAAGCTGTTCTTTTGAAGGCTTTGCCGTTCCAATATCCATTTCACGATAAAACTGTCTTGAATCTACTGAAATGATTTCTGTATCAAATTCTTTTGCCAAACTAATAGCAAGGCTGGTTTTGCCTGAGGCTGTAGGCCCCATTATGGCAATAAGACGTTTGGGACTGGATTTTGAAGTATCAGGCATTAAAAGTTTTCTCTATGAGAAATCTTAAAAAAAATCTTCATCGTCATGGTCGTGTTCATGATTTGTATCTTCAAGACCATCAATGTCATCTGTTTCCCAGAGCTCATCGTTATCTTCATTATCCTCATGATGGAAGAAATCCATATTTTTTATTTCGAGGTCATGTAGAAGGGCGCTATCTTCATCCGTCATCTCTTCAGGATATTTCTCAAAGGTTTCGTATTGTTTTGGTGCTTCGCCAATACTTTCAACAATTTTCGGAAAGTTTTTAGCTGGTTCGTCTGATTCGTAAACCTTGGTTACTTCCATGAAAAAGCGCCACATGAGCACAAAATCATATTCAAATACCAATTTCTGGCCTACCTCATGTTCATAATCTTTGATCTTGATATCCTTCATAATAGGTATCATTTCAGCCTCATCAGTACCCATGTTTATGAGCGTAAGTTCCACTTTCTTTTCCCAGTTATTATTGCATATAAAAAATGATGAAAGCTGGGTGGTATCAAAACCAACAGCATCAAGTACAGCAAAATGCAGGTCCTGGAAATTGGCCCCTGCGGGAATATCTAATACCCGGAGCATTTCCGGTGCTTCTTCGTTGGTAATATTGAACCTGAGTATTTTCATAAATCTATTATAAAGGTAGGCAAAATAATTGCAATATTATTAACCAGATGTTAAGGATTTTTTTTCAGATGCAGTCCTAATTCTTCGCCAAGTTTTATCATAAGCGCATATGCTTCATCGTAATCATTATGAATATCACCGTTTAATATAGCTTCTTTCAGTGCATCTTTTATGATACCGATATTTCTCGAAGGGCCTATGCCAAAGGCATCCATAATCATTTCTCCGGTGACTCGTGGTTTCCAGTTACGCAACCTATCCTTTTCTTCAACCTCGCATATCTTTTCCCATACTTCATCAAAACGATTGATATAACGTTTTACTTTATCAGGGTTTTTAGAAGTAACATCAGCTTTGCATAACAACAACAATTCTTCAATATCATCTTCGGCTTCTACAATAATCCTGCGAATGGCAGAATCGCTGACTTCATGTGTCAAAGCAATAGGACGAAGATGTAAAAGCACCAGTTTCTGAACATATTTCATATGCTCATTTAAAGGCAATTTCAGTTTCTTGAAAATATATGGAACCATCCTGGCTCCAATAACCTCATGACCATGAAATGTAAAACCCTCTTTAATATCGAAACGTTGTGATGCGGGCTTGCCTATATCATGCAGGATGGCAGCCCAGCGCAGCCAGAGGTTGTCGCTCATTTTAGCTACGTTATCCAGTACCTGCAGGGTGTGGTAAAAATTATCCTTATGAGATTTATTATCTACAGTGCTAACACCTTTAAGGGTAACCAGCTCGGGCAGTATAATATCCAATAAACCGCATTCTTCCAATAAGATAAATCCAATTGAGGGAACCGGTGACAAAATAATTTTATTCAGTTCATCTGTAATTCGTTCCTGGGAAACAATGGATAACCTGTCGCAATTGTGTTTGATGGCTTCATAAGTATCATAAGCAAGCCTGCAATTGAGCTGACTTGCGAATCTGATACCTCGCATCATGCGCAAAGGATCATCGGAGAAGGTAATGTCAGGGTTGAGTGGGGTGCGCAGTACTTTGTCATCAAGGTCTTTTTTACCATTGAAAAGATCAATGATTTCGCCCTTGTTTTCCTGGTTCAGACTCACTGCCAGTGTGTTGATCGTAAAATCGCGCCTCGCCAGGTCGTCTTCGAGGGTTCCGGCTACCACTTCAGGTTTTCTGCTGTTTTCCGTGTACGATTCTTTGCGGGCACCAACAAATTCAATATCAAGATCATGCAGGCTTAATTGTGCCGTACCAAAAGTTTTAAAAATACTTAGCCTTGATTCGGAATGGCATTCGCGGGCGACTTCTGAGGCAAAAGCAACGCCGTCACCAATCACAAGGATATCAATATCTTTTACCGGACGTCCAAGGAAATGATCCCGCACGGCACCTCCAACAATATAAGCAGGTATATTGAGCCGGTGCGATACCGATTCAACGGATTTTAATACAGGGTAATTGAAAAATGTATCCAAAATAAAAGAAAAATAACGTAATCAGCTTATTTTTATCTCCTTGTGCGAGCCTGTTGCTGTTTTTGTAAATCTTCAAGTCGTTGCTGCAACCGCGATTTTTTGGTGGCTGTTGGCTTTTTCTTGTTTTCTTCTATCTGTGCTATAAGTTTTTTCTCATCTATCGCTTTTTTGAAAATATACTGTTGAACGAAAGTGAGAATATTAAAGTAGAAATAATAAAGACTCAATCCGGCTGCATACCTGTTGAATACACCAAGCAAAAATATCGGCATGATATAACTCAGCCATTTGAACTCACTTTGCTGTGGTGAAAGCTGGTTATTGATATGCGTATAAATAATGGTAGATATCGTCATGAGGATACAGAACAAGCTGACATGGTTTCCGTATGCCGGAATTGAGAATGGCAGCGTATAGATTGAATCATAGGTTGATAAATCATGTGCCCATAAAAATCCCTGTTGTCGCAGTTCTATGGAAGAAGGGAAAAACCGGTACATGGAAATCAGGATCGGGAATTGCAATAACAGTGGGAGACAGCCGCCAAACGGACTCACACCTAACTCAGGTTTTAATACCCGCATTTTGGCTGAAGAAAGATAGGATTTATAGGTAAAAGGCAAAGTGATTATCTTTATTAAAACTGCTATAAGCAGGATGATAATACCATAATTGCTTATGAATCCACTCAGGAAGTCAAAAGCCGGAATAACCAGGAACCTGTTCACCCAGGCAATCAGGAAAAATGACCATCCCAGTGGTATTTGCCTTTCGAGGTCGAGGTGCATGCCACGCATCAGGTGATAATCAAGCGGACCGAAATAATATTGCATATTATAGGTTTCGCTTTGGCTGTGGCCATAAGGCAAAGTAAGTTCTGCCTTTAATTTTTTGTTATAAGTATTGCCGGTGGTTAGTTCTGTAGACAATTCAGCATCCTCAAATGGTTTTTCAGTGCTTATAAGTGTCTGACAAAAAAACTGTTGCTTAAAAGAAACCCAATCCGTTGGTTTCTTAAATGTTTCCTGATCGTCTTTGGTTTCAGAGAGGTAACTTGGCGTTTCACCCACATTCCGGTAATGGATAGTGGTATTTATTTTAGATATGGTTGAATCATGTTCATTACTTAGAATAGCACCGCGCCAGTTCAGAAAGAAATAGTTGATATTATTAGGGATAACATCTTTCATGCCATCCAGAACGAGTTTGTATCCAACCTGGTAGTCAGAATCATTTTTGAGGAAATAGGTCTGCTCAATCTGTCCTCCGTTTGGCAATTTTACAGCCATAGTAATGGAACCGGCCGTTTGCGCAATAGGGGTAAAATACAATCCTTCAGTGCTTATGGTTTGACTGCCAATAGGGAGCTGATATCCCGAATGAGAGGATGAATCTAGAAGGATTAGCGGTTTCTGAGCAGCTGTTTTATAATTTTTCAGTTCAGCATAATCTATCATGCCGCCTTTAGATGCTATTCTGATACGGAGTTTAGCATTTTCGAGTGTATATTCTTTATTCTGTCCCGTAGTGATGGATTCCCAACCTGTAGGCACATTTGATTTCGGTTTAGCAGAAGTTGTATCGCCTGCAGCTATTTTTTTTGCGGTATCTGCTATGCTACCTTTTTTTTGCGGAAACCGGTTGTGTAGAATCCACATGATTTACAATAATCGGTTTGGCAGACTTTTTAGGTCCGAAGAAATAGAATGATGCGAGGAGTATAATGGCAATGAGCGATATACCCGTAACTGTATTTTTGTCCATCAATAATAAAAATGAGCCGCAAAATTAGGGTAAAATTGGCTTAGTTGGTTAGCTTTATATGAACTAATAAAGCAGGTACGAAGCAATAATCCTCTATTTTTGCCTTTTCTATGAAGACGGAATCGGGAACAGATATTTTAAAAGCGGCAGAACTCCTTAGTAGGGACGCTGTTGTAGCCATACCCACCGAAACGGTATATGGACTGGCTGCCAATGCACTTTCAGAAACAGCAGTTGTTAAAATATTTGAAGCAAAAGACCGTCCTTTTTTCGATCCATTAATTGTGCACATCAAAAAAAGCGATGATCCTGCAAGGTATGTCTCATTGATTCCTGATATCGCAAAAAAACTGATGAATCGGTTCTGGCCGGGGCCATTAACGATCGTTTTACCTAAAACAGATATCATTCCATCGATAGTTACTGCCGGGCAGGATACCGTAGGTTTGAGGATGCCATCGCACCCCCTGGTTCAACAACTGCTGGAACTGGTGGCTTTTCCTCTTGCTGCTCCCAGCGCCAATCCTTTTGGATACATCAGCCCTACAACGGCAAAGCATGTGTTTGACCAGTTGGATGGTAGGATTCCGTATATTCTGGATGGAGGTCCGAGTACAGTTGGCCTTGAATCTACAATTATTGGTTTTGAGGGTGATGAACCCATTGTTTATCGTTTGGGTGGAACACCCATTGAAGACATTGAAACCATAACAGGGAAGATAAAAATGCAGATCAATCTGTCTTCAAATCCCATAGCTCCCGGACAGCTCAAAAGCCATTATGCTCCCGCAAAGCTTGTATTCATTGGAGATATAGAATTGTTAATGAATCAGCATCCGGGTAAGAAGCTGGGCATCATTTCTTTTGAGAAAGAATGGAATGCAAGTAATATTATTCTGAATTGGGTCCTAAGCAAATCTGGAAACACGGAAGAAGCAGCCGTCAATTTATTCAGGGCTATGCGGGAAGCTGATAATTCTGCTGTTGAGATAATCTTCGCAGAAGTATTCCCGGAAGTGGGATTGGGGCGGGCAATTAATGACAGGTTGAGCAGAGCCGCCGTCAGATAAAATAGAGGCTTATCTAGGTCAGGGACAAACTTTTTCCAAGGTCTGATAGACAAATCCAAGCTTCGGGTCTATCTGGTCTCCAAACCTGCAAAGCGAACAATTTTTGGTGAGGCAACCACCATGATATTGATAAGCGGATAACGTTACCCCATAAGAAAAGCTGGCACCTGTTCCATCTTTAAAACTGAATAAAGCAGTATAGTAATCTTCAACAATGGCTCCTGATTTGTTTTTGCCATCCCAACCTGATTTTGGGTTTGAAGTCGAAAAGAGCACGGTTCCGCTAACATCTTTTATGGTCATGTTGAAACTACTTACATTTTGTGCCTCGCATTTAAAGGTATCATTGATTCCATCTCCGTTCGGTGTGAAAGCGTTTGGGACATAAATTACAGTTCCTCCGCCAACTCCTGAAAGCGAGCCCGTTGTCGTGCTGTTGCAATTACCTAATATTGTTGGTGTTCCTGTCGTTGGCGCACTTGATTTGCTGCAGGAAAAAAAAACGATTGATATCAGCATTAATATTGAAAAAAAAATCGACAAATGAACCTGTTTTTTACTGTGATGATGCATATTTGTTTTTTTAAGATGTTTAAATAATGAATATAAAACCTGGTTAGTTTGCCTTCACAAATTTATTCCTTACCTCTGAGCCATTGTAAGTTATTTCATAAAAATACATTCCAGAAGATAATTGATCTATAGGCATTGTGATTGTTGAACTAGCCGGATTGAATGCCTTATCAATAATGACAATGCCTTCAGTATTATATATTTTAACTTCAAATCCTGAAACCGGAATATCGCTAAACCTGATATTCAGCTGATTTTTAGCCGGATCAGGGAAGGCCGTAACGTCAAATGTTGGTTTAGGAATATTTACAATTCCTGCAGGATGCGGCTGGGATTTTAGTTGAAGATCATCCAGATACAAAGTACTCGGCAATGAATCAAAAGGATTTTGGGTTGAGCCTAAAGAAATAAGCAAGCTATCTGGGGTGCTGGCGAGATCAAAAGGAAGTTCAAAATATTTCCATGAGGTTGAAGAATGAAATAAATAAGAAGCTCCACCGATTCCAACACTTTTTTTAGTAAAGTATAGGGCGATAAAACCACTATCCGGTTTGGTAGTAATATATTTGAAATAGCCTGTTAATGTGTCCTTTTGTAGTGCGTATGGAGCGCCACCTGTGGCCCTTTGAGCACGGAGGTTAAATGTTCCGTCAGTGAGGTTGATGCTGTGCTCGAAAGAATTATCAGTAAGCATCATTGAATATTTCCCTGATACATGATCTGTTGATCTGTTTATTTCATTGAGCTCACCTTCAGGTGGATCAGTCTGCCAATGATGTGGGCTATGCACCAATTGTGTAATCCATGATTCAAATCCTCCATCAGGGATCGGATTGGTGGTAATACCTCTTCCTGTGGCGGTAAGTTCATCCAGTTCAAGCCAGCTTCCCGGTTGAATTCCGATATTGTTTAGCTCATTACTGGAAACAGCAATAATGCCCATTTGATCAGATTTTGTTAAAAGGGAATCTTTTAGCTTAAAATTAAAATATTGAAATGTGGCAGTATCAGTCCCTGTAAATGGATAATAATCATAAGCCATGAGATTGTTGCCCGAAGTAAATTCCACAACAAGAAATGCAGTATCACCTTTAGCTATATGGCACCTGAAATAACCAGTAATCCCATCAATTACCTGTGTCACAGGGGTAATAAAACTATATATTGAGCCTGCCATTGTATCCGTGCCGGATATAATAGTCTCCAACCTGACTGCATATCCCGACTTCCCCGGTACTTTGAACGCGGTAGATATACCATGTGCCGCAAAATCTTCTGCATTTGTGGTTTGCCACGGATAATTAAGATCAGTATATGAAAGAGAATCCCATTCTTCAAAATCTCCATTTGGTATGGATGATATAGTTTGAGCTTTGTTAGTTCCTGATAATAATATGATTGCAAGGAAAAGAAGTAATAGATGCTTCATCAAATTCATTTTAGGGAAAACGAATTTAATTATTTTTTGAAATTATCTGAGAATAAAATTTTTATGATATCAATTATTTTTCACAAACTTATCCCGCAACAATGAACCGTTTGCCGATATCTCATAAAAATACAATCCTGCACTTAATTGTGAAACCGGCAAGCTAACTGTAGAACTGCCTGATTGATAATTGTTATCCATCATTAATTTACCTTCTGCACTGTAAACTCTTATCCCAAATTCAGAAGGGATGGTTCCGGAGAAGTGGAAATTTAACTGATTCTGAGCCGGATTTGGATAAGCAATAATTCCGATATCTGATTTTAAACTACTCATTATTCCGGCATTGTGAGGTTGCGATTTGA
>Ga0207008_10291_pt1 | contig 11688 bp, 12 predicted proteins | sample Alteio_BWMinCont_83_FD_153489 | JGI IMG/M metagenome (GOLD analysis project Ga0207008, IMG submission 153489) | Enriched cells from forest soil in Barre Woods Harvard Forest LTER site, Petersham, Massachusetts, United States -... | ecosystem: Environmental > Terrestrial > Soil > Temperate forest >... | reverse complement strand
TTCGTAGTCGGAGAACGCTCCCGCCAGATCGGGGCTGGAGATCACAAGCAGCGTCTCACCTTTCTCCACATGGTCGCCGAGCTTGACCTTGAGATCGACGACACGGCCCGAACCGAGGGAGGTTACGTGAATCGTGCGATTTACATCTGGGGAAACCGTTCCGTTCGCGGTTACCGTTACGGGCAGCGCGCGCACCTCAGCTTTGGCGGTCTTGAACAAGTCCGGACGCTCGGCTTCGAAGACATCCGGGTCGAGAGTGACTGGAGCTTTGCTGGTGGCGGCCGGCGTGTCTTTGGAGCAAGCCAAGCCACCAACAATCGAGCCAAGCAAAAGGACGAGAGCAATCCAGTGAGGGGAAAGCAGGTTGCGATGGGTCGCGTGCCACCGGTTGCGGCGTAGACGATGGTTCATTGGATCACCTCACGTCCTACGGCCTGGTTCATCTGGGCAGCCGCGGTGAGATAGGCGCCGATCAGGTTGACGTAACTCAACTGCACGGCGCGATAGTCGTTTTCGGCATTCAGGAAGTCGATCAATGCAGCTCCTCCGTGCTGGTAAGAGAACTGAATGGTTTCGCGAACGCGCACGGCTTGTGCCAAGTATTTTTCCTTATAGGGTTTGAGAAGTGCGATGTTGGCGGCGACGGTTGCGTACGCGGTGTCGACGTCGCTGTAGACCTGGGTCTCCGCGCCCTGGGAAAGCTTTTCGCTGCGGCTGATGTCGAGCTTGGTGCGCAGCTTTTCGCCCTGGTTGCGATCGAAGACGCGCAGCGGGATGCTGACGCTGGCGCCGATGGTGTTCAGCGCGTCAGGATTGTTGAACGATCCGTTGTGCGTGAACCATATACCGATGGTCGGGTCGGTCGATCCGTCGGCCTTGGCGAGATCGTAGTTGGTTTGCGCCTGCTTTACCGTCAGCACCGCAGCCCGCAGATCGGGACGATTGTCGAGCGCGTCTTTGCGGTAGTCGTCGAGGGAGAGCAGATCCTCTCTAAAGTCGAACGCGCCATCGAGGTCGAAGCTGTCGATTGGCCTGCGATCGTCAAGCAGAGCCAGCAGGTTGATTTTCGTCGTCCGCAGGTTCACCAGCGCATTCTGCAGGTCAGATTCGTATTGCAGGCGCTGCAACTCAAGGCGATCGAGATCGATCTGGGCGATATCTCCGGCTTCGTAGCGGTCGCGGCTTATTTTGAGGATCTTGTCGTAATAGGTCAGGTTGTCCTGGGAAACCTTGACGACGGCTTTGGCCTGAAGGACTCCGACGAAGGCGCTGCGCACATTGAAGAGCAGGGTGCGCTCGGTGTCGGAGGCTTGTGCGGATCCGATCGCGGTGCCTTCCTTGGCCGCCTCGAAACGCAGATTGCGCTTGTTGCGGCGCTCGAAAAGGTAGCTGACGCCCGGGGAGACGAATGTACCGGCGAAGGGCTGCCAGACTCCATGACTGGGACTGATCTGGGTACCGTCGGCGGTGAGGGTGAAGTCGGGATTCGGGCGAAGGTGGGCGGTGATCTCTTCGGCCTTGAGTTCGTCAATGTTGAGCTTGGCAGCCATCAGCGTCGTATTGTTCAGTTCGAAGCGGTCCTTGACCTGATCCCAGGTCCACACCTCGGCAGGGGGCACGGGCGTGGCCGGAGGCGAAGTTTGGGCGCATAGACTCAGCGCGCTCAGCGCCACCGTGGTTCCCGCGATGATGAATTTCAATCTCATCCAACACTCCATCCCCGTAAGCATGGCCCGAAACGGGGCGTTAATCCAGCGGGGTGCCGTCAAAGGGCAACACCAATATCTCGCTTCCCGCATGAGAATTTCGTAAAGAATTGTGGATCGCTAGTGTTTATTCTTCTAAGACGGATTTGCGATCCAAAAGCAGCCACCTAACCAAGGAGGAAGTGGGGAGGAGCGCGCCCAGACCGAAATACAGCGGGGGAAACCGGAGTGGAAAGAATGGTGGCAGCGACAAGATGCCAGCCCTGCTCATGCAGAACTGAGGTGCGCGAGGCAGCGGCGAGGGCAGGTTGAGCCTGCGATCGCGGAGCCGAAGGATTCTGGCTGCCGGACTGTCCAATGCTGCGCTTATTGGTGGGCGACTCTTCCATCTCAGCGCGCATGGCGCGAAGATCGTCTGTGGCCGAAACGACGGGGAAGAGCACAACCAACATGCATCCCAGGGCGAGCAGGCACTGGAGCGCGGTGAACTTACGCGCGGCAGGCACAATTCTGGAGTCGTGCCACAACCAGTAGGCGGGCAGCGCCAGAAGCAGCCAGGCAAGATTTAGCAGCAGTTCCATCTAGACCAGTGGTTGGATGCCCGGAAGTGCCGGGCAAACTTACAGTTAAGGTTAGTTTTTCAGAGATTTCAAATTTTAGTCAATGTGACCTCAGTTTTTCCCCAGGAGCGGCAGGTGCAAGATGGGGCTGATGGATCATTCCTATATGGGCCTGAGGCGAATCATGGGACAGTAGGTAGCGAGGGCACAGATGCCCTCGAGAGTGGAGCGATGGAGTCGTGACAATGCGGCGAATGGTTGGAGTTCTCATCTTTATAGGGGCCTTGTTTATATGGGCTTTGGGTTTGGCTGGTGGTCCGCAGATGCTGGCGCAGTCGGCGGGTCAGGCAGCCCAGCCGGCGCAGGATCCGAGCGCGTCGGAACTGTTCATCATCAATGAGTCGCCCCTGCCCGATACCTATCTGCGTGCCAACTACGAAGTCAGATTCCACGCTCGCGGTGGGGTGCCGACATTCCACTGGCGCCTGGAGAAGGGCGCCCTGCCGCCGGGCCTGAAGTTGGAGGAGGATGGCCTGCTCCACGGGCAACCGGAGCATGCCGGAGAGTTTCAGTTCACGGTTTCGGTGAGAGATGGCAGCCGCCAGGCGGTCCAGAAGGAGTTCATACTGCGCGTGCTGTCGGCGTTGAGCCTCAACTGGAAGAGAGAGGCACGTGTGAACGGGAATCGGATTGAGGGGAGTTGTGAGGTGTCGAACACGACTCCGGACGAGATCGACCTGACGTTCATTGTGTTGGCGGTTCCGCCCAACGGGCGCGCGGTGGCGATCGGGTATCAGCACTTTCCGCTGCATCGAGGAACAATCAAGATGGAACTGCCCTTTGGGGAGACACTGCCGCATGGGGGATATGTTGTCCACGTGGATGCCGTGGGCGAGGTGGCGCCCAGGAATGTGATCTATCGGGAGCGACTGCAGACTCCGAATGCGCTGCAGGTGACGGTAGGGCCGTAGGTTCGCTTCCGGGAAACGAGCGTCCTTACTTGAGTCACCGGGGCGAGGTTACCGATCGATCACACCGTCCAGTGATGCAGATCACACAGCTTTGTGAGGGAAATAACCCGTTTTGACCCAAATCCACCGCCAACTGCGCAGAATTCCGCGGTTTACGTAAAGCGTTTAACTCCTTTCCTGTCAGCAAGATGAATGTTCCGGACCGATTGAAGCGGTCGCGTCCGGCGATTGGCCTACCGCTTGCCATTCCTCGTAGCGGGTAGAGGGCATGACGCCGTGGGGCGCAGCCGAACCCGAGGAGGTTTTCCAATGCGGGCTCCTTATGGTCTGAATATCCTGGATAACTGTCAGTCGTGCCCGATTCGGGGCGAGCATCTGTTCTGCAACCTTTCGGTGCCGGCCGGACAGCGGCTGAACGAGATTAAGTCGACGGCGGTGTATCCCAAGGGAGCCATGCTCTTCATTGAGGGGCAGATGCCGCGTGGAGTGTTCGTACTGTGCAGCGGCAAGGTGAAACTGTCGACGACTTCGCGGGAAGGCAAGACGATCATCACGAAGATCTCGGATTCGGGCGACGTTCTTGGCCTGAATGCCGTGGTGTCGAACCGGCCGTACGAAGTGACGGCGGAGATGATGGAGCCGGGGCAGGCGAATTTCATTCCGCGGGAATCGTTGCAACTCATGCTGAAGGAATTTCCGGAATCGGCGATGCGTGTGGCGCAGCAGCTGAGCCGGAATTACTTCACGGCGTATGAAGAGATCCGCACTCTTGGGCTTTCGGCTTCTCCGTCAGAGAAGTTCGCGAAATTGTTGCTCTCGTGGTCGACGAAGACGACGCAGGCCGACGGCTCGTCGCAAGTGAGATTGACGCTGACGCACGAAGAGATTGCCGAGATCATCGGCACGACGCGCGAGACCGTGAGCCGGCTGTTCTCCGAATTCAAGAAGAAACAGTTGATGCAGGCGAAGGGCGCAACGCTCATTATTCGCAGCCGCTTCGCGCTGGAGAAGATTGTGCAGTCGTAGCATCTCTGTGCTACAACCTGTCAGTGATTGTCAGTTCGTGCCTAACGCAAGCACAATCACACGGTCGGTTTCGTTCTGGGTGGGCGCAGGAACTTTCAGAACTACGCCGTCTGCGTTTTGAGTGAAGGTGATTGGTTGGTTGTCGAGTAGAGCGTGAGCCGCAGTGATCTTGCCTTGGATCGGCGGTAGAGCCAGCAAGGGGGCGGCCCAGCTTAGTATGTGGACGTAAATCTTTCCTTCCTTCTGCGTGGTGACTCCCCAATCTGCCGGAGCGATGGGGCCGCCGCGAGTTCCATAAATCGAATCTCCATATTTTGAGAGCCATTCGCCCACGGCGCGGAGCCGCGTCTGGAACTGCGGATCGATTTCGCCATTCGGGTAGGGGCCGATGTTCATCAGCAGGTTCGAATTGTTGCCAGCGGCACGGATCAGGCGGCGCTCCACCTCCTCGGCGCTCTTGTAGTTGCTGTCGCCGATGTTGAATCCCCAATTGTCATTGAGCGTGTCGGAGCTTTCGAGCGGAAGCTGTGTGCTGATGTATGTCGTGTTGAATCCGGCAGAGTTCTGGCCGGGGAGATCGCGCTCGAAGGTCTGGACGTCTTCGCCCGGGCGCGGGGTCTGGTGATGATTCGGAATGATCAGGGCCGCGGGCTGGAGGCGGTGAATCAGCGCATACGTCTTGTCGAGATGCCAGTCGGCGGTGGGTTTGTCCCACATGCCGTCGAACCAGATTCCGCCGATGGCGCCGTAGTTGGTGAGAAGCTCGGTGAGTTGGCCGTCCATGTAGTTGTCGAGGTAGGCATTAAAGTCGCCTTGATCGGGGCGGCTGTTTTTCCAGTCGGTGGCGCCGCGCGGATAGTAGTCGGGATTGTGCCAGTCGAGTTGCGAATAATAAAAGAAGAGCTTGATGCCCTGGCGATGGCACTCGTCGGCGAGCATCTTGAGCGGGTCTTTCTTATAAGGAGTGCGCTGGACGATATTCCAGTCGGAAACTTTGGAGTCGAACATGGCAAAGCCGTCGTGATGGCGTGAGGTGATGGTGATGTACTTCATGCCGGCAGCCTTGGCCAGCGAGACCCAGGTGTGGGCGTCGAACTTTTCGGGATCGAAGAACATCGGCAGGCGGTTGTATTCGTCGACGGTGAGCTTGCGATTGTGGAAGACCCACTCTCCGTCGCCGAGGACGCTGTAGACGCCCCAATGGATGAACATGCCGAATTTCATGTCCTGAAATTCGCGACGAGCCTGGAGATTGTCGGGAGAGGGTTGGTAGGTGGACTGAGCAAAAGCCGCGGTCACCGTCAAACTGATCAGAAGAAAAGCAGTAAAAAAGAAGTTCTCTATACGACGAACATCGAACGAGTTGCACATGGACCCCTCGCAAGGACGAATGTGTATTACTTACATTTGCACCAGTACGTGTTGTATTTGTCGCCGAACTGCACACCTTGGTAGCCGTCGAACGCAACGCAGACCTTTGTGTCTTTATATTCGGAAAAGCGGAAGCGGAAAGACTGAATGCGTTTCCCATCAGATCGGAGCACGATGAGATGTCGTTCATTCAAATCCAAGTCTTCAATCTTGATTGAGTGTTTGTGCGGCCAGGGAATCTGCGGTCGCGTGTCGATCGATATCGTGAGTGTGTTTGGATTGTAGTCGCCACCAGGAGAGATGCGGGTGGGTGGTTCGGGGGAGTTGGGAAGAACACATACCGTCCCAAATCCTGCAATGGTCGAGCTCTGTTCGATGGATGGCTGCTGTGCGCGAGCGCTCGCGACCAGAGTGAGAAAGATAGAAACTGCCACAGCGATCTTCATGCAGTTTAATTTGTAGCCCGTGCCCTCGTATCTACGGAGGCGCACTACCTCAGGGCCCAGAGGCCGACTCATTGTTTTCTCGATCCGGCGCGGCTGAAGCCGCGCCCTTTCACAACTGAAGTGCCGGCTCCCACGAGATGTCGGACTCGTTGCGCGACAAGGCGCAATGGCACCAATCCCATGATTTTTCTCCGGCGGTAGTTTACGCTGTTGCACGCATAGAATGGACAGAAATTGGGGACTCGCTTGGGATCGTGAATCGAGGAGGAAAGACATGCCCGCGCAGAACGGGTTGATTCGAGTAGCCAGCAAATATTCGGTGGATGAAACCGTGCGGCGACTGCAGGAGACGTTTGTGAGCAAGGGACTGCAGGTGTTTGCGGTGATCGATCACAGTGGCGAGGCTGAAAAAATCGGGTTGAAGATGGCTCCGACGAAGGTGATTATCTTCGGCAGTCCGAAGAGTGGGACGCCGGTGATGGTGGCGGCTCCTAGCCTTGCGATTGATCTGCCGCTTAAAGCGCTGGTGGCGCAGGATGCGGATGGCAAGGTGAGCGTAACCTACAACGATCCGGAATACCTTCGGGAACGGCACGGCATCCCCGCGGATCTGACAAAGAATCTGGCCGGGGCGGGCGTGCTGATCGCCAAGGCTGTGGAATAATGAACCCCCTGCTTCTCGCACAAAGAACGCGCGAGAAATGGGGCACCCGGAAAGACTGTGACGGAAAATGCAAATCCGAATCGGGCTCGCGACCATCTAGCGAACGAGCGTACGTTTCTTGCGTGGGTGCGGACGGGAGCGGCCATTGTCGTGTTTGGATTCGCGATCGGGAGATTCTCGATTGCGCTGCGGCAGTTGAGTTCACTTGAGGGGCATCCGGTACACCGGGCGGGAGTCTCTGTGTGGATGGGTGCGGTGTCGATTGTGTTGGGAGTCGTGATGGTGGTCGCGGGTTTGTTTCGCTATCGGAAGACGCGGGCGCGATTGGATGAGGGAACCTTTGAGCCGGCCGGGTTTGTGTTGGATTTGGTGACGATTTTGACTGTTTTGTTCGGGCTGGCGTTGGCGGCGTATTTGATTTCCATCGAGAATAGTGTGGGGTGAAAGGCGGGGGCTAAAGCCCCGGTTTTCTCCTGCCGCTTGACGCGGCGCTGAAGCGCCGCTCTTCCACGCTGAAGCAGGCCGCCGTGATAGCGTGGCGGTCGGGTAAATAGCCGAGCTTTCGCTCGGCGGACGGCCGAAGGCGGCCGTCCCCACATGAACCAAGACCACATGAACATGGACGACATGAACTCGACCACATAGACATCGACCTTATAAACAAAAACTAGATAAGCAAAAAGTGCGTGAACAAAAATTATGGCGAACGATCGTGAGAAAGAAGCGGCGGCGCGGGCTAGTCTGCAGTATGTGAAAGATGGGCAGGTGGTGGGGCTCGGCACGGGGTCGACGGCGGCGTACTTTATCCAGCTGCTGGGCGAGAAAGTGCAGAAGGGGCTGCGAATTCGCGGCATCCCGACCTCGGAGCGGTCGCGGGAACTTGCACTCAGCCTGGGAATTCCGGTGATCACGCTGGATGATTGTCAGGAGATCGATGTGACCGTCGACGGAGCGGACGAAGTCGATCCGCAGCTGCGGCTGATCAAGGGTGGTGGCGGGGCGCTGTTGCGCGAGAAGATTGTGGCGTCGGTCACGAAGCAGATGGTGGTCGTGGCGGACGCCTCGAAGCAGGTCGAGCGGCTAGGGAAGTTTCCACTGCCGGTGGAGGTGATCCGGTTCGCACAGGCGGTCATCGCCAAGCGGATTGGGGCGCTGGGCGCGGAAGTGAAGTTGCGAATGACGTCCGAGGGGACGCCCTTTGTGACTGATGAAAACAATCACATTCTGGATTGCCGGTTTGGAGAGATTCGCGACGCCGATGCGCTGGCGCGAACCTTGAGCGACATGCCGGGCATCGTGGAACACGGATTATTTATCGGCATGGCGAGCGTGGTATTGTTCGCGCGCGGGAACGAGATTGTGGAGTTGAAGCGCCGAGGCTGAAGGAGAAACTTGGCTCAGGCCCTCTGGGGTTAAAGCCCTACAGAAAATGGAGGGTTGTCGCAGCGCTTAAGAGGATGCGTGAGAACTAGTCTTTCGCCCGTCTGGGGCTTTTCGGTGTCCCCACCTTTCCCACGGCTTACGCCCCTTCGACAAGCTCAGGGCAGGCTGGGGGCTGCATTCTTTCGCCGCTTCGCGGCTAGGAGAGGACACGAACTGTTCCATCGCGTCGCTGAATTTTTAGTTCTCACGAACACTCTTAAGCGCTGCGCTACCCGGATTCCTCGCTGCACCCGGACCAGAACTCGACTCGGTCGCATGACAGACATCCTGACGAAATTCCAAGAACCGGCGCGGGGGCGCGCATGATGGGCTGGAACGGGCCTTCGCGACGGCGTGTGCCTCGGTTCCCCACGCAGGCGCCGCTGGATGTGACGGTGCTGCGATCGGGGATTCCGGAGACGGTGCCCGGGCGATCGACCAACGTGGGCGAACGCGGAATCGCCGCGGTGATCGCCGGTGAGCTGGTTCCGGGAGAAAGCGTTGGAGTTGAGATCAGCTTGCGCTCGGGAACGGAGCCTCTGCGAACGCGAGCCACCGTGAAATATCAGCATGAACTGCGCTGCGGGCTGGAGTTCGCGATGATGTCGGCGGACCAGCGGACGGCGATTCGCGATTGGGCGAAGGAGACGAAGACTGCAGCAGAGGTGACTGCGGGTCCGCATCCGGTGGTCGAAATGAAGGGCACGGAGGCAGGGAAGGATGGGCCAGCGTCGGCTGGAGGTAAGTCTGGCGGTAAAGGCAAGAGGAAGAGGCGAGGTCTATTCGGGCTGATCGGCCTGGTCCTGATCGGAATTGGGATAGCGATTTACTGGTGGCGATGGGATCGCGGCTGGCAGGAATTGGAATCGAGTCTCCGAATTTCAGAAAAGGCCGCGGCGGAAACGCCAGTAACAAAAGTTCCTGCCGAGATGATCGAGAAGTTGCTGGTGCACCGGGTGGAACCGGTGTATCCGCCGGAGGCGCGGAAGCAAAATCTGCAAGGGATCATTGCGATTGATATTGTCGTGGGCCGGGATGGAACGGTGACTGCGATGCATCCGTTGAATGGGCCGGATGTGCTGGCGCGAGCGGCAATGGACGCGCTGCGCTGGTGGAAGTTCGAACCGTACCGGGTAAATGGGGAACCGGTTGTTGTGGAGTCGACGGTCGCGGTGGAGTTCAAGCGATAGCGCAGCATGCGGACACGGAAATGGCGGAGTTTCACTCTCGGCTAGTTGCGCCGTTTGCGCATGCCGCGGAGGACGCGAACGCCGCTGACGGCAAAGCAGACGACGGCGCCCAGGGCGGCCACGAGCAAAACATTGGCGCGTAAGTGCAGGAAGTCAGCAAGTACTGCGGTGATTGCGAGGATGAGTCCCAGCACGTTGAGCCACAGAGGAGCACGAATTCTGCTGGACAGGTCTTTGCGCAGGCGGAGTTGCAACAGCAGGGCGGCGAGTCCGATGGCGGCTACGACGACCACGGCGAGTGGGCTGCGAAACGCGCCCCGCGTGGTATAGATCACTACCAGTGCCAGCGCGAGCAGGAGCAGTCCGGCGGCGACGATGCTCCAGCGACGGGGCTTTGGCGCGGAGGGCGGGTTGGGAGCGGCGTCTGGCAAGGCTTCCGCTCAAAGTTATACAGGGCGATACGGCGGGTTTCAAAGCCTTTTCCAGATGGGGATTGCAGAAGCAGGTTGGCGGCAGGTGTGCGCTCTACTTGTTCCGCAGTCTGACTAAAGCCAGTTTTTCGGCGGTGGCCAGCGCATCAGCGGCATTTACCTTCACATCCGGCTCGACGCCTTTGCCTTCCCAGTTCGTCTTCGAGATTGGGTTGGTGACCAGAATGCCAGGTATGCGGATCATGAAGTGGTCGTCGATGGAGTGGGGAGCGCCCATGTGTCCGCGGCCGGAGGTGGTCTCACCCACCAAGGTGACACGCTTTAGCATCTTCAGGTCATAAGCGAATGCCTCTGCGGCGGAGAAGGTGGATGCCGAGGTCAGCACGAACGCAGGTTTATCTGTCAGCCGGTTTCCGGGAACCGGTGCGAGGGTCCAACTCTCGAATCGGTTGTTGTCGCCACGGTTGTAGAAGTCGTTCAGGTGAGTAGGCTGATCGAACAAGTAGGTTGCGAGAAAGGCGACCATCCTTGCGTTGCCGCCAAGATTGTCCCGCAGATCGAAGATGAGGGCATCGGTTGCATTGAGCTTCTTCATGGCAGCGGCAGCGACTTCGCCGCAGACCGAAACATCAGGGAAGGAATTGAACTTCAGATATCCGATGTTGTGGGGGAGAATCTGCACCTTCTCGAACGTGCAATTGCTCTCTGCCATCTGCTTGTGATAGCGCGCGACCTCTTCCGAGAAAGGCAGGGCTGGCCGGTCGGGAACCGTAGATGTGGTGTTGACCACCACAATGTACTTGTCGCGGCCCGCTGCGTCGATTTGCCTGGTCAGGAGATCGGCAAAGACCTGACGATCGGTGATGGCGCTGTAGTCACTGTGCTCTTTATGCGCTAGGAGTACGGCGGCGATCCTTTGGGCTGCGCTGGGATCGACATAGTATTTCTGCAGATTCTGAATGGCGCCGTCGATTACGAGTAGTTGCTCGGCTGCGTCGAGTTTCCAGTTGTGAGCTGAGACCGCCGCTGGCGAGCCTGAAACCGTGGATGATCCGGCAGTGGTTTCTGGTTGCGTCTTCGACTCGGCTATCGCGGTTGCAGATTGCTTGGCGGAGTTGCTCAAGGATTGCGCCCGGCGCTGAGGGTTTTGAGGATTGCTGGCCGATTGAGATTCTTTTGGTGTTTCTGCCGTAGGAGGAGACACCAGAGCGGCCGTTGACTCGGATGACGCAAGAGCGGGGCTCTCCTGACCAGATCCTGACAGTCCCACCTCCGGCGCAGCCGTGGTTTCTGGAATCCACTGAGGAGTTTCGAGTTGGGCCTCGGGGATACGAATACGCAGAACGTGAATCCAGCTGTGCTTGATGGCGACGCCGGTCAGGCTGAAGATTGCCAGGGACAAGACAAGCGCTGGCACAAAGGCCGCGGGGCTCGGGTGGAATGAGTCGATCGTGCAAAAAGAAGGAACACCGTCCAAGGCAGGTTGCGGTGCAGGGGCGGCAGGAGTCTCGCCCCAGAATTCCGAGCGCAGGAGCCATTGCCGGCTGAGCGACGTTGCGACGTCGAGGAGCAGACGCAAAGAGGCGCGCTTCTCTTTTGATTGGTCGAAGATGGACAGCATCTCGGCGCCGAATCGCTTGCGGAATCCGGGCGGATGCAGACGAAGAGCGCAGCGGTAGAGATGCCGGAGCATCAGGCCCTCCGAGGCTTTGCAATTTGCAGTCGAGAGCGCGCCTCGCGAACGACGGCGGCCAACCGAGCCGTCTCGGCGGCGAGGACACCACGTCCGACTGACGTGAGACGGTAGTAGCGGCGGCGGGGATCGTCATCAGACGGACGATTTCCCAGTTCCTTCACCCAGTCGCGCTGGATCAGTTTCTGCAGATTGTCGTAGAGCGTGC
>Ga0207008_10290_pt1 | contig 11811 bp, 9 predicted proteins | sample Alteio_BWMinCont_83_FD_153489 | JGI IMG/M metagenome (GOLD analysis project Ga0207008, IMG submission 153489) | Enriched cells from forest soil in Barre Woods Harvard Forest LTER site, Petersham, Massachusetts, United States -... | ecosystem: Environmental > Terrestrial > Soil > Temperate forest >... | reverse complement strand
CGGAGGGGATTTCGAAATCGCTGTCACTGAGGGCGGGCTGTTTATCGAAATTGCGCGCGAGCTGCGGCGGCCGGGCGCGGAGATCCATTTTCTGTGCGGGCGCGATGCGGCTGAGCGGGCGCTCGATTGGGATTACGGCACGGCGGGAGTCGCAGAATCGATGTTGCAGGAATTCGCGCTGCTGGTGGCGGCGCGGAACGGAGAATTTTCCGCGCCGGAGCACTTGCGGCCGCGAGTGCGCGCGCTGCCGATGGCGGCGGGGTTCGATGCGGATTCCTCCAGTGAAGTTCGACGCAGGATCGCGGCGGGGGAGCGGTGGGAACACCTGGTGCCGGAGGCGATCGTGGAAATGGTGGGGCGGATTTACACCACCGGGGTTTGAATACCGACGGCGCGCTCGCCCTTGGCCACGTCAACTCTTAGCAGCACCAAGAAGCCTGCGGCGAAGAACACGATCAGCGACAAGAGAGCCAGGCGGTAACTGCCGGTGAACTGAAGAGCCACGCCGAACAGCAGCGGACACAGCCAACTGGTGCCTTTGTCGCTGACTTCGTAGACGCTGTAATACTCGGCTTCCCTGCCCTTGGGGATGAGCTGCGCGTACAGCGAGCGGCTCAAGGCCTGGCTGCCGCCCATGACCAGCGCGCCCACCGCGATGACGGCGAAAAACTCGCCGGCGGTTTTCACGGCGGCGTAGATGTAGATGAGAAGGAGGGTCCAGATCACGACGGTGACGGCGACGGCGCGCTTGGCTCCGACGGCGGAGGCAACCCACTGAAATAGGATGTTCCCGAAGAAACCCACGAATTGCGCCATCAGAATCGCGAGGGTCAACTGCGAGACGGGAATCTTCAGCTCGTCATTTCCGAATTGCGTTACCAGAGCGATCACGGCCTGGATGGCATCGTTATAGAGCAGGTAGGCGATCAGGAAGGTCATCGCTTCGGGATAACGGCGCACATCGCGAAGAGTGTGGGCGAGCTGGGTCACGGCCATGCCGACGGCGGTGCGTCCGGCGGGGATCGATTTGGCGGCGCCGCGATTCTTCAACGCCAGCAATGTGGGAATGGTGAAGATGGCCCACCAGACTCCGGCCGAGCTGAGGCTGATGCGCACGGCCATGGCTTCCGTGATGCCGATGCGCGCGGCTCCCTGAAACAGCGCCAGGTTCAGCGCCAACAGCAGGCCGCCGCCGATGTAGCCGATGGCCCAGCCTTTGGAAGAGACGGCGTCGCGTTGTTCGGGCGCGGCGATTTCCGGCAGAAAGGAATTGTAGATCACGACGGATGCGCCGAAGGCCACGTTGGCAACCAGGAAGAGCACGCCGCCCAGCAGATAATCGCTGCCTTGCAGCACGAACATCGCGGCGGAGGCGGTGGCTCCGAGATACGCGGTGACGGCCAGGACTTGCTTCTTGCGGCGTCCATAATCGGCGATCGCGCCGACAACGGGGAGCGTCAACACTTGGACGGCGACGGAGAGGCTGACCAGGTAGCTCCAGAAACTGCGGGGGTCGACTGTGATGCCGAGAGGATGCACGAGACCATCCGGTCCCGCGGCGGACTTGGCGAGCGCGGTGAGGTAGGGGCCGAGGAAGAGAGTAACTCCGGTGGTGACGAAAGCGGAATTGGCGAAGTCGTAAAGATACCAGCCGCGCTGTTCCTTTGTGCTGGTGAAACGCATTAGCGGGGCAGGGTTTCAATTTGTTCGAGCAACTGGACCATGCGCGGGGCCGCGGAGCGCTCGCCGCCGAAACGGAAGGCGTTGTACGCGGCGGTGAGCTCTTGGACGAGGACGGCGGTTTCCGAAACCGGCAAGACGCGCGCGAACTCGGCGGGCGTGAGCCAGGGAGGCTTCTGAAATCCGCGGCGGGCGAGCACGGCGAGCATGCGCTGATACAGCAGAGTGGCGTCAGAGGTGTGGCCTTCGCCGCGGCGCACGCGCTCGACGCGGCGGCGGTCGCGCCACCAGCGGGCCCACACGGGTCCATACAAAATCGCAACCGCGGCCATCGCGGCGAGCATCGCCAGCGCGCCCGCGACGATCCAGAGGTCGCGCAGATTTTCCGGGAGCCACGCGGCGGGAATCCACGGGAAATGCAGCTTGCGCCCGGATTCCTGCATGCGCGAGGCGAGCACAGCTTGGCGTTCGAGGTCGTAACTCAGCACCCAGTCCTGCCAGAATTGCGAGGCGGCGTCGAACAGAAAGGCGATGCGTCCGGCGAAGCCGGCCTCCGCTGCGTGCGGATCGGCGGGGGTGGGATCGAAGGTAGTCCAGCCTTTGCCGGAGATCCAGGCTTCGACCCAACTGTGGGCGTCGGAGGCGCGGACCACTTGCAGATCGGTCACCGGATTGAAGACGCCGCTTTGGAATCCGGCGACGACGCGCGAGGGAATCCCGAGGGTCCGCAGCATCACGGCCATGGCGGAGGCGAAGTATTCGCAATGTCCCTTCTTGCGGACGAACAGGAAGTGCGCGAGGGGATCGGCGACGGGAGTTTTCAAAAGCTCCAGAGTGTAGCCGTAGTCATGGCGCAGGCGGCGTTCGAGCGTGCGCGCGATTTCCTCGTCGGTGCGGGCGTCGGCGGTGAGGGTTTGGGCGAGCTCAGGGATTCGCGGGTCGAGCTTCGGCAGCTCCAGCGCGGCGCGACGGGCGGCGATGTCGAGGGCAGGCGGCGGCGCGATCATCGGCGCGGATTCATCCGGCAGAAAACTGTACACGCGGTAGGCGATGCCGAAGGGGGAGCGCGGCACGTGAAACGCTCCGCCGCGGGACTTGCGGACTTGCGGCAGATTGATGCTGATGGTCTCCGGCGTTCCGGCGAAGAATAAAGTATCGGCGGCGATTTCGTCCAACTGCACCTGATAAGAAGTGCTGTGGCCGCGCCGGTTGCCGGGAGCGGCGCCCAGGACCAGGACTCCGCCATCGACGGTGAGGAATTCGTCATGCTCCGGGGGACTTTCCCAGCGTCTTCCGTCGAAGGTGGTGAGCTCCGCGCCACGCCAACGCTGGTTTTGAAGACTCTCGCCGGTGTCGGAACGGATGTGCATCACGGGGCGGCTGCTCTGCTTGATTTCCCCCATTTCGCCGAGCGTGATTTCGGTGGTGAAGCCGGGAAGATGATAACGGCCGGGAAAGAATCCGCTCATGGCGGCGCGCGCGGTTCGCGGCAGGACGAAGAACAGGGCCGCGGTGACCAGCAGAATTCCGGCGAAGAGCACAAACGAGGTGGTTCCAAGTCGGCGGCCGAAGGAGCCGAGTCCGGAACGGGCGGCCGGGTCCTTGCCGGCGGCGGAGCGGCGCACTTCTCCGCTGGCCAGCGACGCCACGGTGAACAAGAGGAACAGAGCGAGGAATGCGAAGAAGCTGGGGCTGAAGGAAAACACGGCCGCGCCTAACAGGCCGAGCGCCGCCATGATTTTCAAATGCGCGTAGTCGCGATCGGTGGCGGCGGTCAGGAGTTTGACGGAGGCGAGAAAGAACACCAGGTGCACGGTGGCGGGCGGAAAGGCTCCGGAGAGGTACTCGTAGTCGAGCGGATAAAATCCCAGGTAGGCGAGCGTGAGCACGGCGACGAGGCGATTGCTTAGCTCGAAACGCAGCCATCCGCCGGCCTTGGCAGTGTACAACGCCAGCGCGGCCAGCGTTACGGCTTGGGTGGGGAAATCGAGATAGCCGGTGCTGACCGCCGCGAAATATCCGGACGCCAGCATTCCCAGGAGCGAGAATCGGAAGAAGCGCTCTACGGCGGAAAGAGGAGCCAGCGCGGCCATGACTCCATTGTAGGTTCATGGCGTACCATCAATTCTAATGGCCCGTTACAAACCCGCAGGCACAAAGAAGGTGAAGGCGGCATCCGACAATAAAGGAATCATTCCCTGCCTGATCGTTTTGGTGGGCGGATTCGCCATCCTGTTTATCCTGCTCTACGCCGTTTTGAGGTCCTAAATAAATGCGCATCGATCAAAGAAAAGCCGGCGAGCTCCGGCCCATGAAAGTCACGCTCGACTATTTGCTGACCGCGGAAGGCTCGGTGCTGATCGAGGCGGGCAATACGCGGGTGCTCTGCGCTGCTTCGATTGAGGAAACGGTGCCGGGGTTCATGCGCAACAGCGGGAAGGGATGGGTGACGGCGGAATACTCTATGCTGCCGCGCGCCACGGCGACGCGAACGGCGCGCGAGATCGCGAAGGGACGGGCGTCGGGACGCACCATGGAGATCCAGCGGTTGATCGGACGGTCGCTGCGGTCGGCCGTAGATCTGGAGGCGCTGGGCGAGCGCAGCGTGATTCTCGATTGCGACGTGCTGCAAGCGGATGGCGGCACCCGCTGCGCGGCGATCACGGGCGCATACATCGCGCTCTCCGCGGCGCTGCGGCAACTGGTGAAATTCGGCGCGCTGAAGAAATCGCCGGTGCGCGATTGCGTGGCGGCCGTCAGCGTCGGCATCGTGAAAGGCGAGCCGATTCTGGACCTGTGCTACCAGGAGGATTCGCAGGCGGATGTGGACATGAACATCGTGATGACGGGCTCCGGGCGCTTTGTGGAGGTGCAGGCCACCGCCGAAAAGATCGCCTTCGACGATGAGCAAATGGCGAAGATGCTGGCGCTGGGGCGGCAGGGAATTTTGGAATTGGTGGCGCTTCAGAGGAGTTTGGAGGCTTGATCGTTTACTGCGCCACTACGAATCCAGGGAAGCTGCGGGAGTTTCAATTGGCCGCGCCGGATTTCGACGTGCGGGCTTTAACTGGGAAGATAGAGCCGCCGGAGGAGCACGGCGCCACGTTCGAGGAGAACGCGGTCGCCAAGGCCGAATACTACGGACGGTTCGTCGACGGGTATCTTTTCGCGGATGATTCGGGGCTGGAGGTGGATGCTTTGGGCGGAGCTCCAGGGGTGCACTCGGCGCGATATGCGGGTGAGGAGGCTGTCGACGCGGCTAACAATGCTCTATTGCTGGAGGGGCTGCGGGGCGTTGCGGAGCGCGCGGCTCGATTTGTTTGCGTGATCGCTCTGGTGCGCGATGGGGCGCTGGTGAAGACTTTTCGCGGCAGCGTGGAGGGGCGAATTTTGGAGAGCGCGCGCGGGTCGGGAGGGTTTGGGTATGATCCGCTGTTTTATCACGAGGCGTTCGGGTGCACGTTTGGAGAGGCGGCGATCGAGGACAAGATGCGGGTGAGTCATCGGGCGCAGGCGCTTCGCGCGATGTTTGAGTTTTTGCGGTAGCCCCTTGCGAAGAGCGGGTCCGGGGGGGGTCCGCCCCACACAGGTCACCGTTCGCGGGCTACATATCGTTGCCACTTTAGGAAACCGATCTGGGTTTTTGCGTCCAGAATTTTTCCGGTTGCGATCAGACGGTCGATTTCTTTGGACGTGTACCAGCGGGTTTCAATGCGCTCGTCTTCCATCGGGGTTTGCTTGCCGGCGGTGAGGCCCGTGGCCAGGTAGATGGTCATCTTTTCGGCGAGGAAGCCGGGGCTGGGATAGAACTCGGCCAGCTTTTGAAACGTTTTCGCGCGGTAGCCGGTTTCTTCGGCGAGCTCGCGGCGGGCGGCCTGGTACACGGTCTCGCCTTCATCCACTCGGCCGGCGGGCAGCTCCCACAGGTAGCTTTTGGCGGGAAGGCGGTATTGGCGGACCAGCAAGACGCGGTTCTTTTCATCGACAGGCATGACGACGGCGGAGCCGCCATGCTGCACGATGGCGCGCTTGATCTCGAAACCGTCGGGATCGAGCGCGTGGTCCATGGTGACGTGAAAGATCGGCGTGCGAATCAGTTCCTTCGAAGAGATGATTTTCATTTTGAGTGGATGGCCCGCGCGAATTTCGCGGCGGGCAGAGTATTCAGGATATCGGATGCCTCCAGCCAGCCGCGCCGCGCCATGGTGACGCCGTAGCGCATGTTGCCGAGATGCTTGGGATGATGCGCGTCGGTGGAGATGGCGAATTTACATCCCTTGGATTTCGCGGCGCGGATCAGGGAGGCGGTGAGATCGAGGCGCTCCGGACTGGCGTTGATTTCGAGATACACGTTCTTGCGAGCCGCCGCGGCTGCGATCGCTTCAAAGTCGAACGGAAAGGGATCCCGGTGCAGCAAGATGCGGCCGGTGGGGTGCCCCAGCACGCGCAGGTACGGGCATTCGAGCGCGCGCAGCAGACGGTCCGTCATTTCGGCGGGCTCCAGATTCATGTGACTGTGCACGCTGCCAATCACCAGATCCAGCTCACCCAAGGCGTCGTCTTCCAGATCCATCGCGCCGTCTTTGCGGATGTCGCATTCGATGCCGGAAAACACGCGCAGGCCGAAGCCGCTTTGATCCATCTCGCGGACGCGATGCGCGAACTCGATGGCGCGCTTCTCGTCCATTCCATTGGCCATGGCGAGGGCCTTGGAATGATCCGTGATCGCGACGTATTCGTAGCCGAGGGCGTGCGCGGATTCGACCATTTCCTCCAGCGTGGCGCGGCCGTCGCTTTCGGTGGTGTGCATGTGCAGATCGCCGCGAATTTCGCCAAGCTCCACCAGCTTCGGAAGCTTGCCGGACTCGGCGGCTTCGATCTCGCCCTGATTCTCGCGCAGCTCCGGAGGGATCCAGGCCAAGCCCAGCGCGGCATAGATTTCCTCTTCCGTTTCGCTGGCCACGGGCTCTTTGGTATCGACGCGGGCCAGCGCGTATTCGTTGAGCGTGAGGCCCATCTTCTGCGCGCGGGCGCGCAGGGCGACGCTGTGCTCCTTGCTGCCGGTGAAATATTGGAGCCCCGCGCCGTAGCTTTTATTTGGCAGCGCGCGCAGATCCACTTGCAAGCCTTCCAGGCCGAACTTGACGCTGGCTTTGTTGCCGCCCTTGCCCAGCACCTCATGAACTTTCGGATGCGCGACGAATCTTTCGAGCGCAGCCTCCGCGCCGGGACCGGTGACGAGAAGATCCAGATCGCCGACGGTTTCCTTGCCGCGGCGCAGGCTGCCGGCAGCGATCGTTCGTTCCACGCCCTTTACTTGTTGGAAGTCGGTCATCAGCTCGTCGGCCACGCCCTGGGCGAAGCTCAACAGGAATCGGCCGGCGCGCTGCCGGTAGCCGCCGATCGATCGCAAAATTTTCTCTTCGAGCTTCGCGCCCATTCTGGGCAGCTCCCGCAGCTTATGCTCCTGGCACAATTTTTCGAGACCGTCGATAGTGGAGACGCGGTGAGTTTCCCAGATGGTGCGAATGCTCTTCGGTCCCAAGCCCTGAATTTTCAGGAACTCGAGCGCGGTGGGCGGATAGAGCGCCATCATTTGATCGCGCCGCTCGAAGCTGCCACGCTGCTCGATCTCCTGGAGTACGGACGCGATGCCCTTCCCGATGCCGGGGATATCGGTGACCTTCTTTTCGGGATCTTTGAGGATGGCGGACACCGGCTCGGGATAACTTTCAATCACCGACGCCGCGTTGCGATAGCTGCGGATGCGGAAGGAATCCTCGGCGGCGATTTCCATGAGGTCGGCGGTTTCCGAGAGAAGGCGTGCGATTTCGCGATTTTCCATCGTCTGATTTTAGTGTAGTGTCATCGGCGGCCGGTGATCGTTCTGAGAGGTTTTGGATTCGGGCGGCACATACAGATTGGCCGCAGATGAACACAGATGAACACGGATTGAATCTGCTGACCCAGCGGGTGCTGGGTGCGGTGTTTGAGGTTCCAACACGTTGGGGGCCCGATTTCTCGAGAAAGTCTATGAGCGTGCGTTGCTCACCGAGCTTGGGCTGCGGGGCATTCGGGCTACCTCCCAGAATTCCTTTACCGTTACGTACAAGGGTCAGTCGGTCGGCGAGTACTTTGCGGGTATTCTTGTCGAAGATGTTCTGGTAGTCGAGCTCAAATGTGTAGAACGCCTAGGCAATGAGCACATGGCGCAATGTCTTAAATTATTTGCGAGCCTCCGGTTGAAACCTTTGTCTTCTCGTAAATTTCCAGAAGCCGAAGATTGCATGGAAGCGGATCGTCTTGGGGCTTAGCGCGGACCACTGATGGAAGCGGCTTGCCAGCCCATGTAGGGTTCTACGTGAACCAGCACGTCTTCCACCCATTCCAGCTCGGTTTTGATGCGGAGCTGGACTTCGTGCCCGATTTGATGCGACGCGAGAACGGTTAATCCGGGATCCACTTCCAGGTGCAGGTCGACGTGATAGCGCAGGCCGGTCTTGCGGGCGAAACATTTTTCGATCGCCAGGGCACCGGGAACGCGCAGCGCGGCAGCGCGGATCTGCTGCATCTGGGCATCGTCGGGCATGGTGTCCATCAATTGCAGTGAGGTTTCCCGCGAGACGCGCAGGCCCAGGAAGATGACGATCAATCCGATGACGAAGCCGCCGAAGTGATCGGCGGCCTGCGATCCGGCGAAGAAGTTCGAGAGCAGCACGGCGGTGAGAGCGACGCAGCCGGAGAACACATCCACCAGATCGTGGAACCCGTCCGCGGTCAGCGCGGCGCTGCGGGTGCGCCGGCCCACGCGCACTTTCAGGGTGGCGAAGGTTAAATGCACCGTGATGGACGCAGCCAGCGCCCATACAGCGTAGAGCGCGGGGACGTGCGCGACCTGCCGCTCCTCCACGCTGCGCACGCAGATCGCCGCGCCCACGGCAGCCAGGAGCATTCCGATCGCCAGTCCGGCCAGGATTTCAAAGCGCCCGTGCCCGTAGGGATGGTCTTGATCGGCGGGCTTGGCGGCGAACCATAATCCGACCCACACCAGGCTGGCGGTCACCACGTCCGCTCCGGATTCCAACCCGTCCGACACTACGGCGACCGAGTGCGCGGATAGTCCAACCGCGATCTTTAGCACTGCAAGAATGGCGCTGGTGGCGACGCCAGCCAGGGCAATGCGGGACGCCATCCGCGCCGAAGCGGCCATAGATTGAGAGTACAATGAGTCTGCGCTCAAAACGCGCACGCGTTTCGGTAACACTCTGCACGTCAGTAGGATCTCCATAGAGGAAATGCCATGAAACGTATTCTCAAAATCGCTGCTATCGTGGTTGCCCTTCTGCTGGTGGTGGCGCTCGCGCTGCCGTTCCTGGTGGACGCCAATCAATTCCGGCCGCTGCTCGAAACCAAGCTCAGCGCGGCGCTGGGCCGCCAGGTGCGCCTGGGGAATCTCCAGCTGTCTATATTTTCCGGCTCCGTGACGGCTTCCGATCTCTCGATTTCCGACGATTCGGCGTTCAGCCAGACGCCGTTCCTGCGCGCCAAAAGCTTGCAGGCCGGGGTGGAGTTGATTCCGCTGATCACGTCACGGAAGTTGAACGTGACCGGCGTGACCATCGATCAGCCCGACATCGATCTGATCCAAACCCCGGCGGGAGTGTGGAATTTCTCGAGCTTGGGGGGGAAACCGGAGGCTCCGGCTGCCGCTTCACCAGCGGCAGCGGCGCGGCCGGCGAGTTCCCCGGATCTGACGGTGTCTCTGGTCAAGATCTCCAACGGCCGCCTTACGGTGGCGAAGCAAGGCGTGAAGTCCAAACCGCTGGTCCTTGAAAAAGTGAACATCGAGGTCAAGGATTTCTCGGCGTCGTCGTCGTTCCCGTTCTCGCTCAGCGCCGCCATGGCCGGCGACGGCGAGATCAAGCTGGACGGCAAAGCTGGGCCGATCAACGCGGGCAACGCCATCGCGACGCCGTTCGAGGGGAACCTGCACGTCAGTCATGTGGATCTGGCGGTGGCCGGCCTGGTGGACGCCGCGGCGGGCGTCAACGCGCTGGTCGCCATCGACGGCAGCGCTTCGTCGAACGGCGCTTCGGTCACGGTGAACGGCAAAGTCAAGGCCGAGCAGTTGAAGGTGGTGAAAGGCGGCTCGGCCGCTAAGCCCGCCGCGGAAATCGATTTGACGTTGACGCACGATTTGAAGAAGCAGTTCGGGGCGGTGAACCGCGCCGATATTCACCTGGGCAAGGCGGTGGCGACGCTTACGGGCGCGTATCAACTCGCGGGCGAAACTCCGACGGTGAATCTGAAGCTGAGCGGCGATAAGATCGCGGTGACGGAACTGGTGGCGTTCCTGCCCGCTCTGAATATCGCGCTTCCCGCCGGGGCGACCGTGGATCAGGGCACCGCCGCGATGAACATCGCCGTCGAGGGACCTCTGGACAAGCTGGTTTCCACGGGCACGCTGGCGTTGGAGAACGCGCGCCTTTCGAACTACGACCTGGCTTCAAAACTGAAAGTGCTGGAGGCGCTGGGCGGCGTCAAGGCGGAGCCGCGCACTTCCATCCAGACGCTGAGCGCTAACTTGAAAAATTCCGCGGACGGGACTTCGCTCCAGGACATCAAGTTGATCGTTCCGTCCATCGGCGACATTACCGGAGCGGGCTCCATCAGTCCGTCGCAGGCGCTCGATTTCAAGATGAAGGTGGCCGTGCGCGGCCTGACGGTGCCCTTCTCCGTGCAGGGGACCTCGCAGGATCCGACTTTTCGACCTGACGTGAAAGGACTGGCGACGGAACAGTTGAAGGGCACGGCCTCTGGACTTCTCAATAACCTGTTCGGCGGGAAGAAGTAGTTAGACGCAACGTCGCCCGGCGTTTCCGAGCCGCGGCAGTGCTGAAAAGCCGATTTGGCCGCTGATGAACACGAAGACGGTCGCGGCTCGGTAAAGCGCTATTCGGGAGCGGTGAAAGTGACGGCGCGCACTAAACCGTCGGCGACCGTTCCGGCTCGTGGCTGATCGTACTCGACCTCGACGGTGACCGCCGGTTGCTGCGGTCCGCATTCGATCTCGGCGCGGCCATTCGACCGGCCGGTCACGACGATGCGGTCCGGTCGCTCGATCAAAAGGGTTTTCTTTCCCGCGGGGGTTTCCACAACCAGCTTGGGCGAATCTCCGCACATGAAATCGACCAGAGTGCCCGACAGGGTGGCTTGGCCGAGTCGCGTCTTCACTGAAGAGGGAGCCAGCTGGGGCTGGATCTCCGGGGCGGTACTCAGGAACGTCAACAATTGCCCGGCGCGTGCCTGATCGTCGGGCGTGGATTTCCGGGCATCGCGCAGCATCTCCGCGAGCTTCTTGGCTTGCGCGCGATCGCCCAGCTTTAACGCCACGTACGCCGCGATCGAATAATACCGCGGCGCTTCGTCGGCTTTGATGGCGGGCAGTTTTACCAGCGTCCGCATGGCTTCCCCGGTTTGGTCGTCGTTATAGAGGGCGCTGGCCAGCTCGATCTGCGCATCGGAGCGGGCGGGCTCCTGATCGAGCAAATCCTGAAACACCTGGGCAGCCTGCTTGGGATTCTTCACTTCAATCATCCTGCCGTAATCCCACAGCATGCGCGCACTGCGGCCGCCCAGCGCGTACGATTTCTCAAATTCGCGTTCGGCTTGCGCATTGTCGCCGCCGCGCCACACCAGGTATCCGAGTTGAGTGTGCGGCTCCGGCTGCGCGGGCGCCTCCGCCGCGAGCTTCTCCAACTGTTCCCGCACGGCCGCCTCTTTGCCCGGCTTGTCGGTCAGATCCACCAGCATCAAGCGCACCTCGAACGGCGGCGCCGGCTCCGCGGCGGCTTGCACTTTGGATTGATCGAGCTTGGTGGGGTACAGAAGCGCGCGGAAACGATCGCCGTGAAGATAGATCTGCAAATCCTTCTCGATGGCCGCCAGAGGTTTGCCATAAGCGGTGCTGAGCGCGTCCACCGATTGCTTGCCTTGCATCATGGCGCGGAAAAAAGCGTCGCTGTGCGGGCGGTACTCATCGCTCAGCAGCAGCATGTGCGTGAGCGCCCAGCCCTCGTTGTACAGACTGCCGGCTTTGTTTTTCTCGTTGTAATAGGGCGAGCTCTGATC
>Ga0207008_10287_pt1 | contig 11941 bp, 9 predicted proteins | sample Alteio_BWMinCont_83_FD_153489 | JGI IMG/M metagenome (GOLD analysis project Ga0207008, IMG submission 153489) | Enriched cells from forest soil in Barre Woods Harvard Forest LTER site, Petersham, Massachusetts, United States -... | ecosystem: Environmental > Terrestrial > Soil > Temperate forest >... | reverse complement strand
GAAATGCATGCCAAAACCGCGAGGCTCGCTGATTTAATATCAGGTACTAAATTACAAGAAACACTCAATGAAAACACTTTGGCCGATGCCGAGAAAAAATTAATCAAATCTCTACCAAAAAAATATAAAAACATGGGAAATCGTTCTGTAAAAATTCGCATGCTTGGCGGCACACTCATTACCATAATGGTTTCCTATTACCATCAAAAAACTGACGTTAAAAAAATGCGGAACAAAAAAGGTTTTTACCCTAAATTAATATTATTGGGTATTCATGATAGATGCACGTCAGCGATTTGCTCTCGAATTAGTTTATTCGCTACAGCTGCTTGTTCTCTTGAAGAATCTAGTCGTTTGATGGAAACGTTATATGGTTTTAAATTGGATATCAAAACAATCCGCATGATATTTAAACGCTTTGCACTACGAGCGAGAGCTGCTTTTGACTCTGAAAAAATTCCACTCGAAGAAGAATTCAAAGGAAAACGAGTTGTGGTATCTACCGATGGTGGCAGAGTGCGGACTAGAAAAAACAAACGTGGGAACAAGACAAAAAAAGGCCGTAACCGATATAAAACAGATTGGAGAGAACCAAAACTTATTTTGGTTTATGTCATCAATGAAAAAGGAGAAAAAGATCGCAAAATTCAACCTATTATGGACGCAAGCCTAGATGGGCCTGATGAAACATTTGGAATGTTGCTTTATTATCTTAAAAAATTAGGTGTGGAAGCAGCAGATAAATTATTATTCGTATCAGATGGCGCAAAATGGATATGGGAGCGTGTATCTAGTTTAATTTCAGGATTGGGAATAAAAGCAACACAATGTTTACTGGTTTTAGATTTCTATCATGCCGTTGAACACTTAACAAATATCGCTTCTCGAAAAAAATGGAAGCAACAGAAAGCAAAGAAATGGGTAAGCAAGCAACGTAAGCGTTTGTTAAACGGGAAACGTGATATTTTTATGAGTGAAATTGAAATCGTGTGTCGAGGAAAAAATAAAATTCTACTTCGAGAACTAGAATATTTCAAAACACATTTGCCACATATGCACTACAAAGAAATAAAAGATGATAATTTTCCTATTGGGAGTGGTGCTGTAGAAAGTGGTATTCGTCGAGTCGTAAATTTACGTCTTAAAGGACCAGGTATCTTTTGGCATGAAGATGTTGCCGATGCGATGCTGTTGTTGCGTTCTTATTATAAAGCAGGACGATGGAATTTACTTAAAAATATGGCTTTTATTGGAGGATTAGATGCTGATGAATGTTACCTATAAAATTGGAATGCGCCCAATGCCAAGTGTTTTTCAGGAATATTAATTTCACGTAATAATTGTATTGCCATGGTTTTACACGTATTAGAACCTTCTAAGCTCATGCCATCCCAATTAATACTAATTTGAAATTGAAATGGATGTAAACGCGGCTGACGTTTTTCTTCATAAGAAAGTCGAATTTCTTCCTGATAAATTTCAATTGAATTAGGATCATTCAAGAAAGCAGACAATTTTGTTTTAGCTTCACTGATAGCTTGTTCTTGTTGAGTTAAACGTTCTATATATAATTTTTGTAATAGCAAATATTGCACTTGAGTGATTTCAAAGGTAATGCCGTGCAATCCTACTCCCCAATCGAAATAACGCAGTTTTTCGGTTTTCCACATGCCATAATTTCCCTGTAAGTCAAAATTAAAACCGAGAATTTTTTTTAATTTCGTTACCAGGGAATCCGATTGAACCATGGGAGCAGGATTAAAACTCCACGCTTTTTTAACCTCAATGGGTTCACTCGCTTTTGCTTGGGTTGATAAAATAAGAAAGGTATGCCAAAACGGATTAGAACCAAGAAGGGTGCTCATTAGACCGTAAGTCACAAAATATTTGGCAGAATTTATCTGATCATGATGACTTTGCATGAGATTTTTATCCTAAGCAAACTTGATATCATTATTATTAAGTGTTCAGACTTCGTTCTGATCCGCCTGTCTGCGGGCACCTTTGAATGATTTTTTTAGTGAAAAATGCTCACATACTCTATGTATGCTGCGCTTTTTCACTAAAAAAATCATTCAAATCTACCTCGCAGCCAGACGGTAGCTGTTTCATGAGAGCTGCTTACCATTATTATTCAAATTTTCATGAAAAGGAACATTTTAGTTCAGTTTTTATGGCAAGATAATGGAGTGGGTTAGGTGGTGTTCCGCCTGCCCCTCGCCCATTGCGAACCGCGGTGGTTAGCCTGGTTGAAGCGAAGCGATAATCAGACTCAGTACCCGACAGTTCCAGGTTGTCGCTTCGCTCCAACCCAGCTACTCACTACCTATTCAACCATGGTGGTAAATCCCCTAATACAGCATTAGCATCGCGACCTAACTCTAACTGCCTCTCACGTTCAGCACTTTGCCAAGAGGGTTGGCCTAAAGTCGTCTGTACCTCATTCAAGTAGTCTGATTCACATTCATCATCAGGAGTATTACCGTAACCATTACTGCATACACTGATAGTATCTACTCTGGCATTCTCCACATACTGACCACAAACACCCGTATGAGAGGAAATCTCTTCTACCCACTCTTCCATGGTCAAAACTTTTTTAGGCGATACAGAGGGATCTAACACATAAGTTTGATTAGTAGCCGCGTCTTTTACTATAGGAGCCGTATGATACCACCATGCCACAGCCCCAGCTTTAGAGTTTGATGTATTCGCACAGAGGTTGCCAAAAGCAAAGACTTTAGACGGCCGCGCATAAGCAATATTAATATTATTTAAAGGGCCAAACATATCTTTAATGCTAGCCGCCGCTCTAGTCCAGCAACCATCGTCAGGATATAGCCAAGAAATGCGTCGTGTAAAATGACCAACCTCCGTATCGGTAAAATAACGTATATCGCGGATTTTAAGAAAATTTGCTTTGATTGCGCGCAAACTTGGCCAACTTACGACTGTATTTAATAAAGTATTTCTGGCTGCTATATCATTCCAGGTTACAGCACTGTCATAAATACTGCCTGATTTTAATTGATATTGATTAAGTTTTGACTTCCAATCTTGGTTAAATTCCCTATGCGCACTGAGCTTAGACTTAATTTGAATTTGTGATGTCTGTGTCAGTGTTGTATTTTGTGTCTCGTCTTGATAACTGGATTTTTCACAACTATCCTCCGGTATGCTTCCATAAGCCTTACATACATTAAAACGCAAGTGTTGCGAATTGCCATGTTCATGTTGAATTCCTGTTACCCAATCGCTTAATAAAATAGGTTTAGATTGTTTGCTATCAAAAACATAATAATTTTTATCCGATGCATTTTTAAAAACTGGCGCGACAAAATACGATGTTGATTTGTTAGCAGTATGGTCAAGCAAAACAAATGCTTTTGCAGGTCTCATGGTTGACACAAAAGGATTGTCTAGCGGCCCCCAAAAGGCATTGATAAATTGTATATTGAATTTAGAAATAGAAGCTAATCTTGGTAACTTAAATTGTTCTGGATGTGAATAAGCATCAAATAATTTATTTATTTCATCCTTCTTCCAGATAGGAACTCGTTTTAATAATTTAGCCCTAGCCGTTGCATCATTCCAATCTATACTGGATTGATCAATCGTGATTTGTGAGTGCACAAGATTTGCCGCCATGCCCACTTGAAAAAATGCACTGGCAGATAAGGTCAACATCGTTGTAAAAAATGTATGCGTTAATTGATTTTTCATAGCAAAATTTCCTAAAAAAGTGTTAAAAAAATAGCGGTTCCCGCTAACTTTTCGCGATGGGGTGATCCAAGAGGGGAGAATCGCGATTCTCCCCTCGGAGCCAAGCAAAATGCCTTGTCCCGCACTTGTTGCGGGATTGGCTTTTGCGCAGCATATTAACATTTAAGGAATTCCTGCCTTTAGCGGGAATTCCTGAGAAAAAATTAATTTATTGGTGGTTTATAAGACATAGCAACTATCATAGATAGTTCATGAGGGAAGTGATTGGTAAGACCACGAAAGAATGTTAATGCGTTATTTTGCAGATACAACATATTTTTAATATATTGTTCATTCAAATGCAAGCCCAGTTTTATTAATTTAACGAACTATTCTCCTCAAATTTGCAAAAATTTATCCTCAATTTCTTCATTTTTCGCTATGATGAAATCTTTAGAGACAGAACCTAAAACCCAATACGAGGGGGCACAGTATGCATGATTTGGCACCATTAATTTACGACTTGACCGTCATGTTAGGGGTGGCTGGATTAGTTGTGCTCATCTTCCAACGCATAAAACAACCCGTGGTTTTAGGTTATTTAGTCGCTGGTATGATCATAGGCCCCTACACTCCGCCCTATTCTTTTATTACAGATCTAGCCAACGTCAAAATTTTATCCGAGCTGGGTGTGATATTTTTGATGTTTTCCTTAGGGCTGGAATTTAGCTTTCATAAGCTCACCAAAGTCGGTTTTTCTGCGCTAATCACGGGTTTAATCGATGTATCATTTATGTTGGGCCTGGGCTATTGCACTGCTTTACTATTAGGCTGGAGTGGTCGCGATCCCCTATTTTTAGGCGCAGCCATGGCCATTTCTTCCACCACCATTATTTTTAAAGCCATGGGCGAACTGGGACTCAAAACCAAACGTTTTGCTGATGTAATATTTGGCGTATTAATCGTCGAAGATTTGCTAGCTATTTTATTACTCGTCGCCTTATCCACCATGGTTGTAACCAAAAACGTTAATTTTACCACTCTCCTTTTTGCCGGATTAAAATTAGTTTTAGTCGTAGGCGGCTGGATTATCTTCGGCTATTTTCTCTTACCTTCTTTTTTTCGACGTTTAGAAACCTATATTAGCCAAGAAACCTTGACCATAGTCGCTGTGGCACTCTGTTTATTACTCGTCTCTATCGCAGCACACTTCCATTATTCAACCGCTCTCGGCGCCTTCATTATGGGCTCCATTTTAGCGGAAACCGTATTAGTTCATAGAATTGAAGAAATCATCGTTCCCATACGCGATATTTTTGGCGCTATATTTTTTATCGCCGTCGGCATGCTCATTGATCCCGCTATTATTATTGAGCAATGGTATGCCATTTTATTAATTATCGTCATGCTCATGTTAGGAAAAGTTTTTATTATTAGCTTTGGAACATTTCTCACGGGACACAATGCTAAAACAGCCATACGCGCGGGATTTGGTATGGCTCAGATTGGTGAATTTTCATTTATCATTGCCACATTGGGACTCGCATTAAATGTGATTAATGATAAGCTTTATCCCATCATTGTTGCCGTCTCCTGCATCACCACTTTCACCACACCGTATATGATACGTTTATCTGGCACCCTCAGTCAGCAAGTCGACAAGCTCATGCCTGAGCGCATTAAATTTTTCTTAGACCGCTATTCCGCCTGGGCTTATCGCGTGCAAACCAGTTCTGCACAAAAATCCCTGTTAGGTTCGGTCACATTAAGCGTGATTACCAACGGTATTACCATTGCTATTATTTTTACATTGATAGATAAATATTTTTATCCTTACATGTACACTATCGTATTAAAACATAAATCAGCAAAAATAATTGCTGAATTGACTGCCATTATACTTTCATCTCCTTTTATCTGGGGCATGCTTTTTTCTCATCGATCGGCACACTTTCCTGAATATGCAAAAAAAACCTTAAACCCCATTGTATTTTTAATTTGGTTAGTGACACTGGCTGAATTAGTATTTTTAAGTCTCGTGTATTTTCATACTTGGTTAACGACTGCCATCTTCCTTGTTATTGTCATCGTGTTTTTTACTATTGCTTACCGACATTTAGAAAAATCTTATCATTGGTTTGAAGGACAATTAGTTAAAAATATTAAAAAACAAAAAATTATTCCTTCACGTCATAGTCAATTATCTCCTTGGGATACTCACTTAGTGGAAATTGAAGTCGGTGATTTATCACCTTTTGTTAATCAAACTTTAGGCGATGCACATATCAGAGAATTATATGGCGTTAATATTGTTGCAATACGCCGCGGACATCACACGATAATTGCGCCACGCGGTCAAGAAATTTTACATGACAATGATAAATTATTTGTATTAGGCAATGATGAACAAATTGATTTATTTAGAAATGCAGCGACACTGGTATCCACAGAAATAGAAAATAAAGATCATCTCAGTGATTTTGCGTTAAAGCCGATTTTAATTTCGCTAAATCATCCATTTGTTGGAAAATCCATACGTGATTCGAAAATTCGCGAAACATTTAATGCCTTGGTGGTTGGTATAGAAAGAGGCAATTCGCATCTGTTAAATCCTCATCCTGAGACAGTAATACAATTAGATGATATTTTACTGTTAGTGGGTGAAGATAAAAAATTGCAAGATTTAGATAATGTGATTATTTAAGATAATCTTAATAAATCTTATAATTGTTATGCCTAAATTTCTGATTCAAAAACTAATAATAAAAAAATTATCACCTGACACAAACGACGATACGCTAGTTTTAACTCCCCCTTAAACATATAAAACTACATTGATTTTACACACATTCTATCATTAAATTTTAAGCTATAATTAATATGATTAAGCATATGTTAATCATTTAATTATTAACACAGTGCAAAACTTACAAACATAAATAATAAATATAATTTATGACACAAACGACTATATTAGATCAATGCAAACGTTATCTTGAAGCCATCTCTGCTGAGACTATAGCCCAGCTCGAACTTGAAAAAACCCCCTCTAACTCAACCACAATTGATAAAAAAATTTCAGATCAAAAAAACTATCTAGAAAAATCTACAAAAGCTCTTGATCGTGGTTATTGTTTTGGATTTTCACTCTGCGATGGCGCCATGGAATTAACTGGTAAATTAAATTGGTGGGAAAATGCCTTAGTTGAATTTTATCATTGGGATGGAAAAAAAAATTCTTTAGATGAAGAAGTGCTCATTCCCGATTCAATTCAAAATAAAAAAATAACTCGCCGCGAGCTTTTTAAACGCATTATCAATTATATTATAAGCACTTTTGCAGATGAAAAAACATTTGAAGAGTTTTTGCCTAAAAGTATAAGCCAATTGAATATATTACAACCTGATGCACATGTATTAATTAAAAATAATCAAGAAATAAAACAAAGTTATTTTGAAATAATAGATGATCAGGGTCAAATACAAACAATTAAAAAGGAAAATAAAATCGCAGGTAATTTCACTAACGCTGATCTTGACTCTATTTTATCTGAACAAACCATTAGTGGAACTGTATGTTTAATTCTTTCTATCGATCATGCCATGCGTTTAAGTTATGCGAATAATCTATGGACTTTATATGATCCTGAATATTCTCATAAAGAAACTAAAACCATGCGTTTTACTGGCACAAAAAAGGAAGTTATTGCAGAAATTTTTGCGTGTTTACATACTCATTCAATGGCAATACAGGTTGCTGCATTTAATGAAGACAAGAAAATGGAGTTTCCAACTTATGATAAATTAATGAAAGAGTCTCCTGAAAAATTGCTTGAAGTACACGGCTTGCATATTATAGCCTGGGATACATCTAAAGCTATTTTCAAATTAGTCGAGCTTGCTAAAGATAATACAATTCAAGGAAATAAAATTCGATCAGCCATTGCCAAATCTCTTTTAATACGAGACAGTCAAAACCCTCTTCACAAAAAAAAGAGATAGTAGGAAGATTATTACTTGAGCTGAATAAACTTGATGTGAATACACTTACTGAAATTGGTGTGGATATTGCTAACGCTTTAGCAAACAATAAATCCCAATATCGTGGACTATGCAAAGAACGTTATTCACTTTTTCGTGATGATTATGGCAAGACTTCCCTATGGCAAGCGTTAATCGAAAAAATTCAATTACTTTTAACCGAAAAAAACAGACTATTTCTCATGAAAAGAAAGAAACCGTTAATAGCATATTAAACGTGAGTACCAGCCGCTGGTCTTAATTATCTATTTTAAAATGAGTAATGTATAATAGTGTTATTATCAAGGATGATATCTCATGACTAACTCAAGCTTCACCCTAGCTAAACATACTATCCTACCTGGCACCCATAAAACTGTTTTCTTTCCCGCACCCAATATCAATACGCAAATCAAACTGGAAATCCCTGTTCATGTTTTTCATGGAAAAAAGCCTGGGCCAAAAATATTTATTATCAGTGCTATTCACGGTGATGAATTGAATAGCATAGAAATCATACGCAGAGTTCACGAACATATTAATGTTAAAAAATTATCGGGGACTATCATTACTGTTCCTGTTGCCAATATCTATGGTGTGATACTGCAATCACGTTATTTACCTGACAGACGTGATCTTAATCGTTCATTTCCAGGGTCAAAAAATGGAACGATTGCTGCACGATTAGCACATGGCATCATTAAACAAATTGTTAAACATTGTGATTACGGAATTGATTTACACACAGGCGCAATAGGCCGCATTAATATGCCGCAATTACGCGTGAATTTAAGCACACCCGGCGCTAAAAAACTGGCTTGTTATTTCGGCATACCCATTATTCTCGATGCAAAATTACGTGATGGTTCTTTGCGATCAACAGCCAGTGAATTAGGCATACCATTATTAGTTTATGAAGGCGGTGAAGCATTACGTTATAATGAATTGTGTATTCGTGCCGGCACGCGGGGAATTATTAATGTGCTGCATCATCTCAAAATGATGAAATCAACTCAAAGCCATAAACCCGCGCTATCGAATACAGTTATTACCAACACCAGTCGCTGGGTGCGATCACCTGCCAGTGGTTTAGTGCAACCCGTTGCAGATGCATTTACCCGTAGAGTTAAAAAAGATGATGTTTTAGCTTACATTCATGATCCTTTTGTGATTAATCCTTCTGCTAAAGTAGTAGCGCCTTTTGAAGGCATAGTAATAGGACAGGCATTAAGAACCATGGCCAATGATGGCGATCCACTGTTTCATATTGCCAGTTTTAAAAAAATTGCCGGTGTACAAGCGTATATTGAAGAATATAGAGATGAGATATCAGACTAGCATTGCCGTAGGGTGGATTAGACGCGCTCTTTGCGTCGTAATCCACCACAATCTTATTGGTGGATTACGGTGGTAGCCTGGTTAGAGCGCAGCGACAACCAGGGTCATTTGGCTTGTTCCTGGTTGTCGCTTTGCTCCAACCAGGCTACGAACTAATTCACCCTACGTCTTTACTCAAAACAACACACATCTCGAAGTCTTCCGCGACCTTACCGCTAATTCCAAATCTAATCTTAATTGTTTTAATTGCGCTTGTCTGACTTCCCACAAATGACTAATTGCCGCAAGATCCATATCAGTATCGCCTAAATCGATTCGCGATCTATGCAACATCCAAGCGCTATTCGCATCACCACGAGTCAGCGCAGAATTATAACCCAAACCCTTATTTTGTAAGGGGTATACATCTTTATACTCACCTTGAAATAAATTGGTATGAGTAGAGCGCGGCAATTTTTCATCTAAGCTAAACGAAGGTGGATGACCATTAACTTTAAACGCACGATGAGGATGACAGTATTCATTAATCACATGCACGGGTTGTGAGCGTTGCACTTTACCAACTTCATACCATAATGCACGCAATTCATTAGAAACAGGTTCCGGTATATCATAGTTCCAATCCATTTTATTAGTATAATAATCAACATATTTATTTATGGCTTGCACCAGCTTATCAATTGCCGTCGTATGAGCACCATGAATTGTTCCATTCATTTCAAGATCATTTAATTGTTGCAGCGCTATTTGAGGATCTAAATATTTCAAAATCATAGTCCACATATGGGCATCATAAGCCCATAAAGCATATTGAAAAACTGTAATTTTTGGAAAAAAATTACCGTAATTATCGGTAATTTTGATTTCTTCAAATAATAAACTCGGATCATTTTTTATTAATGCTTCAGCTTGATCTTGTTCGCCTTCAGCAACATGACAACCTAATGTCCAAGCTGTTTTATTTGCCGTTTGAATATAGCTATTAAACAAGGAAAAACAGGCATGATGAGATTTTGCAAGATGCTTTTTATCTGTATCAGTGAGAAAAGTTGCAAGATAGTTGATGGGATCAGTATTTAATTCATTAGAAAAAAAAGTATTAGTGGGCGGACCAAATAACCAAGGCCTTATTGTCTTCATATACGTGTACTCCATTACACATAAATCATTAAAAATCTATTAAGATGGTGCAGATAAAGCTGAAATACAAAGCCGGGTATAAACGCCAAATTGATGCAATGAAATTGAAATCGCTTTACTAAACCTAAGTCTTTGAGTTTTAGTCATAGCATGTAAAAATACTTTTTCATAGTTTGTTTCAGTATTTATATGAAATTCTGGATTATTAATATAAAGTGAAGGAATATTCTTTTTCAAAAGCACGGAATAATCTGCGGCTTTATTTGCCGTGGTAAGACTCACTACATTTCGCAGATATAAACTATCATTATTATAAGCTGGAAAATCTTTATCATATTTGTTATCAATTAAACTGTTATACAAAATACGTTTATATAAACCATGATTGTTAGATGAACTCATAATATAATCGGTAAAATTTTCTAAAATGATATGCCTATTAACTTGTTTGTTTCTCATACAATCATCATTTCACTCGCATTCATCTGCCTTGGAATGATGTTTTGGTCTTTTGTTGAATATACGACTCACCGTTTTGTTTTTCATTGGACACCACAAAATCGCTTTCTAAAATTACTTGTGTTTATTTCTCATGGCGTTCATCATGCTTACCCTCAAGATGTATCACGGTCCATCACCCCATTAGTCATCAGTCTTCCATTGGCAAGTATTTTTTATTTTCTTTTCACACTCGTATTTAATACTTATGCTGGAGGAGTATTCACTGGATTTTTACTCGGTTATTTTTTATATACGATAATTCATGATTCAGCTCATCATTTCCCTATGAATTACCCCGTGCTAAAACAGATAAAACGTAATCATCTACGTCATCATTATTTTGATGATAGTAAAAACTTTGGTGTCACCCATGCTTTTTGGGACTTGGTTTTTAAAACTCCTGTTAAAACAAAACAACTAAAAAAATCTCACTAATTTGGTAAAAACAAACAATGCTGCGCTCATTCTTATTTTTTTTATTACTATTATGTCAACAAGCCTATGCCTGGGAAAATCATGCAAACTTAACGAAAATAGTGCTTGATGACTGGGTTAAACATGATACGGTTATCGCCTCATATTTAAATTCTCAAGTAAAAGTTGAAACGCTTAATGATTTTTTGCAAGCAACAAAAAATACTTTGCCTGCTAAGCTGCAAGAAATAGAAGAGTGGGCGAAAAAAAATGAACAGGGTTATAGGCCAATTCCTGATACGCTAGCTTATCAACCCCATAATCCTGAATGTGCTAGCAATCTTGATTTATGTTTTAAAAAAGCAATACGAATTAATCTTGATGTACCCTTAAATCCTATCATTTACGACCCATTAAATGTTTATGCTAAGCAGCCTCATTTTATTTCTGTGTCGGATATGCATACGATAATGCCAGGCTATGTAGCTTCTCATTATAACAGTATGCACTTTACCCGTTTACCCGTTGATGCAAGGATAAGAATTGCAGATATCATTGCGACGGGAAGTATACAACCGGATTTTGGCATGGATGTTTTTTTATATGAAAATAGCCCGACATCCTTCGGAAAATTTTATGGTTTTGGTCCGCAACCGATAGCGGACCCGACCAAAGCATTTAATTCGCAAATGCTTTTTCATATGGCGACTTATCATGATGATGCGCATATTTTAGCAGCGGTTCCGCGCTTAGTTGAAAATTATTCAGAATACCGTGCGCATTTATATTTGAGCTTATCGAAATTTGCTAAAGAAACACATCATGA
>Ga0207008_10286_pt1 | contig 11949 bp, 9 predicted proteins | sample Alteio_BWMinCont_83_FD_153489 | JGI IMG/M metagenome (GOLD analysis project Ga0207008, IMG submission 153489) | Enriched cells from forest soil in Barre Woods Harvard Forest LTER site, Petersham, Massachusetts, United States -... | ecosystem: Environmental > Terrestrial > Soil > Temperate forest >... | reverse complement strand
AATCCGCATACAAAAATTTTCGGTGCATGAATGTGAAAATATTTTTTTAAATCAGCAATCAATATTTTTAACGTAGTTTGTAAACGTTTTTGAGTGATGGCTGATGCAACATGAGCGAGTGGTAAGTGAGTTGTAACCAAGGCCACACGCAATTGATCAACAACAAATAACATGACGGTTTGTTCGACACCGCAATATTGGGCAAAAAATTCAGTGTGTCCAGTAAAATTAATTCCGGCATCATTGATAATACCTTTATGCACGGGACCAGTCACAATGGCATTGGCTTTTTTATTAATGCATAAATTGGCTGCAGTTTCTAAGGTTTGTAATACGTAGTTTGCATTGGCGGAATTTAATTTGCCGGCTTGCACAGTTGCATGCAATTTAATGGGTAAAATGCGTAATTGCCCAGGTTGATGCCGCATGGGCTCTGCATTCACATCACACTCAATTAATTTAAGTTTAATTCCCAGTTGTTTTGCACGTTCAGATAATAAATTGGGATCTGCTACAACAACTAATTCAGCATTCCATTCTTGGTGAGCAATTTGAATGGTGATATCCGGCCCTATGCCAGCCGGTTCGCCTGGTGTGATAATGATTCGTGGTAGTTTAATCATTGTATCTTGCCTAAGAGTTGTCATCCTGAGCGTGTAGCCTGGTTGGAGCATAGCGACAACCAGGAACTAACAGCAGGGATCCTGGTTGTCGCTATGCTCCAACCAGGCTACACGCTGGATCCCGCGGACAAGCCGCGGGACGACGAGTAATTGTTAAGTGTTGGCTTTTGACCCCAGAAACTCAGCTAACTCGGATTCATCACGATAAATGCTTGACTGCGCATTCTTGAAACCCAATTTTGAACATGCTCTTCAAATTTTCTTTGCATAATTAAACGTTCAATTTGTTTTTTATCGGCAGTTTGTTTTTCTGATGCACGTACATCGGTTAATCGAATGATATGAAAACCATTGGCGGTTTGTATGGGACCTGCAAGATCATTGGTTTGCATGCTTACCACATGGGTGGAAAATGAGCTTGGAATTTCAGGTAGTTTGCGCCAGCCTAAATCGCCGCCTTGTAATGCATTTTTAGCATTGGATTCACGCTGCGCAATGGCATTGAAAGCTTGACCTTGTTTTAATTGACCCATAACGGCATGCGCACGTTTTTTCGCTGTCGTAATTTCATCACTGGCGGGTGAATCTGAGAGTGGAATGATAATATCTTCCAAACGATATTCTTTATCTGAATTGCTTTGCCAGACCGCAGAATTCATGAAACTGCTGATTTCTTCCGGTGTTACTTTAATTCGAGTGCCGATTTCTTGTTGTTGCAAGCGTTGTATGGTGAGTTGCTCGCGCAATTCATTGCGATAAGCGGAAGTTTCCATGCCTTCTTGATTGATGCGTTTATAAAGCGCACTCACCGAAACATTATTTTCCGTGGCAATTTTTTGTATGATTTCATCAATTTCATTATCAGCAACAGAAATGCCAGCTTGTTTTGCAATTTGTAATTGCAATTTTTTGCTTATCAACTGATTGAGCACTTGTTTTTCGAAAACCTCTGCTGAGGGTAGGGAAGTGTGGGCTTGAGCTAATTGCGCTTTGGTCATGGTTAATGATTGTTTTAACTCAGATTGTGTGACCACATCATCATTTATTACAGCCACAATATTGTCTAAGGCAAGCGGTGTGGGTTTTGCATACGTCATGCCAGCGCCAAGTGTTAGCCAAGTCAATGTTAAAATTAATAATTGATTTTTCATTTTATTTCCTGTCCAAACGCTGATTGATATCCGGGAATGCCGCTTAATAAACCACTGGGGTTGCCTGACCCAACATCACCCAACCCCTTCAAGGAAAATTGGATAAAGTATTCGCTGTTATATATGGGTTTATTATTGTGAGTCGTATCAAAACTGGTGAAAGCTCGTCCACCCACGAATCTGACAGCCCAACAGCAAGTGTCGTATTGTAACCCATACAATAAGTTCTGCAAATGTCGGTCATTCCAATTTTGACTCCATCGACCGACGGCACTCACATTTTCAGAAATTGGCCAGGCGGCGGATACATCGGTCACTTTTAAGTTATTAATGGCTTGAGTCGTGGTCACGCCTGAGTAAATATTGCTTCTCGCATAGGTATAACCAAGATTTATTAAATGCAGGGGATCGGGATGATATTGAAATGCCAGCGACGTGTTGTCCAATTGTTGGGTAGTTGGATTCCATATGGTATTTGCCGTGAAAGACCAACTCTGATTAATGTGGTAGTCAAGCACACCAGATACGGGTGATAAGCTTTGTTTATTGTTAGGATTTCCTGGGTAATCACTGCAAGTATTTTTATCATTACATAAAGTAACCCGTCTATTCGCAAAATAAATAATTTCACCCACGCCTAAACGGACTTTTTCTGCACCGGTTTCTTGGTCTATTAAACGTGTGGTGACACCGACACCCATTTGATTGGCATCGCCTATGCGGTCTATGCCAGTAAAGCGATTGTAATTAAATAATTGATCGTAGGTCAGTGTGTTGACTCTTGTATCAAACACAGGAATTTTAGATTGATCATGATAAGGAATGTAAGTGTAGTAGACTTGCGGTTCCAAGGTTTGCTGAAATGAATGACCAAATAAGTTAAATTCTCGGTCTAAGGCTAGCCCCGATGCGATATCAAAAATCGGTAAGGTTCTATTCAGTGACATGGGAGTTTGAGTATCAGTGACACGCGTTAAATTGTATTTGGTCATGGCGACTTGTAAGCGTGGATTGATATAAAAACCCGGCCAATATAAGGGTAAACTAATACCAGGTTGAGTGTGAAAGCGATTTCCAATAGGCAAGAGGGTATCAGTGCCTGGTGTTTTCAAAATATCAAAGTGAGTGAATTCATTGCCTATGAAATATTCTAAATTATGGGCTTCATCAAGATAATCACCGTTTAAAATAAGCTGAGGAAGACGACGATAATTGTTAGTTACAGGCGCATCATTCACCGGATGTAAGGTTTGATAACCTTGTAAACGGCCAGTGAAATTCCAATATTGGTCTTTGTAATAAAGATCGCCTTCCTGCAGTAATTGATTAGCGGAATATTCCGTTAAGTTTTTTCCTAAATCATGTAAATAATAATCATCACTGACGTAATTAAAATCTAAATTACTAGACCAATGTTCGTTGTAACGCGATTCATCACGCCAAGCAAAGCCCACACGCGTATCACTTGCACCCAGTAAACGCGCTGTTTCTGCTGCGGTGATATTCGCGCTTTGTAAAGAGTTAGCCATAGGCATGAGGTAATCTGGACTGGTCAAGACTGAGCGTTGAACCTCATGAAAAGCTTTATCGTTAGGTAAAATACTGAAATTAATGACCCCATCATTTTTCCCAGTTAAATAACGAAATTGATCCGATAATTGAACGCCGCGTTTGGTCAGTAGTCCGGGGGTGATGGTCATATCGTAATTGGGTGCTATGTTCCAATAAAATGGCGTAAGTACAAATGGGCTCCAGGCTTTTTGTCCATTAATATTAATGAGTACATTTTTGCGGCCTACACTTGGCCATAAAAAACCGGATTTTCGCTGTTTATCGATAGAAAAATTGATATAGGGAAAGTAAAAAACCGGTATGTTTTTGACGAGTATACGCGCATTCGTGGCATAACCTCGCCCTGTATTTTTATTCAACACAATGTGGCTAGCTTTCACTCGCCATGTGGGATGCAAAGGTGGACATGTGGTATAACTGGCCCGCGATAATTCATAAACATTGGGATCCGTTTGCGAAAATTCATAAGCACGCCCCCAAGCGGTCAAGCCTTCAACTTTATGTATTTGTTCGCTGGGAGTGGTCTTTTTCGCTATATGCGGAATTTTTTTATCCGTATTGAGCCGGGTTCTATATAAGATGTTTTGGAGTGCTTTTGCCTGCGTATTAAAATTATATCGGCCTTTTTTACCTACAATTAAACTATCCGGCTCTCTTAAATTGACATCGCCTATCATGTCTATGGCGCTTAATTCTCCTGTTGCAGGATCGCGATATAAATATGCTTTATTGGCAGTGATTTGTTGGCCGTAGCGTGTGACGGTGACTGATCCTTCTAATATGGAAGTTGTACGTTGAGATAAAAGCCCAGAATGACTGGTCACACCAACGGTGTCGCGATTGCCCTTAGAACCTGGGTAGGTAAAAGGGGGTTCAAGATAATAGCCTGAACACGTTGTACTGGGATCTATCACCCAACCTAATTGCCTGGCAATACTGTTTTTTGCTAGTGAGGGTGTGGTCACGGATATAGCTGCAAACACGGGTTTACCGATAAATGAACAAAAGGTCAAAAAGGAGTAAGCGATGGTTATTTTTTTTCTTACAGACATTTCATCGACTCTGAGCTATATTCTTCCTTCCCCAGCGAGAAACAAGATGTGTTATTAGAGGTATCATTGCATGCAACGACAGTATCGCGTCAGTGTAACGAAAAGGGGTAGCTAATGGAATCCGCACAAGCGTTAAAATTGGCAGAACATGCCGCGCGTAGAACCGCCATTCAGCATTGGTTGGAGTCAGTTTCTGGCGTACACCCCATCACCTTGCATCCCATGATAGGCGATGCCAGTACTCGTCGTTATTTTCGAGTCGATGTGAGGGGAGCATCGTTTGTGGTCATGGATGCACCACCTGAGCATGAAAATTGCCATGCGTTTGTGGCCATAGCAAAAGCATTGCGCGAAGTGGGATTAAACACGCCAGATATTTTAGAATCAGATTTAACACAAGGTTTTTTACTGTTAACGGATTTTGGTGAATCGACTTATCTTTCTTCTCTTAACGCTCAAAATGCTGATCACTTGTATGATAAAGCCTTAGATGCTTTGGCTGTTTTGCAAAGCTGTGATTTTGTGAATGATCATGCTATTCCTCCTTTCACTGCAAATTTCATACAAAAAGAATGGTCATGGCATAAAGAATGGTTTCTGGAAAAATTTTTAGGCTTAGCTATTTCAGATATAGAAAATGATCTTGATAGAAGTTATAACCAAATTGTGACCGCTGTGATGAGTCAACCTCATGTCTTTATGCATAGAGATTATCATTCCGCTAATTTAATGGTGTTAGATGAAAATGAAGTGGGTATCTTAGATTTTCAAGATGCATTTATTGGGCCAGTGACTTACGATTTAGTTTCTTTGCTACGCGATTGTTATATAGCTTGGCCTAAAGATCGTGTTCACGGTTGGGTTAAATCCTATCATCAAAAATTGATTGCTCAAGGCATGTTGGAAAATGTCAGTGATGAGGAATTTTTACGTTGGTTTGATTGGATGGGCATGCAGCGTCATTTAAAAGCTTTACTTACCTTTTCGCGTAAACATGTGCGTGATCAGCAATCACAGTATTTGCGATTTGTGCCTAGGACTTTACATTATTTATTAATGGTCAGCGAACAATATCCAGAATTAATTATTTTGCATGATTTTTTACGCTTAACCGTGAAGCCTGCGGTAGAGAGAAATTTACTATGCGCGCTATGATATTAGCGGCGGGTCGCGGCGAACGCATGGGTGAATTAACGGCAAACATACCCAAACCTTTGTTACGTGTGGGCGAACATTATTTAATTGAATATGCAATTTTTCGTGTTAAACAAGCTGGCATACAAGATATAGTCATTAACGTTTCTTATCGCGGCGATCAAATTAAATTAGCATTGGGTGATGGATCACGTTACGGTGTGAATCTTTTGTATTCGGAAGAACCGCATCGATTAGAAACGGGCGGCGGAATTTTTCAAGCCCTACCTTTATTGGGCGATGAACCATTTTTAGTTTTTAGCAGTGATATCATTACCGATTTTCCTTTGGCTAGCTTGCGAGATCAACTTCAAGGATTAGCGCATTTGGTCATGGTCAATAATCCTAGTTATCATGGAGAAGGGGATTATGGATTAAGCAATGGATTGATAGGAATGTCTTATCAACCAAAATTAACTTTTGCTAATATGGGTGTTTATCATGCAGCATTGTTTAATCAATGTGAGCCCGGACATTTTCGATTAACTTCCGTTTTAAACCCCGCGATTATGAATAACCAAGTGACTGGCGAGCAATATTCCGGTATGTGGTTTAATGTTGGCACAGCAGAAGATTTGAATGAAGTGAATGAATATTTTAAAGTGAATGTAGTGGTGGATTAGGTGCGAAGCACCGTAATCCACCACAATTTTAATCGGTGGATTACGGTGCTTCGCACCTAATCCACCCTACATTCTTCCTCCCCCCTCTCCATCCTCTCCATTATTTTTATCCTCTAACTTATTAACAAGGAACAATCCTATGCCGCTTGCCATTATTTATAGCCGCGCCTCCTGTGGCATTAATGCACCACTCGTCACCGTTGAAACTCACATCTCCTACGGGATGGCAGGTTTTTGCATTGTGGGTTTGCCTGAAGCTGCGGTGAAAGAAAGCCGCGATAGAGTGCGTAGTGCCATCATCAATTCGCGTTTTGAATTTCCCGCGAAACGCATCACCGTCAATTTGGCTCCAGCCGATTTACCCAAAGAAGGCGGTCGTTTTGATTTGCCTATTGCCTTAGGCATACTGGCTGCTTCCAGCCAATTGCCTCTGCAAGTTTTTGCTGACCTGGAATTAACGGGAGAGCTTGCTTTATCGGGCGAATTGCGTCCTGTGCGCGGCATTCTTCCGGTTGTACTTGCTGCTTCTCAGTCTGGTCGTACTCTCATAGTCCCGCATTTGAATGCGGAAGAAGCGGCGCTTGCGACCCACGCTCATGTGTTATCGGCCAAACATTTGCTTGATGTTTGCACGCATTTAACAGGAGGCCAGACACTGGTTCCCTGTGCGGCAAAAAAGGTGTTAACTAAAACGTCAACCATAGACATATCCGATGTTAAAGGTCAGGTGCATGCCAAACGTGCATTGACTATTGCTGCTGCGGGTAAACACAGTCTCTTATACATTGGACCACCTGGAACGGGTAAAACCATGCTGGCTAGCCGCCTGACAACACTTTTACCAGAATTGACAGAAACGGAAGCCATGGAAGTGGCAGCGATAGCATCAGTGAGTCATACAGGATTTGATCCCAGCACTTGGAAGCATATTCCTTATCGTTCACCGCATCATACGAGTTCAAATATTGCATTAGTGGGCGGCGGTCGTTCACCCCGGCCGGGTGAAATTTCATTGGCACATAAAGGTGTTTTATTTTTAGATGAGTTACCCGAATTTCAGCGTCAGGTGCTTGAGTGCTTACGTGAACCTTTGGAGTCAGGTACCATCACCATTTCTCGTGCTGCATTCCAAACATTATTTCCAGCTGAATTTCAATTAATTGCTGCCATGAATCCATGTCCTTGTGGCTATGCGGGCAGCAGCTTGGATACTTGCCAGTGTTCAAGCGATCAAATTAAACGTTATATGAGTAAAATTTCGGGCCCGTTATTAGACCGCATAGACATGCAAGTTGAAGTGGCACGATTATCTCCTACGTTTTTGGCCGCATCCAATCACGAACCTGTGCTATCCAGTGCTGATGTCAAAGCCAAGGTATTAACGGCCCGTCATTTTCAATTGTCACGCCAGGGTAAATGTAATGTGGCTCTTTCCGTACCCGAATTGGACCGCCATGCTAACCTTGATCAAAATGCTATAGACTGCCTCAATCAAGTCATAACCAAATTTAATTTATCTGCTAGGGCTTATCATAGAATTATCAAAGTTGCGCGCACGATTGCTGATTTGGAAAATAGCGAAGGCATACAAGAGCTTCATTTGGGAGAAGCGTTGAATTATCGCTGTTTAGATAGGTTAAGGTTATAAAAATTGAATTTTGCAAGAGACGCGAAGCATTTGATTTTAAATAATTTCTTTCTTTCTCGAGACTTTTTCGCTAAAACGACTATACTAAAAATACGTTAAAAGCTATGTATTTTTGTTAACAAATTTGGCATAAAACAAGATATAGAGGAGGGTGTATGCCAATGACATTTTATCCCCATCTTGAAGATGCGGAGAAAGGTTCACTAGAAGAAAGAATTGATGTGTTAATGGAAGCTGCTCAGCGTTATAAAGCCATAGTGCTTGATGAATCAGCGAAAACAGTTGTAACGGAGAATAAACGCATGATGCCTCGTGATCAATTGGCCGCGTATAATTGGGAAGAAATTGCGCGTATTCTGCGTAGTATCCGCGAATTGTCTGAAGCCACTAAACCGGAAAAAATGAAAAAAGGGAATTTGCTTGCTAAGCTAGCAGAAGTTTACGAAGTATTGCGCTCTGCAAAAATGTCTAAACTCGAAGCTGTGAGACTGGCATTGATTAGCGAAGCGACGCATCTAGGGGCCAATCCTAATTCTTCTCAAGTAGCGTAGTTGCGTAGCCCGGATGAAATGTTTTTTATTTCATCCGGGGTCTATCCTACTTTTATCCCGGATGAAATAAAAAACATTTCATCCGGGCTACGTAAAAATCAAACATGGTTTTTTACGCCACTACAGATTCTGCAAATGCGGAACGCATTTTTTGCATGGCATGTTTTTCTAATTGACGCACACGTTCAGCAGAGATTTGATATTTATCCGCCAGTTCTTGCAAGGTAAGTTTGTTTTCATCTAACCAACGCGTGCGGATAATGTCTTGGCTTCTCTCATCCAATTCATTTAATGCTTGATAGATAATGTCACTGGATTGTGATGACCAATCTGAGTTTTCTAATTGCACAGCGGGATTGTAGCGCATGTCTTCTAAAAAGCCTGAAGGTGCAGTGTAATGGTCTTCGTCATCGTCGTCGTGACCATCGAATGAGGTATCGGAACTGGCAAGACGCATTTCCATTTCGCGCACAGTCTCCGGTTTGACTTTCAAATCTTTGGCTATTTCATTCACTTCTTGCTGAGTCATCCAGCCAAGACGTTTTTTCAGATTGCGCAAATTAAAGAAAAGTTTGCGCTGGGCTTTGGTCGTAGCGACTTTAACAATACGCCAATTGCGCAAGATATATTCATGGATTTCAGCCTTAATCCAGTGCATGGCAAACGTAACTAAACGTACGCCCATATCAGGATTAAAACGTTTAACCGCTTTCATCAAGCCAATATTACCTTCTTGTATGAGGTCGGCTAATGGCAGGCCATAGCCTTGATAGCCTTTGGCAACACGGGCCACGTAACGTAAATGAGATAAAATTAAGCGTTTAGCAGCAGATAACTCATTGTTTTTTTGTAAATTAACCGCAAGTTCGTGTTCTTCTTCCGGCGTTAGCATAGGAATTTGGTTAACGTAGTGCAAATAGGCTTCTAGGCTGCCTATGGGCAGGCGGATATCGATGGCTTGAAGGCTAGTATTCATAAGATCACATTATTTTTTAGTATGTAGTAGTTGAAGAGGCCAATATTTTACCCCTTGGTGTTGGGCTTAGCAAGTGCCTGGTTTGTCATGCCAGCGAAGGCTGAGTGAAGGGGTCAAGTGTAATCTTAACGTAAAAAATAGTAACAACATAACAATAAACGGGTAGTTTTTTTACGTTAAGATTACACTTGACCCCTTCTAGGCACTAAACAAAGCTTTAACAAACTCATCGGCATTAAAAGGCCGTAAATCATCTATGCCTTCGCCTACTCCTATGTAACGAATAGGAATTTGGGTTTGATTGGCGATGGCGAAAATAATGCCGCCTTTGGCCGTGCCATCCAGTTTGGTCAAAGCTATGCCGGTAACGCCCATGGCTTCATGGAATTGTTTGACTTGATTCAAGGCATTTTGGCCCAATGAGGCATCGAGGACGATGAGGGTTTCATGGGGTGCGGTCATATCAATTTTGGTAAGTACGCGTTTTACCTTTTGTAATTCAGCCATGAGATTAGATTGAGTATGCAAACGGCCTGCAGTATCCGCAATTAATATGTCTATGTTTCTTGCTTTTGCCGCTTCCATGGCATCGTAAATGACTGCGGCCGTATCGGCACCGGGTTGTTGAGCAATGACAGGGACATGGTTGCGTTCACCCCATATTTGCAATTGTTGGATAGCAGCAGCACGAAACGTATCTCCCGCAGCCAGCATGACATTCTGATGGTTTTGTTTAAAATAATGGGCGAGTTTACCTATAGTTGTGGTTTTGCCGGAACCATTAATACCTATGACCAGCATAACAAAAGGTTTAGTGGTAGCGGGTATAGATAAAGGAATATTGCTGCGCATTAATATGTGCTTCATTTCATCTTGTAAGCACTGAAAGGCAGCTTGCGCATCGCTTAATTCATTACGAGAAAGTTTTTGTGTTAATGTTTTAATAAGTTGTTGAGTCGTTTCAACACCCACATCAGCAGTGATTAATGCAGCTTCAATCTCATTTAAAAGATTTTGATCCAGTTCTTTTTTGCCGAGAAAAAGTGTTGCTATGCCAGAGGTAAAAGAGGCGCGGGTTTTAGCCAGACCTTGTTTTAATTTAGCAAAAAACCCTTTGGGTTTGATGGTATCGGCGGCTGTGTCAACGATTTTTTCAATGGATTCATCAGCAGAGTCGGGTGATTTTTTTCTTTTAAGAAAATCAAACATAAGGGTTAATGCCTTTAAAAAACAAGTGTGCTGAAGGATTATAAAGGCGTTAATGTTAACATAGTTTTTTTATTGAAACAGGTGTCATGATGCAACCAGGTTTTGTGCGTGTGATAGCGGGCAAGTGGCGAGGTAGACGTCTTACTGTGCCCGATGTAACCGATTTGCGTCCCACACCGGACAGGGTGCGTGAGACTTTATTTAATTGGTTGGCCATGAAAATTGTTAATGCTCGCTGCTTAGATTTATTTGCCGGTAGCGGTGCATTGGGTTTTGAAGCTTTATCACGCGGCGCGTCTTACGTTGAAATGGTTGATCAATCCGCACAAGTCGTAAACCTACTTCAAGATGAATTGCAAACGTTTAAAGCGGACAATGCCTGCGTTTATCAAGCCACCGTTCCTAGAGGATTGCGTCCAGCTACTCAGCCTTTCGATATTATTTTTATTGATCCACCTTATGATGCAAATATCTTGTTTTCTTGTTGTGAATTTTTAGAAATACAGGGATATTTAGCAAATTCTGCTTATGTCTATCTGGAAGCGAAGCAGCGAATCAAGGATAATGATTTGCCTTCAACTTGGCAGCTTTTAAAAGCTAAACAAGCGGGACAAGTGTATTATCACTTAGCACAAAAAAATGAAATGCAGCTGGGGAATAGGCATGAAGCAAAAACAAGAAAAACCACGATTACTAACTGGTGATACCTCAACTGGCCGCTTACATTTAGGGCATTGGGTGGGATCAATAGAAAATCGTGTTCAAATGCAAGATGATTACGAGTGTTATTTTATCATCGCAAATATTCAAGCCTTGACTACACGCATGGATAGGCCGGCAGAAGTGCATCAAAACGTGATGGAAGTCATGTTGGATTATTTAGCCGCGGGAATTGATACTAAGAAAAGCACCATATTTGTGCAATCTGAAATAGCCGCTATTGCAGAACTTACCGTATTTTTTAGCTTATTAGTCCCTTATCCCAGATTAATGCGCAATCCCACCATTAAAGATGAGATTCGCGATAAAGGATTAGGTGATAATTATTCGGTTGGTTTTTTGCTTTATCCCATTAGCCAAGCGGCGGACATTTTAGCCTTTAGGCCGCAAGTAGTACCGGTGGGGGAAGATCAAATTCCGCATTTAGAATTAACACGCGAAATTGCGCGTCGCTTCAATCAAGTTTATTGTCACGTCGATAGCCATACTGAAGATGCAAAATACTTGGAACAAGGTGGATTATTTCCTATCGTCGAAACCAAATTGGGCCGAGTAAGACGTTTAGTTGGAATTGGCGGGCCCAGTGCGGATGGAAGCCTGCAAAAAATGTCAAAATCACTTAATAATGCA
>Ga0207008_10237_pt2 | contig 12136 bp, 12 predicted proteins | sample Alteio_BWMinCont_83_FD_153489 | JGI IMG/M metagenome (GOLD analysis project Ga0207008, IMG submission 153489) | Enriched cells from forest soil in Barre Woods Harvard Forest LTER site, Petersham, Massachusetts, United States -... | ecosystem: Environmental > Terrestrial > Soil > Temperate forest >... | reverse complement strand
AGGTATTCTCGGGTATAACTGTACCTATCACCTTCAGGTAAAAACATAGTTACGCCTAAAGCGCGGCCACGAGGAATGATAGTGACTTTATGAACGGGGTCATGAGAAGGCAAGGACAAACCGACGATGGCATGGCCGGCTTCATGATAAGCCGTTAATTTCTTTTCTTCATCCGTCATGACCATAGAACGACGTTCAGCACCCATGATGACTTTATCTTTGGCTTTTTCAAAATCTTCCATGTCTACCGCACGTTTATTCGCTCTAGCAGCAAACAAAGCTGCTTCATTCACAATATTAGCTAAATCTGCACCTGAAAATCCGGGTGTACTGCGAGCAATAACCGCAACATCGACATCGTCCGCAGTGGGGACTTTACGACTATGCACTTTTAAAATTTGTTCACGACCACGAACATCTGGCAAACCCACCATGACTTGTCTATCAAAACGACCTGGGCGTAATAAGGCAGGATCCAAAACATCGGGTCTATTGGTTGCTGCAACAACGATGACACCTTCATTGCCTTGGAAGCCATCCATTTCCACTAATAATTGATTTAAGGTTTGCTCACGTTCATCATGGCCGCCGCCTAAACCAGCGCCTCTATGACGACCGACCGCATCTATTTCATCGATGAAAATAATACAAGGCGCTTGCTTTTTCGCTTGTTCAAACATATCGCGTACACGGGAAGCACCCACACCCACAAACATTTCAACAAAATCCGAGCCAGAAATCGTGAAGAAAGGTACTTTTGCTTCACCTGCCACGGCTCTTGCTAACAAGGTTTTACCTGTACCTGGCGGGCCTATCAACAAAACACCGCGTGGAATTTTACCGCCTAAACGTTGGAATTTTCCGGGATCTTTTAAGAAATCAACCAATTCTTTGACTTCTTCTTTGGCTTCTTCACAGCCTGCCACATCGGCAAAGGTAATTTTTACCTGATCCGAATTGAGTAAGCGTGCGCGGCTACGGCCAAAGGAAAATGCACCCCCTTTACCCACACCAGCTTGCTGACGCAAGACATAGATCCAAATCGCAAAGATGACTATCCAAGGCAGAAGATTAAGAAGATGGGTCAGTAAGCCAGGTTGTTCTGGCGGCTTGCCTTTGACCACCACGTTTTTATTGACCATATCCTGCAATAAAGCAGCATCTTGAGGCATAGGAAGATAGGAAGTGAACTTCTTATTGTTTTGCAACATACCAGAAATGTTTTGTTCTGTAATCGTAACGGATTGCACATTACCCTGTTTCACTTCTTGCAGAAGCGCTGTATAGGTAATATTTTCATCTTTTTGCTGTTTAGGACCAAAATTATTGAAAACAGAAATTAAAATAATTCCTATTACCAACCATAGCAGTATCGTCTTGATTGCATCATTCACGATAGTTTGACCTCCAGCGGTTCCCCGCTAACTTTTCGCGATGGGGTGATCCAAGAGGGAAGAATCGCGATTCTCCCCTCTTGGTGCAAGCAAAATGCCTTGCCCGCACTTGTTGCGGGATTGACTTTTGCGAAGCATATTAACATTTAAGGAATTCACGCGTTCTTTAGCGGGAATTCCGGTTGACCTCTTTCAAAAAGCATTATGTCTTTAAAATTCATATGGGTTCTACTTTAAGTATAAGTTAATCGCCGCCATTTAGCACACTGAAAAACGCGATTGTTGCTCTGATTTCAACCTTATTTCAATTCTTTAGCCAAAATATAAATCTCACGCGAACGATCTCTGGACGCCTTAGGTTTTTTAACCGTAACCGACTTAAACTGTTTTTTGAGGTCAGCAAGTAAGGCATCAAAGCCTTCACCTTGAAATACTTTAATTAAAAACCCACCCTTAGCAGAAAGTGTTTGAATTGCGAACAAAAGAGCCAATTCTGAGAGATACATGGCTCGCGGAATGTCCACGCTTTTATTTCCACTCATATTAGGTGCAATATCTGAAATCACCCAATCGACTTTTGCGCCAGATAATTTTTCTAAAAGTTGCCCAACAACCGCATCCTCTGAAAAATCGCCTTGGATAAATTCAACGCCGTCTATAGGTTCCATGGGCAAAATATCCATGGCTATGAGCCGGCCATGAGGCTTGATCAGTTTGACTACGACTTGCGACCAACCGCCAGGTGCCGCACCCAAGTCTATCACTGTCATTCCTGGTTTGAATAAATGATAACGTTCATTTAGCTCAAGTAATTTATAAACAGCCCTGGAACGATAACCTTGTTTTTGCGCCTGTTTAACGTAGGGATCCGAAAAGTGTTCTTTTAGCCAACGATTACTACTATCACCCGCCATTAAATGTATACTACTTCTAAAATTTCATAAACTATTGCACCATCTGGTGTCATGACTTCGACAGTATCACCTTCATATTTACCAACCAATGCACGGGCAACGGGTGAGGTTACTGAAATTTTATTATTATTAATGTCTGCTTCATCTTCGCCTACGATTTGATAGCTCAAGGATGTACCATCGTTATTGGTTAATTTAATGGTTGCCCCAAAAATCACCCTGCCTGAATTTTCCATTTTTGTAATATCTATCACATGAGCGACAGAAAGCTTGGCTTCAATTTCATGAATACGTCCTTCAATAAAACCTTGTTGTTCACGTGCTGCATGATATTCCGCATTTTCTTTTAAATCACCATGGGCTCTTGCTTCTGCAATGGCTGTGATAATTTTCGGCCTTTCGCTTTGTTTTAAACGATTTAATTCTTCTCGTAATTTTTCCGCACCGTTTACGGTCATGGGTACTTTTTGCATGCCTATCACCTCTGAACTGGATTTACACATTATATGTTTTGTCATCCTGTAGCCCGGATGCGCGAAGCGACATCCGGGAACAACCAATCAATGTTCCTGGTTGTCGCTACGCGCCAACCAGGCTACACCATCCTCATATTTACAATTTCATATCTTCAAAAAATTTCTTCACTTTGTTAAACCATGAATTAGATTTAGGGTTATGTTTATTATTCACAGACATGGTTTTATCAAACTGAGTTAATAATTCTTTTTGTTTTGCTGTTAAATTAACCGGCGTTTCTATTTGTATTCGGCACATTAAATCGCCGGTATCACCGCCGCGTACTGAAGGCACGCCCATTCCTTTAATACGAAAAACCTTGCCGGTTTGCGTTTCAGCAGGAATTTTCAATTTCACCCGCCCTTGTAGAGCTGGAACTTCGAGTTCCCCGCCTAATGCAGCGGAGACAAAACTAATAGGAACATCACAATATAAGTTTTTACCATCGCGTTCAAATAAAGGATGAGGTTGTAATTGAATTTGTATGTATAAATCCCCTGACATTGCACCCGATAAACCCGCTTCACCTTCACCGCTTAAACGTATTCTATCGCCAGTATCCACACCTTGTGGAATTTTAACGGAAAGTTTTTTATTTTGTTTATTTCTACCGCGTCCATGACAACTGGTACATGGAGATTGTATGACACGTCCTTTACCATAACAGGTTGGGCAGGTTTGTTGAACTGAGAAAAAACCTTGTTGCATACGGATTTGTCCGTAGCCGCCGCATTCTGAACAGGTTACCGGCGAAGTGCCAGCACGCGCACCCGACCCTTGGCAATCTGAACACACGGTTAAGGTGGGTATAGTAATTTCTGCGGTTTTACCAAACACAGCATCTTCTAAGGAAATTTCTAAGGTGTAATGTAAATCAGAGCCGCGTTGCTGAGCACTGCCGCCTCGTCCACCGCCGAAAATATCACCAAAAATATCACCAAAAATATCGGTGAAATTCATATTGCCCGCGCCAAAACCACCCCCTGCACCTTCAACACCAGCATGACCAAATTGATCGTAAGCGGCACGACGACGACTATCGGACAAAACTTCATACGCTTCTTTAATTTGCTTAAATTGTTCTTCCGACGCTTTATCGTTAGCATTTCTATCGGGATGATGCTTCATTGCCATGCGGCGGTAAGTTTTTTTAATTTCCTCTTCGCTCGCATTTCGACTTAGGCCTAGAATTTCATAATAATCACGTTTAGTCATGGTCATGATGCCCGCTTATCAAATAAAAAAATCAGCGAGAATCGCTGATCCCGGCTTAAAGCATGCCGGGACAAGCTTTTCGCCATGGGGTGACAAGAAGGGAGAATCGCGATTCTCCCCTCGCAGCCTGTTTTAACTATCTTTTTTATCGTCTTTCACTTCTTCAAACTCAGCATCAACCACATTATCTTTTTTTGCTTGCTCAGCGCCGGTATGATCTTGATGAGCTTGCTGGCCGCCTGCTTGCTGCTGACCGCCTTGATCTGTCTGACCTTGAGCATACAGACGCTCCGCCATTTTGCTAGAAGCATCGGTTAAATCTTTAGTTTTTGCTTCTATGACGTCTTTATTATCCGTCTTCATGGCTTCTTTTAATGCATTGATAGCCGTTTCTATGGATTGTTTTTCCTCAGCACTGACTTTATCACCCGCCTCTTTCATGGACTTGGTAATGGAATGAATTAAGTTATCCGCTTGATTGCGCACCGTGACCAATTCATGGAATTTCTTATCTTCGGCCGAATGCGCTTCAGCGTCTTTGATCATTTTATCGACTTCCGCCTCGCTTAAGCCAGATGAAGCTTGAATTTTAATGGATTGTGCTTTGCCCGTCGCTTTATCTTTGGCTGATACATGCAAAATACCATTTGCGTCTATGTCAAAGGTGACTTCTATCTGCGGCATGCCGCGTGGAGCCGGTGGAATATCGGTTAAATCGAAACGGCCTAATGATTTGTTCGCCGAAGCCATTTCACGTTCACCTTGCAACACGTGTATAGTCACCGCCGTTTGATGATCCGCTGCCGTTGAAAACACTTGCGTCGCGCGGGTTGGAATAGTGGTATTCTTTTCGATTAATTTCGTCATTACGCCGCCCATGGTTTCAATACCCAAGGACAAAGGTGTGACATCGAGTAATAAGACGTCTTTAATCGCACCGGATAAAACAGCACCTTGAATGGCAGCACCAATGGCAACGGCTTCATCAGGGTTTACGTCTTTTCGTGGTTCTTTTCCAAAAAATTGTTTGACGGTTTCTTGAACCATGGGCATACGGGTTTGACCGCCGACTAAAATCACATCGTCGATTTTATCTGTTCCCAGATTCGCATCTTTCAATGCAGTCTGACACGGTCCTATTGTACTTTTGATCAAATCTTCGACTAAGGATTCTAATTTTGCACGGGTAATTTTGACATTCATGTGCTTAGGACCCGATGCATCTGCGGTAATATAAGGCAGATTAACTTCGGTCTGTTGCGTGGATGATAATTCAATTTTCGCTTTTTCTGCACTTTCTTTCAGACGTTGTAAAGCGAGTGGATCTTTACGTAAATCGATACCGGATGTACTTTTGAATTCATCAATTAAATAATTCATTAATCGTTGATCGAAATCTTCACCGCCTAAGAAGGTATCTCCGTTAGTGGACAATACTTCAAATTGATGCTCACCATCCACTTCCGCAATTTCAATGATGGAAATATCGAAGGTACCACCACCCAAGTCGTAAACAGCAATTTTTCTATTGCCAGGTTTTTTATCCATACCAAAAGCAAGGGCTGCAGCCGTGGGTTCATTGATGATACGTTTGACTTCAAGACCAGCGATTTTACCCGCATCTTTGGTGGCTTGACGTTGTGAATCGTTGAAATAGGCAGGAACCGTAATGACAGCTTCAGTGACTTCATGACCCAAATAATCTTCAGCGGTTTTCTTCATCTTCATTAAAACTTGTGCAGAAACTTGTGGTGGAGCAAGGTCTATATTGTTTAAAACTTCTACCCAAGCATCGCCATTATCAGCCTTAATAATTTGATAGGGCACGGTTTCTTGCATACGTTTTATCATAGGATCGTCGAAGCGACGGCCTATTAAACGTTTTGCAGCATAAATGGTATTTTTGGGATTGGTCACGGCTTGGTGCTTGGCAGGTTGGCCAACACGAATCTCATTATTGTCTAAGTAAGCAACAATAGAAGGAGTCGTGCGCGCACCCTCTGAATTTTCAATGACTTTAACTTGATCACCTACCATGACGGCGACACAAGAGTTAGTCGTACCAAGGTCAATACCAATAATTTGATGCATGATGTTCTCCGCTAGTTTAGTCCCTATAAGTTACATAAGGGCAATTGTATAAATTTCAATAGATGGTTCTATGTTATTTTTCTGATTTAGAAACAATGACTAATGCGGGTCGCAATAATCGATTGTTCAGTGTATAACCTTTTTGCATGACGGATAAAACTGTGCCAGGTGCAGCATCAGCATCATATAGCATTGAAATGGCTTGTTGATGTTCAGGATCGAAGGGTTGATCCACCGGATTGACTTGTTTGATACCAAATTTATCCAAGACCGCATAAAACATTTTCAAGGTCAAATTAACGCCTTCAATCACAGCACTAGCTTCTTTTTTTGCATCTTTAGGTGCGGTAGAAATGCATAATTCGAGGCTATCGATGATGGGTAATAATTCCGCTGCAAATCTTTCCAATGCATATTTATGTGCATTAGCAACATCACGTTCACTACGACGCAAGGCATTTTCACTTTCCGCTTGCATGCGTAAAACCCTTTCCCAATGCTCATTACTTTTTTGTTCAGCTTCATCTAGCTTTTGCAATAATTCTTCATAAGCAGGATGCGTCAGCAATTCATGCGGTTTATTATCGTCAGTGTTCATGTCATTATCGTTATCAGACACATCTTTTGCCATGGTGGACTCCTATTAACTAAAAGGTAGCCTGGGTAGAGCTTGCGACACCCAGGAACCAACAAGATCAATCCCTGGATGCTGCATCGCAACATCCAGGCTACAACTATTTATCAATGTATGGACGAAACGGCTAATTTCAAGGTAGCTTATCTATATCACGTGAGGTGTTGTCATGGTGTCAGCGTTTAAAACTATCGGTATCTTTGGGCGAGTTAAAAATTCGGGTGTCATAGAAACACTCAAAATGCTCATTGCTTATCTTCGCAGTCTCAATCAAAACATCATCATAGATTCAGAAATTGCGGATGCATTGGAAGATATCACACTGAAATCCGTAGCCCGTGCAGATTTCGGAAAACATTGTCAATTAATGATAGTAGTCGGTGGTGATGGCAGTTTACTCCATGCAGCACACACCATAGTTGAACATCAAATCCCCGTCTTAGGCATTAATCGCGGACGTTTGGGGTTCCTCACCGATATTTTGCCAACTCAATTAAATAAAATTAAACCCATATTGGAAGGCAAATATTTACTGGAAAAACGTTTTCTACTTACCGCTCGTGTGCAGCACGAAGGAAAAATAATAGGTCAAAGTGATGCACTAAATGAAGTCGCTTTAATTCCTGATACTTTGCCGCATATGAATGAGTTTGAAATTTATATTGATGATCAATTTCTCTGCAGCCAAGATTCTGATGGGGTGATAATTGCAACGCCGACGGGATCAACAGCTTACGCCCTTTCTGGCGGCGGCCCTATACTTCATCCTCAACTCGATGCCATGGTGATGGTACCCATGTTTCCCCACACACTAACCTTGAGACCTATCGTCATAGAAGGTAACCATAGAATAACCCTCGTCATTTCACCCAATAACTCAGCCACACCACGCCTCAGTTGTGATAGCCAATCCATTTTTAATACTCCGCCTGGAAGCACGATTACCATAGAAAAAAAACCGGAACGTTTACATCTCATTCATCCACTTGATTATGATTATTATGAAACCTTACGCAGCAAACTACACTGGGGTCGTAAACTGCAATATACGGAATAATTATGCTAATACAAATTCACATTCGCGATCTCGCCACTATAGAAGAATTACATCTTGATTTAGCGCACAGCACGACTATGATTACCGGTGAAACCGGTGCGGGAAAATCGGTATTCATAGAAGCGATTGAACTTGCACTGGGTGGCCGCGCATCAGCAAATTTAATTCGCTCAGGAAAAGAAAAAGCAGAAATTAGTTTGAGTTTTGATATCACCCATTTTCCAGCCGTCATTGCTTATTTAAATGAATTGGATTTAGTGCAAGAAAATAATGAATGTATTATTCGTCGTGTATTAACCAATGATGGACGATCACGCAGTTATGTCAATGGTTCACCGCAAACCTTGCAAGTGGTAAAAGAATTGGGCGAACGTTTATTTCATTTACATGGTCAACACGAACAACAAGTATTATTAAAAGCTGATACCCAACGCGAAATGTTAGACCGATATGCAGATCAATTAGCATTGGCATCAGAAGTGAAAATCTGTGCTGAAACGTGGAAAGATTTAGATTATCAAATTCAAGAATTAAAAGAAAATACACTGGAAAGAAATGATAGAAAAGATTATTTGCAATTTCAATTAGATGAATTTCATGCGATTAATTTAATTGAAGGTGAATGGGAAACACTAGAAGCTGAACATCATCGTTTAACGCATGCAGAAGAACTGATGCGTAATATTCAAACTGCGATTAATTTAATTAATGGTAATGATGAGCATAATAGTTTATCGCTATTGAATGATGCACGAAAAACATTAGATAACATACAGACTGTTGAACCTAAAGCGAATGCATGGTTATCAACTTTGGATACCACGCTGATACAATTAATCGATCTCGAATCTGAATTAACGAATTATTTAGAAAGCACAGAATTAGATCCAGAAAAATTACATTTTCTAGAAAATCGTATTAGTCAACTTTACAATTTAGCCCGCAAACATAAAATTACACCTCAAACTTTAATTGTGTATCAAGAAAAACTCGTTCAGGAATTGCATGGGTTAACCCATGGCGACGATCAATTAATTCAATTAGAAAAACAGCAACAAGAAATTGCCAATCAATATAACTTATTGGCAAAAAAATTAAGTGCCGCACGTGAACAAGCTGCGAGAAAATTTGAAACTGAAATTTCTACTACTATACGATCACTTTCTCTGCCGCATGGTGAATTTAAAATTGCAATGGAAAAGGAAACGTCTGCCTATTCACCGCATGGATATGAGAAAATTATTTTTTTAATTAAAACCAATCCTGATCAAACCTTGCAACCGCTAGGAAAAGTCATTTCAGGCGGCGAATTATCACGCTTAAGTTTAGCGGCGCATCTTGCACTCGCTAATCGCACGACTATTCCAACATTGGTATTTGATGAAGTTGATACGGGTTTAAGCGGTGCAACCGCAGAAAAAATTGGCAAATTATTGCGTAAGCTGGGACTATCTTATCAAGTGTTTTGCGTGACCCATCAACCTCAAGTTGCCGCTTGCGGTCATCATCATTTATTGGTGGAAAAATATTTTGTGGAAAAGAGTACATATACCAGATTGCGTTTATTAAAAACAGAAGAAAAAACTCGGGAAATTGCCCGCATGCTGGGTGGTGAAAAAATTACGGAAAAAACGCTAGCGCATGCGCGTGAAGTATTGCAGGGTGTGGAAGCTTAGCACGATAGGGATCAAATAAATCTGGACTTCAAATTTTTCTCTGGTTATTCTCCAGTGATTTTTTCATAACAACATCATTTGGAGTGAGTCATGCAGAGATGAAATAAAAAACATTTCATCCGGGCATATTACTGTTAATTCCTGGTTGTCGCGAACGCGACAACCAGGCTACAGAAGGAGTTAAACTTATCCCTTATTAAAATACAACCCAGGATTAGACAAACCAAAATTTTTGGCATGAAAATCTTTATCGCCCACACATTGTTGCAGGGTATCATAATCCATTTTTGCGCCTTCAATAGCTTTTGCCATAAAACAAGCACTAGACAATTCACTCACCTGCATCAGTAAATTGACATGACCGCCCATGTATTCAAAGGTATTTGGACCAGGATTTTCAGCATATTCTGATTCTTGCAAAGCATTACCATACATAACATTAGTGCCCATAGGATAATTATAAACTTGGCAAGCATTGAAAATGACGGTGGTGTTTTTGTATTTATTTTTCATTTCAGGTTGATTGAAAAATTTATAACTGACGACATCGCCATTACCGACTAACATTTCATCCGGTGCACCGTGGCCTATGCTGTAAACACCTTTTAAATTTGGACAAGACAGCCAATTAAAATAGGTTTTTCCATCGGCATTTTCATCTAAAATAGTCATGGTTTTAAATTGCTTTTTTGCAGCTTCAGAAACGATAGCTATGGCTTCATTAACTTTAGCCACGCCGGGATAAGCTGAAATTGCTAAGAATTGTACACTTTCATCAGGACAAACGCCGGGTTGAATATCATTTGATTTTGTATTTTTATTGGTAAGGTTTAAATCGTTAATACCGCCGGTGTAATTATAAACAATGTTATTCAACTTGCCGTCGGCATCACTGTCTAAACGAATTTTTTTCGCTTCCCACGTTTTGCTTGAGAGTAAGTAAATTAAATAATGGTTTTCGTTTTTATAGACTATGATTTTGCTGGTGTTTGGATATTTGGTTTCTGCGGTTTGAAGAAAATTAGTAATAGCTTTTGGCGCAGCAGCATGAGCAAATTGTTTACTTTGATTATTCAAATCTTTGAATAAGATAGTTGGAGCTGCAATGGCGGTAGTTGAAGCTAACGCCATAATAGATGACGCGATAAATTTTTTTGAGATTTTTTTCATGAGAGTTTCCTTATTTTTTATGATTAATTATTTATAAGTTAAATGACCTCGCCGTAAGATCCTGCTCATTCATTTTTTTTAAATCGAGTAGAAGAATAACATAGCAAATCACAACTAAGCTATACGAGTTATTCGTTATTTTTGCCACTTTCTACATGACAAAACATTACACAATCATCTCCTTCAACGTAACCCGGATGAAATAAAAAACATTTCATCCGGGCTTGCTGATGAGAATATTCATTTATTTCTTCTGACATTTCCCGCACACGCCGTAAATATTTAAACTATGATCAGTAATGGTATACCCGGCTTGCTTGGCAATTTCTTCCTGACGTTTTTCTATTACTTCATCCATAAATTCTTCCACACGACCACATTTCACACACACCAGATGATCATGATGTTCACCATGATCAATTTCAAACACTGAATGATCGCCTTCAAAATGGTGCCTGACAATCAACCCAGCTTCTTCAAATTGAGTGAGCACTCGATAAACCGTGGCCAAGCCTATGTCTTCGCCCGATTCCAATAAATCGCGATAAATGCTTTCCGCCGTCAAATGATGGTCCTTGGCCTCTTCCAAAATGGTCAGGATTTTTAATCGCGGCAAGGTCACTTTCAACCCTGCTTTTTTTAAATCATTATTACCCATGGAATGCTCTCCTACTGGTTTTTGTTCGTCAAGCTGCCTATACTGACGCAAATATTTTCATCCTACCTTGTCTTGAGGAAAACACCAATGTATACACGCATAATTTGTGTACTATTAATGCTAGCCCTATCCAGTTGCAGTTATCTTCACATACGCAGACCCGTTATTCAGCATGGCAATGTCATCACGCCTGAAGACACGAGTAAATTGCATGAAGGCATGACAGCCCCAGAAGTGGTGTCCGTGATGGGTAATCCAGTGCTGGCCAATATTTTAAGCCCAAACCGCATAGATTATGTTTATACGTACGAAGATGGTTCTACGCCGAGAATAGAGAAAAAAGTCATCTGCTTATTCGAAAACAACCACTTGAAATCTATTCAAACACAATAAAATAAAAAAATTAATCAGGCACGATTAAGCAGAGCGTAGCCTGGTTGGAGCGCAGCGACAACCAGGAAGCAAAAGGTTGATCCTGGTTGTCGCTGCGCTCCAACCAGGCTACCTTCTACGCACGCTCCTCAGGACGCAAGCTCAGCCCAACCTATTTCTTCTCAAGAAAATCTTGTAAATTTCCAATAATAGCTGAAATCTGGATGTTAAATTTCTCTATTTCCTTACTCGGAATATTTACAGTTGCAATGGCATGCATAGCATTAGCATGCTCTTCCAAATGCCGGCAAACTTTTCTTGCTTTATCTGTCAAAAGAAAATTGAAAGCCCGTCTATCCGCTTTATTCCGTGCACGCGTGATTAATTTACCCCTCTCCATGCGATCTAAAATACGTACCACCGTTGGCTGTTTTAATCC
>Ga0207008_10283_pt1 | contig 12203 bp, 8 predicted proteins | sample Alteio_BWMinCont_83_FD_153489 | JGI IMG/M metagenome (GOLD analysis project Ga0207008, IMG submission 153489) | Enriched cells from forest soil in Barre Woods Harvard Forest LTER site, Petersham, Massachusetts, United States -... | ecosystem: Environmental > Terrestrial > Soil > Temperate forest >... | reverse complement strand
TATTTCTCCATTACTCAATATCGCCTGTATCTGATACGTAATATTATGATTACAGGTGATATTTGAATCCAGATAACTTGAATCTATTCCGATATTTTTTACGAGGTTTTGAGTTCCACCATCGACTGACTTATAGATCGAATAATTCTTAACAGGAACGCCTAAATAATTGATCCAGTTGAGTTGTTCGCCCAGGTTTTTACCCAGCACATTGAGCAATACTGTCCTGTGAATATTGGAGTTAATCCCCACATCACAAACATTATAGGTAAGGACAAAATATTTATTGACATCCTTAATAGTATTGATATTGGAATTGATAAAAGTTGTGTCATTCAAATCAGTAATATCCTTCAGCAACGCATATTTTCCGTTGGTTGAATTGAATGAATATAGATAATATCCTCTTGCATTGGTGTCATTAAGCATTGCATGTTCCCATTTGATATATATAGCACCGTTAATCTCATCTGATTTAATGACCGTAGCATAAATAATCTGGGCCGAATCTGCTTCCGGAATGATTGTTGGCGTTATACTTATAGTATCAGAATAACTAATCATTCCCGATTTGTAAATAGTCGACATGGTATAATAGTACCGTTGCCCAACTGAAACTGCCGTATCAGCATAACCCGACAATTTTGGAGACAGAGAAGTTTTCTTATTGAAATTGATATCATTTAATGAACGATAGATAAACAAAGAATCAGGCAATGATGGAGGTTTGTTAAATGCAGGCCAATTCAATTGCGCTTTGGCTACGCAAAAGAGTCCTGATCCTGTCAATCTCTGAAGGCAAATCGTATCACTTGAGCTTGCGTTCAGACATGAATCCAAAGTGATTACGGTATAACAAACCTGATCATTAATTGTATTAACATTATTGTCTATGTATTGTAATGAATCTGCAGGTTTGGTAAATAATATTGCCCCTACAGTTCCCCAACTGCCATTTGTAGCTCGTTGAATAACAAATTTATAGCTGTCAGCACTGTCAGACCCGGTAAAACTTAAACTTGCAGAACCATTGGATAAAACTCTTGCATTTTGAATGATTGGAGGATCAGAAGGGATCGTATCTATAGCCTGCCTGCCCATCGTGTCAGACCATGCGACTTCCACAGGTTTAGTCCCCAAGGCGACAATCCGATACCGGATAGCATAATTACAAGGTGCAGGAAATTCTCTTGAAAAAGTATCGGTTCCGGGCACGGAATCAATAGTCACAAACTGCCCTTTTTCAAATCTTTGAATCTGGTATTCTTTTACCTTAAATCCAATATAAGGAGTCCAGTTTAACTTGTGGAGGAGCTGACCTACACTCACTTTCAGCGTCATGGTTTTGCTTACAGGTGATTGAACAGATTGGGTATTGCAAGAATCTACCGTTACAAGATAAAAATAATAATCGGAATCTTTGGTATCGAGGCCAGTTTGTGTGATTGAATCAATTCCTGGTAAAAGACGACCGCCGATGTGATTGAAATGCTTCCCACCACTCGCATAATATAGCTCATTATAAGCCAGGTTGGCTTGGTTGATGCTACTCCATTTGATAACCACCGTTCCGTTTGCGATTGAGGTGCTAATCTTACTCACTGAAACAATATGCGGAGTATCAGGGAAGAATGTCTGCTTACAAATGATATTTGATTGAGAAACAAATGAATCTGTATTATCATGAGTCAGTATTTTATAGCAGTATATGTTCTTATGGTTCAGTCCCGTGTCATTGTAATTGGTTATTGTGTTCGAAAGGCTTGCAATCAGGCTGTCTGGCCTACCATTTGTATTTCTGTATATTTGATAATTCTTGATTGAAGGCCAGCCTATATATGAACTCCATTTGAGTTGAAGTGTTTGGATACAGCCCAATTGTTTTACTCCAAGCACAATAGGCTGATGTGCCGTAGAAGTATCACTTGCAGCACCACAGCTATCCACTGCTACTATTTTATATGAATAATTATTTACAGCCGCATTGACAGATGAATCTTTGAAAAAGTAAAAACTGTCCTTATTAGACAGGTTATTTATGGTTTGTATTAAAGAATAAACTCCTCCATTCACGGTTCTAAATACTTCATAATCTTTAACATCACTTGAATCTGATTTTTGAAACTTAATGTCGATCTCGGCATTTGATTTTACTGTGGCATATTCTATTTGGGGGATGGTGGGTTTGTTATCAACTATTATCTTTATCGTATCAAATGTTATACAATTACCCCCTGTGCTGGATTGGATTATAAACTGAACAGATTTATTCAAATTTAGCTTTGGGGTGGCTGAAATTGAATCACTTACCAATTTATTTGGCCTCCAAGTATAATAAAGCCCGCCAGTTGCCCGCATTGTAAATGTTGTACTGCCACACACAAGTGTATCTAATATTGATGTATGTATTACTTTTGGATAAATATTAACGGTTTTAGTAGTGGAGTCGGTATTAATTCCATTACCTGAGACCAACTTTACATTATATGTACCTGCCTTTGCATATTTGTGGGTTGGGTTTTCCAGGGTGCTATTATTTCCATCCCCGAAATCCCATTTCCAATATACAGTCCCAGAGTATGAAGAATCTATAAATTGTGATGTTTCCCCAAAACACATACTATCCCAGCCAAAACCTGCGACCATAGGAGGACAAGTGAAAGAATCCTGAATTGAAATAGAAGAAAACGTACATCCAGTATCAGGTGTTATGCTGACGTTTGTAGTCGCATATGAATAAGACACAGTAGTTATTGGAAATGCAAAAGGAGTTGCACTAAAGGGATAACTGGTATAGTTGCAACTGTTGGTATTTCCGTTATTATCGGTTTTTATCAGGTAAAAATCAGACCCGCCTGCGGTTTGTGTGCCTGTGGATTGCAAAAAGACAAACCCGCCTGTAGAAAGGTGGACCAGGTCGTGCGCAAGAAAATTGGAAACATAATCAGCGCTAGGACTTGGACCATATACCTTATTGAAAATAATTTTGCCGGAAGTATCAAGCCGGATAACCCCAATACCCTGATAACTATTTATATATGCGCTAAAACTGACATCAAAAATCTTATTTACACTATCGTAGAGGATTGACAAAAATTGGTTATTTGCGCCATTTGAAGGAGCACTATACGTCTTTAGCCATAAAATTTTACCGGAACTATCTAATTTGGAAATGATAGGCTCTCCTCCATTCTTCCATCCTGAAACATAAATGCTCCTATCTGGAAGTTCAAGGATTGAGTAACCATTAAAATCTGCATGACTTGAACCATAAGATTTGCACCATTTTAAGTTACCATTCTCATCAATTTCATTGATAAAAAAATCACCACTAGAATTAAATAAACTTGTCCCCACTAAAAAATACCCGCCTTTTCGCCTTGTTGTTATGCCATAAGGTGCGTCTGATATTTTTGAAACGTATTTTTTACACCACAATACTTTGCCTGAACTATCTGTCCTTATTAAATCTGTACCTTGATTGATAGAAAAACTTGCAAAAATTTCAGAACATAACATAATAAAACCTTTATTGGGCGCATTAATGATACCTCCTTCCCCTTTTGCATATTGCCCGGACCACAATACAATGCCATTTAAATTAATCTTGAACAAATAAGCATTTAAAAGACCGGCCGGTCCTGTACCGGTTGAAGTGTAAACTACAATATTCCCATCTGATGCCGTAACCAAATCTACAAGTACAAATGGAAGAGCTGTACCCAAATAGCCATTTGTTTGAGAGCCTTTATAAGTCTTTGCCCATTTTTGCCTTCCTAGGCTGTCTGTGCGAACAATGAGAATCTCTGACACACCAGAGGTACTTGAGGTGGAATATGTACCTGTAATACCAGCAAGTATAAAGCCTTTATCAGGTAAAGCCACCAGAGAAGTACCGTATTCATTGCTTTTTGTACCATAGCGTTTTTGGAATGTAGTTATTTTTTGGCCAAAGGATGAAATATCTGCAAAACAGAAAAGAAAAATAAAAAGAAAGCGAATAAACCTTTCAGGCATGTTGTGTTATTATGGCGTAAACAAATATACAAAAAAATGTAGTGCGATGATTTTCTTTTTATTTGCTTCCCATCAGAGTCTCCCTCGCATCTATCTTGCTAACCCACAAATCAATGGGGACTGATGGGAAGCAAATTCTTCGGAAACCACCGTCAAGAGGAGCGGTCCCTGAGCTTGTCGAAGGGGCCGCTCATTCCGCCAATCCTACGTAAATCACCAGGCTTCGACAAGCTCAGCCACTGCTCTTTCTGACATTTATTAAAAAAAGTAAAACATTTTCAAAAATATTTTCGCTTATAACTTATTGAATAAATACAAGTTAAAAAATATTTTTAAGAATCACCCACCCACTTGGGCATGTCGCTATATATGTACTATAAAAAGGCGTTAGGCATAAGGCCTGCCCGTACCGAAAAGGCACGTTCGGGCGGGGGTAAGGCGTAAGTGGCTGGCGCGAGATAAAAATAAAATGCAAAAGATAAACCAGCTTTTTTGGGCATTCTGGCCTGATAATTTCCTGATATCGCCTGTTATTTGTCAAGGAGTTACGTGTATGTTATTTAATATCAACAAGTTGAAAAATGAAAAAATGAAATTTCCTGTTATAACAGGGATAACAGGCCAGAATGATGGAAACGCGGTTTTTGGATGGCGGACACCCGTCCTTGCGAACGGAAAATTCGAGGGACGAGAATGTGAAGTGAAGCAATCCGTCGGAGAAAAGCTCCGAATGAAGGTAATCCACCGTATGGCACTTCGTCCGTACGGATTGCTTCTTTTCGTCCCTTCGCTTCCGCTCCGGGACTACAATCGCAATGACGGTTATCGAAGGTTTGAGCTTCGTTCAACTTCTAAAAACCGCAACGAAGAAAACCGTTTTTTAACCCGTTTCTTATTGATCCCGAGTACTCGGGATTGTTATCTATTGATAATCGTCAATGAGTTACGTGTAAGTATTTGAAAATAAAAAGATTGAAAAATTGAAAAATTGAAAAAACAATCCAAAATAGCCAAAAAGGGCGTTTTTTGGAATTTATCAATAGGAAACAATAAAAAAGGCCTTTTTTATAACTTAAAACTAACCCTTCTTCAAGAGCGTTATATTTGCAAACACATCGTATGAACAAACCTTTCACTTCTCACCTCTCACTTCTCACTCCTTCCAACCTCCGCCAATTCCTCGAGGAAAAAACGGACCAATACAACAGTGTTGAATTCATTGAAAATGACCCGATATGCATTCCGCATTCGTTTGTAAAAAAGCAGGATATAGAGATTGCCGGGTTCTTCGCCGCTACCCTTGCCTGGGGGTTTCGGAAAACGATCATCAACAAATGCCGGGAGCTTTTTGAACTGATGGACAATCAGCCGTATGAGTTTATGTTGCATCATAGTGAAAAGGAAGCCCGGACATTGTTGCATTTCAAGCACAGGACCTTCAACAGCATAGATATGGCTTATTTCCTGGACTGGTTTCAATGGTATTACCGCCATCATGGTTCGCTGGAAGATGCTTTTACAGATCATCTGAAAAAAGGGGATAAGAATGTCGAAAATGCACTGATTGGCTTTTCTGATCTGTTCTTTTCACTGCCTGATGCGCCTGACCGGACCCGAAAACATATCGCCACACCGGCAAGAGGTTCAAGCTGCAAGCGTTTGAATATGTACCTGAGATGGATGGTACGCCATGATGACAATGGAGTAGATTTTGGAATATGGAAAAAGATTAAACCGAGCCAGTTAATTTGCCCGGTTGACCTGCATGTAGAACGTGTCGCCAGGAAACTGGGATTGATTGGAAAGGCGAAAGCTGACTGGAAAGGAGCAGTTGAACTAACGGAAAAGCTAAAAGAATTTGACCCCAAAGATCCTGTCAAATACGACTTTGCCCTGTTCGGTTTGGGAATTATGGAAAATTTCGGAAGAGAGGATTAACCGCAAAGCCCGCCCGACCATGCCATTCTTACTTGAATGCAAAGGTTTAGCAGAGCAAAGAAAGAAAATAGACAAGAAGTTAAAATTCGTCAATATGAGACGGTCCTTTGACTTATCAAGGACCGAAAACTCGCAAAAAATGTTGAACTATTATATTATTTACTAACCGATTACCCTTCCGGCGGTATAATAATGGCGGGAATAATAAGGAGCACTCAACCTGTCAACCATAATGCCGCTGCTGATTGAAGCATGAATGAAATAACCATCTTTTAAATAAATACCCACGTGAGAAATTCTACGGCCATGGATTTTAAAAAACAATATATCACCGGTTTGAAGCTCGTTCTTCTTAACCCTTTCTTTCATTTCGGTAATCATTCCGCGGGAAGAGTGGGTCAACTTAATGCCATAAACATCATTATAGATCCTGGAAACAAAACCACTGCAGTCTATACCTCTATAACTGTTGCCTGCATGGCGGTAAGGCGTGCCCAGCCAACTGGCGAGGGTTTTCATAAGAGAAATGTCACAGGTAGTGTCGAGAGATATGCCCAGTTTATCAGACAAACGGGAGAGTTCTATTTGCAGCGCTGTATCTTTGCAGCAAGAAGAAACAGGACTCTGAGCGGGAGGACAAATTTCCGGACCTTTATCAGGGGTACCATTCACGAATAACCAGAAAATGGCAACAAAAAACACCGACATGTATCCAACTTTCCTCATAAATTCCTCTCTTTCATAATCTAGAAATCGAATAATAACATATATCAATATCTAAATATGTCGCAATCTATATATATTATCTGAACCATGCAAGCGGAAGAAGAAAAATTTCAACTGGCCCTGGCAGACGATCTGGCAAAAAACTTCGCTCTTGATACCAAAAAGGCCGATTTAGCTGTGGAAAACTTTTTGGCCGATCTCGAAAAAAAACTTTCGGAGCAAATCTTTGAATTGATCCAGAACGACTACAACCGCCTGCTTGCGATCTTATATCGGATAGATGTTGACGAAAAAACGGTTAGTGAATGCCTTGGCGGGGTAGATATCTTCACAGCTTCCGACAGCCTGGCAAAAGCGGTTATTGAAAGGATGATCAAAAAGGTCAGGTTCCGGATGCAGGGATGGAAACCTAGGGATTAAAAGGCAAAATAGAAGGATCCCTTTACACCGAACTGAGGGGCACCATGCTCAAGGTAGTTGAGGCGCTGCAGAAAATCAATCCTGAAAAACCTGAAAATGTTCTCTACACCATATGATACCTCGGCATAAGGCTTGTTGGGCAGGAAAGTATAAAAATTAGACGATGCATATTTACCACCATCATGCGCATACTGAATAGAGGCAGGGTTATTGATGTCATTTTGCGGACTTATTGAGCCCCAAACAGCCTTAATTCCAACCACCTCACGCCATTTGAGCTTTTTTAGTAAAGGTATCCGGTTGAAGAATATACCATCGAGATGCTGGGTGTAAAATGCTGTTAAGGACTGATCTGTAACGAATTCAAAGAAATTCATCATGTTAAAAGTCTCATAAGTCCTAAAAATAGTGGGGTTACCGGGTTCCACAGTTAATAAAGGATATGGGAGCGTATTAAAAATCTTCTGACCGGCTATATAGTAATCAGCATGACCAAAAGTGCCCATTTTAACCGTTTGTTCAAGGCTTACGATAAGCTTATTGTAGTTGTAGTCTCCTCCGAAAAGGTTTTTTATGCCTCTCGAATATTGAATAAGAATAATTGGTGCAGGCTCAAAACCGATATTAGCCCTGCGATTACCATTGATGATGTATGTTTCTTTAAATGCAATACGGGCTTCTATATCAACTTCGGAAGTAGTGATATTCTGCATTACGATAGAAGTATTCTGGGGATTGGGATAATAATAGAAAGTATAATCTCCCCTGGGCCACAAAGATTTCTGAACAAAATATGCTCTTATATTGAAGCCTTGCACAATATCGGACTCAAACCAGATACGGTACAGATGCACCACATCCAATCGGGTAAGCAATCCCAACTGCGCAGATTCCGTAAGCAGGGTATTATCCTCAAAAAAGTCATCCGCTACCCCGAGACCGGCGACATCGTATTCATTCTGAACCCCAATTTTGGTCCAGTATTCACGCGACAAAAAATGCTCCGCCGAAACACTGTATTTCAATCCGTTGCTGGCCCAATCCTGTGTCCCCACTGCAGCATATGCTTTAAATATCCAGAGTTTGCTGAAATCTTCATTTGTCCGGAAACCAAGCCTGAACCTATAGCCTTCAACCACATTGGTACCCAAAGCATAAATATATGGCCCGATATCTACTTTGTTCACTGTATAATATCCATTGATAACTACTTCAGCAATATCGGCTACTGTCTTAATGGCCGGCATTCTTTTGATGGTATCAATAATATGCAATATGGTTTTATCTTCTTTCGTCAGGCTGTCTGGCCTGGTTTTATCCCAATAACCATCTTTTTGTTGCAGGGCGCTGTCGTCCTGGATAATCTTTTCTTCATAGGTCTTCAGTTTTTGAGGTTTATTCACAATAATATCAGTGTTGGCTATATAAAGCTTTCCAAGCACCCCAAAGGTTTTACCTGCTATTTCAGACACGTCAACCGTTATTCTTTCTTTTGCAACGAGCCATGGGCCTGCTGTGGTAGGAACAAGATCCTGCTGTATATGAAGTGTACGAATGAAATTGATATTCGCCTTTTTATCAACTGCAACTATGATTCTCTTGAGCGCAAAGCTTGTATCATTGATCCACATAGTTCCGGTGAAGGCAAGGTCTTTATCCAGTTTGGGCTTAAACTCGATTTTATAGCAGTACTTCCCATCAATCACCATACTGTCTATCAGGTAATACCTGTAAAAAGCAAGACCCCCGTCAGCGATCGGCGATATAAATCCTTTGTCAATGATTTGCACCCAATTATCATAGAAATTATAATCCTGCAGCGAAGATCCCATCAATTGAGACACAAGACTTCCATCTTCAAGCCCTACCCCACTCAACTTGCTGGCCCTGATATGTTCACTCTTCAGTTCAGGGTTCTTGAGATAATAGATATCGGAAAAACTTTCAGATATGAAAAAAGGAATAATCGTTTTACCATCATCACCTGAAATCATTTTGAGGCTGTCAAAAATATTTTTGAAAGGCTTCATCAGGGTACTGTTCTTAAATTTGTCGGAAATATTGGTCGCCGAAAGCTCTATTTTACTGTAACTTTTATACTGATATGCAGTCAGATAGGTTTTATCGTTCTTTGATTTATGTGCCCACACTGCCCTTAATATTCGCCAGGCGGGGTTTTCACCCGGATGAATCGTTACTTCCCCCATCTGCGTTTCAGAAGACTCTATTTGAAAATTAACAACCTGTGTCTGCCCTTTCTTTATATGTTTCGATTTTGGAGTATAACCGAGGTATTCTACTGTTAAGGAATCATCTGCCTGACTGGATTTAATACTATAAAATCCTTCGAAAGAAGTAGTTGCTCCGAGATGGCTGTTTTTATAATAGACCTTGGCATACGGAATCGGTTCTCCCGTAGTAGCATCTGTCACCTTACCTGAAACAATGGTCTGCTGCGCGGCAATATGGCCGCAAACTAAAAACATTGTCATAGAAAAGATGAGAAAGTATTTCATGAACCTGAAACAGGAGAATCGATCAATTGTTCATCCTGGAAATATTTGATGATATGGTCTTTTAAAAATTGCTCCTGTTGGCTTGCATTCATTTCAGGTATTGGTTTAGCCTGTTTCCATACCGGCCAGGATTCGGCATCCAGATGCGAGACTTCAAAATAACCACTAAGGCTAAGTACTTTACATGCAGCCAGATTCATAAGGTCTTGTTTGTTTTCTTTAGTATACTTAGACTGGATTTTTCCAGACTCTCTAATACCTATTACGAAAAGAATGGCCTTTAGGTCGGTCTCCTTTTCAAAACGGTCAAACATATATTTTTCAATATCTTCCCAAGTCATAATTGCAAATTGTATACCTCGTTTTATTTCAACCAGCAAAATAAGGCATAATATATGGAAAGGTTGTATATGCGCATCCGAAGGCGGAAGATATAATGACGGGGCATCCGGGCGTAAGGGTTACATATTTATGCTTTTTCTTCGATCAAAGTTTTAAATAACATTTTGATAATGAATAAGATAATTTCTGAGCCGGGGTTACAGTTCGGCAAAAATGTTACCCCAATTTTTATTTATTTATATAACGTATTTGTATTCAATTTGTTGCATTAAAAAACCAACCGCAAAACCCGCTAAGGCTTCGTCCCGAGTGCTCGGGAGACACAAAGTTGTTTTCAACTTTGCATTCACACTGTCTTTTTACTGTAATTGAATTTTTTATTGATCATTGATTATTCCCGAAGAAGTCCCCCGAAGAAGTCCCCCGAAGAAGTCGGGACAGGCGGGACAGACGGGACAGGCGGGACACGTGATCATTTCTTGTATTGCCTTACCCCTTATGCCTAACGCCTTTTTATAGTACATATATAGTGAAAGACTAAAGTGGGTGGGTGATTTGTAAAAACGTTTTTTAACTTGTATTTAGTCAATGAGTTATATGTGAAAATATTTTTGAAAATGTTTTATTTTTTTTAGAAAATGTTATTAATTGCCATCATTGCGGCGAGTGTTCGAGGCACGAGAATACGAAAGCCGCAACCCAGTGGAATTAAGAAACTGACTGGATTAGAAGCAAACCCTCCTTTTCACTTCTGCCTCTTGCCAACATGCTAACATTACTGGTGTCGCTATTTTGTTAGCATTTGTTGGTATCTGCCATTCCAGCCATTGCGTTGGTGTTGTCACCAACAAGCTTTTATGCTGGTTTTATCAAATTGGATTTTAAACAAACCGCATGAATGAATTGGATAGTTTGACAATGATAGTATGCATCTGAGTAGACTTGTTGGTGACAACACCTAACAAGGGCGGTTTTTTTTGATAATGCAGGTTCAAAGGTGGAACACCAACAAGGACTGAATTCTTAAATACCGATTCAGAACATTTTTCATTATATTTCCCCTTTCCCCGGTCTGTCTCCTGACAGACCGGAATACGCTGATAAACAACTTTGTCCGCCAATTAAATATTACGCTTTTGATTGATGACAATATGCTTTCCCCCGGTCTGTCTCCTGACAGGCCGGAATACGCTGATAAACAACTTTGTCCGCCAATTAAATATTGCGCTTTTGATTGATGACAATATGCTATAAGTACTAATTCGCCAAGGTTAGTTCAATGGAACTTCCTGTCTGTCATGAGACAGACCGGGGAGGGGGGGATGCGAATCATCCTTTTCACTTCTTCCACTTTCCAACATACTAACAATACAAGTGTTACTATACTGTTAGCATTTGTTAGTACCAGGTTCCCATCAGAGTCTCCTCATTGCACAATAATCCCGAATCATAGACCGGCCAGGAGGGACCCTGATGTCTACGCGTACGCAAACACATTTCTCCTATGTGTTTTATTCCGAGTATACATCAGAGTCCACATTGATTTGTGGTTCAGCAAGATAGTTCCGGGTGAGACTCTGATGGGAAGTTAAGTGCGTGAGGCGAGGCAATCCTGATTCAGAATATTTTTTATTATATTTGTATTCAGTAATTGCCATTTTATCATGCTAAAAACTCAAAAAACAGTTTTTTTTGTTCTTTGCATGTTGTTGTTTGTGCATTTATCACCTCTTCGCGCCCAGAAAATCACAACTTTTCAGACCCAGACTGAGTACCAAATACCAGAGTTTAAAGCCGCCAACTATGCTGGCGGACGTAGTACAAGCATTATTCAGCTTCCTGATAAGGGCTTTCTGTGTCTTGGTGCCTCTTCATTGATACGATACGCTGGTCAGGTTAACCCAGCTTCAGTAACAAAAAATATACCTGTAGTATTCAGGCTTGATAGCCTGGGAAGAACTTTGTGGATAAAACGGTATTTAAGCTCAACCGTAGGCATTTCAAGAGTAATTGCAGGCATACACCCGGATACTTTTGCCACAATAACGCATTCCTTTTCCCCAATGATTAAGGTTAATGATTCAACCTTCGCCTTTGCCGGTGAAATATCCTCTTTTTATCCCTCTTACGATTCTACTTTTTTGATGACAATAGATATTAATGGAAATGTACTCTGGGCTAAAACTTATAGTACCTTTATTAATGTTACCACACTCATTAAGACAAAAGATGGGGGCTTTTTAA
>Ga0207008_10282_pt1 | contig 12234 bp, 11 predicted proteins | sample Alteio_BWMinCont_83_FD_153489 | JGI IMG/M metagenome (GOLD analysis project Ga0207008, IMG submission 153489) | Enriched cells from forest soil in Barre Woods Harvard Forest LTER site, Petersham, Massachusetts, United States -... | ecosystem: Environmental > Terrestrial > Soil > Temperate forest >... | reverse complement strand
TTAAGATGATGCGCTAATTTGCGAGGTCATCTCATGCCTATCTACACATTGAAACTCATTAACAAAAGCGAAGTTGCTCGCGAAACCATAGAATTAATCTTTGAAAAACCAGTAGGTTTAAATTTTACTGCCGGACAATATGGTGGTTTTACTCTTATTAATCCCAGTGAAAAAGATGCTGGCGGCATCACAAGACGATTTTCTATTTTAAGCACACCCAATGATAATCATCTTGCTATTACCACACGCATACAGTCGTCCGCGTATAAACGCAGTTTAACTGCATTACAAATAGGCGATGAAATTAAATTTGCCGGCCCCAGCGGTAACTTTATTTTACATCAAGAAGAGAATGTGCCAGCGGTGTTCATTGCCGGTGGAATAGGCATCACACCATTTTATAGCATGATCAAACATGCAACTCAGCAAGGAAATGCAAGATCTATTATTTTATTTTATGGTAATCAATCTCGCAACGATGCTGCGTATTTAGAAGAATTTATCCATTTACAAACAGAAAATAAAAATTTCACTTATGTGCCAACGCTAGCTTTACCGGATGAAGATTGGGAAGGTGAAACCGGCTTCATCACGCATACGCTTATTAAAAAATATATTCCTGATATATCACAGCCTATTTACTATGTCTGCGGCTCACCTACCATGGTAAACGCACTAAAAGAAACCTTGCTTGAAATGGGAATTAATGAAGAAAAAATTAAAGTCGAAGATTTTCCAGGTTATTAGGAATTCCCGCTGAAGAACACGGGAACTCCTTAAATGTTTATATGCTGCGCAAAAGCCAAGCTTTTGCTTGCACCAAGAGGGGAGAATCGCGATTCTCCCCTCTTGGATCTCCCCATCGCGAAAAGTCAGCGGAAACCGCTGTTAAATAATATTTATAGGGTATTATAAAATGGATAAACAAAATTATTTAAATTTTCTGGCCAAAGAAATCGAACAATTAAAAGAAAGCGGATTATACAAAGCAGAACGTGTTATCACCTCGCCGCAACAAGCTGTAATAAAACTACAAGATGGAACTGAAGTTATTAATTTATGCGCTAACAATTATCTGGGTTTAGCCGATCACCCTTCCCTCATTGATGCTGCTAAAGAATCGTTAGATGAATACGGTTATGGCATGTCATCCGTGCGTTTTATATGCGGAACCCAATCCATACATAAAAAATTAGAAACGCATATTAGTGAATTTCTTGGTATGGAAGATACCATTTTATATTCTTCTTGCTTCGATGCCAATGGCGGCTTATTTGAAACACTATTAAGTGAAAACGATGCGATCATAAGCGATGCACTCAATCATGCCAGCATCATAGATGGTGTCCGCTTATCAAAAGCAAAACGTTTTCGTTACAACAATAATGATATGCAAGATCTTGAAACTAAACTCATGGAAGCAAAAGATTGCCGCATCAAACTCATTGCAACCGATGGCGTATTTTCTATGGATGGCATTGTTGCCAATCTACCTGCTATTTGTGATCTTGCTGATAAATATAATGCGCTGGTCATGGTTGATGATTCTCATGCCGTAGGTTTTATGGGTAAACATGGAAGAGGCACACATGAATATCATCATGTCATGGGGCGTATTGATATTATTACTGGCACCTTGGGTAAAGCCTTAGGCGGTGCATCCGGTGGTTACACCAGTAGTCGTAAAGAAATTGTGGAATGGTTAAGACAACGCTCACGTCCTTATCTTTTTTCTAATACGTTAGCACCAACCATAGCTGCAACATCAATTACCGTGTTAGACATGCTAACCAAAAGTCATCATTTAATTACAAAGGTTCATCATAATAGTGAATATATGCGGCGTCACTTACAAGCCTTAGGATTTAAATTAGTTGATGGTGATCACCCTATCATTCCTGTCATGTTAGGCGATGCTAAATTGGCAAGTAAAATGGCTGAACTTATGTTAAATGAAGGTGTTTATGTCATTGGTTTTTCTTATCCTGTTGTTCCTCAAGGATTAGCACGCATACGTACACAAATGTCAGCAGGACATGAACAACATCATCTGGATAAAGCGATACATGCATTTGAAAAAGTGGGATTAGAATTAGGTGTCATAAAAAAATAGTTAGGAAAAATAAAAATGAAAGCACTTGTCAAAACAAAACCTGAAGTGGGAATTACATTACAAAACATTCCAGTTCCAACGTTAGGCCCTAATGATGTATTAATCAAAATTATCAAAACCTCTTTTTGCGGCACCGATGCGCATATTTACAATTGGGATGCATGGGCGGCGCAACATATACACCTACCCTTAGTTTTAGGACATGAATTTTATGGTGAAATTGTTGAAATAGGCAAAGAAGTCCAATCGTATTTTAAAATTGGCGATAGAGTATCCGGTGAAAATCATATTGCCTGTGGGCATTGTCGTAATTGTCGCGCAGGGCGAGCACATATTTGTCGTGCCAATATCAGCGTGGGGGTAACACGCCAAGGCTGTTTTAGTGAATATTTAGCGATACCTGCTCCCAATGCCTATCCTGTTCCTAAAGACATTTCCGATAATGTCGCTTCCATTTTAAATCCATTCGGAAATTCTGTTCATACTGCTTTATCCTTCGATTTAGTCGGTGAAGATGTCTTAATCACAGGAGCAGGCCCTGTTGGTGTCATGGCAGCAGCGGTTGCGAAACACGTGGGTGCGCGTCATGTTGTCGTAACAGATGTGAATGAATACCGCTTAAAATTAGCCGAAAAATTAGGCGCGACTCTTGCAATCAATCCATTAAAAACTTCTCTTTCTGATGTCATGAAACAATTAAACATGAAAGAAGGTTTTGATGTGGGTTTGGAAATGTCAGGTAATGCAAAAGCCTTTAACGACATGATAGCCCATATGAATCATGCAGGAAAAATTGCAATACTGGGTTTTTTACCTAAAGATGCAGGCATAGATTGGGGTGAAGTGATTTTCAAAGGTTTGGTGATTAAAGGTGTTTACGGCCGAGAAATGTATGACACATGGTATAAAATGATTACCATGTTACAAAGTGGTTTAGATATTTCACCTATCATTACTAATGAATTTTCTGCTCATGATTTTAAGCAAGCATTTGAGCTGATGCAGTCTGGTGAGTCGGGTAAAATCATTTTGAATTGGGATTGAGATAATAATAAATTACATCGTCATCCTGATCGCAAGGATCTGTTTAAAATTACACTAATCCTTCACGGCGCTAGGATGACTGACCTGCTAGACACAGTTAAATGAACATTCTCAAGATAATTTTTTTTCGACTGAGACGTCGCAATATGTTTAGTGTGAATGTTTAGATTTACGTGGATTATAAACTAATCCAGATTCATCATCTTTCTTATCTGTTCTAGAGTTAAAAATTGAAAATCGTGAAGTTTTTTTTGCTTCTGTACCCGTTTCGTTAATTACATTGGTATGAAACAAATCATCATTAAAACTCTTAGAGGCAGATGTACTATGTTGGACAGCTTTGCTTTTAAGAACAGCTTGCTTAGCTAAATAAAACAACATTCCAAGTCCTAATGTCGCAAAAACTTAGCGTCAAATAAAAACCTATTTTTTTATCAGGTCTCATTGCTTGCATATATTGAATTACTGATTTCTCTGCCACTAACGCTTTGGTCGCTTTATAATCCCCAGTCTTTTGTGCGACATATAACCAAGAAAAATTATTAGGGTCTTTCCATTGTGCTTTTTCCGTTGTGACTTTATGCATATCTTTCCATTCCTGATTTTCATTCCATAAATTTTTGACACGATTCTGAAAAGCAGGTTTATCATTTTTTGATGCATAAAGAGTAGTAGAAAAAATAGCTTTATCGTGGGATTTACCTAACGAACAAGCTTTAATAATTTCATCCGCGACTATTGTAGAAGGATGTGGATATTCACGTATAGGTAAAGAATTTGCTTGGGCCACATACCATTTCTCATCTTTAGCATCATATCCCAATGTAATAGCATGGTTACCTGATCTTAAAAATAATGAAATCGGATTTTGTAAAAGTGGATTATTTGCTTTTTCAGCTAACGAATTAAGATAAGTTGTTAACTCTGCTTTTGAATAAGCACCACTGAAATGCCCACAATATTCTATGCCTCCCCCAGTCAATTCAGTAGAAGGTTGAGTATATTCCAATGCGCGTTGAGATTTTTCATAATCAGTTTTAGCCTTATTACTTCCATACATAGCTTGATCAAGCTCAGGCGACTGCTCATGACAAATCGTTATTGTATCGCAAACAGATCGATATTCGTTATGAGGAGTTAAGTTAGCTTTTTGTGCATTCATTTTCTCATTTAATTGTTGAAATATCTTATCATCAATTATAATTCTTTCTTCATTTGACAGCGATTTTCTATAAGCGTCAATTGCAAGCTTTCTATTCTCAGGTGAAACCTCTTCGCCCTGAATGCCAGGAATAAATTCCATATAAACGTCGTTTTCAACTTCATTGCGCATCTTTTGATAAAGTCTTAAATCTTGTTTTTGCATATCTTGCATTTGTTATTTTAGTATTTTTCTACTTTCATTACGTATGACATTCAATTTGTCATCGGGAATACTAGGCGCATTCGCCAGGCCTTCCATCAATATCGCTTCTTTTTTTTGCGTTTATATAAAATTTACTCATATTCATATATCTTGTATTGTGTTCAGAAACTTTTCTTGATTGAATTGCGCGTACTGCATCTAAGGCATAGCCTTGACAAACACCTTCTCCCGATCTTACATTACTTAACTGATGAATTTGATCATTATCCATTTGACTCTTCATAAATTCCGTCAACCATTCTTGGACATTTGTTCTGGCAAACTCACCCTTCTTTTCATTTCTATTTTCAAGTTCAACTAATTTATCCCGTGCAGGAATAATTATCGTTCTAATTTGATTTCTTATTTCATCTTCAGAAATACTAATATTATTTGTTTTTTTTGAAGAAAAATCATTTGCCAATGCTTTTAATAAATTAATATTAGCATCTGTTTCAAGGATAAATCGTTGGTAATTTAGCTCATCATCACTAAAGTTTAATTCTTCATAAGCAGTAATAGTGTCATTAATAACTTCAATCAATTGAGACACGGCTGTGTTTGTATGAAGCATAACTTTACTCCCCATAAAGCTTTATTAGAGAATCAACAATTCCATGATTAATGATGAATCAGAAATTGATAATAAAATTATAGTGTAAATAAAGTTAATAATTGTTTTTCAACAGAATCATTGAGATACAATATAAAACGAGAAAAAGTAAGTCATCATTTTTATAACATTATCATTTAATTTCCGGTGCTGGATAATCCGGTGCTAAATCTGCCGCTAAGTTTTGCCATAGCTTCAAACTTAAATTACCCGTTGTATCCGTGGCATTTTCTTTCAAGGTATTAAATGCAATGAACACTAAATTTTTTTCTGGCAATACAGCAAACACACCACTATATCCACCAAACGCAGGATTTTGTATTAACCAATGATTGGCTACACCAAAACCCATAGCGAAATATAAATTTTCTTTATTATTTCCCTTACCAACTGTATCAGGACTGCGTAATTGTTGCGTTGATTTTTTTGATAACAAACTTCCTTTCATCCAAGCATTTGCCCATATACCTAGATCTGATATTTGTGAAACCATTGAACCTGAACTCGCCGTCCAAGATGGATCCCAAAAAGTTGCTTCTTCATAAACTTTTCTATCATTGCTAAAAGAATGTAATACAGGAGAAGGAATCGTTGCCGTGCGATTAAACACGGTATTTTGCATTGATAGCTTTTTCAAAATATGCGATTGAAATAATTCTGCAAGCGGCATTTTACTCACTTTACTTAAAATTCCACCAAGAATGACATAATCGGTATGGGTATAATGTTGATTAGTGCCGGGTGCAAAAACTTGCGGTTTCATAAAAGCATAATCAAATAGTGCTTGATCAGACCATTGTTTAAAGGGATGCGTTAACACATCATCAATAAATTTTTCATTGTATACATAATCGGGATAACCACTGGTACAATTCGCCAGCATGTTAACTGTAACATTATTTGCATTGGGTAAATTGGGATACCAACGCGCAATTTTATCATCCAAACTTATTTGTTTTTGCTCCACTAATTGCATGAGTAAAGTAGTTAACATAGTTTCCGTAACACCGCCAATACGAAAATGCATGTCAGTTGTGGCAGGGACTGCTGTCATGGAATCACCAATGGCATTGATGCTAACTGGCTTGCCATTTACCCATAAGCCGTAAATCATGCCTTTGACGGGTTTGTCTTGGAGTAAGGTTTGGATTTTTTGGTCTAGGGTGTTTTTATCGATAGCAGCATAGGTTTGAGTTGCTGCGGTAAATAAGACAAAAAAGAAAGTTAGCATCAATAATCGCATACGTTTCCTCGTAATTCGTAGGGTGGATTAGACGCGTTTTTTGCGTCGTAATCCACCATAACATAGCTTTTGGTGGATTACGACGCAAAGAACGCGTCTAATCCACCCTACACATTATTGATACTTCTGCTTCAAATAACTAAACAACGCCCTCAGAGTCATGGCTTCCCCGCCTTGAGGTCTACCCGGCCGCGGACGTAAATTCCAAGCCATCAAATCCAAATGTATCCAGGGAATATCATTAGGAACAAATTCTTTTAAAAATAATGCGGCAGTAATAGCACCGGCCGTCGGTTCGCTGGAATTATTATTAATATCTGCAATCGGGCTATTTAAATATTCACGATAGGCTTCAAATAAAGGTAGTCGCCACATGGGATCACTGTTTTTTTCACCTTGTTTAATCACATCATGAGCGAGGTTATCATGATTAGAAAATAAAGCCGGTAAATCAGTTCCCAAAGCTGTACGTGCAGCGCCGGTCAAGGTTGCGATATCAATTAATACATCGGGTTTTTCACTCACCGCTTCCGTTAAAGCATCAGCTAAAATAACTCTACCTTCTGCATCTGTGTTACCAATTTCTACTGTCAATCCTTTGCGGCTAGTAATCACATCACCAGGTCTATAAGCATTACCCGAAATGGAATTTTCAACCACAGGGATTAACACACGCAAACAAACCGGAATCTTTTCTTGCATAATCATGCGAGCTAATCCAAGAACATGGGCTGCTCCGCCCATATCTTTTTTCATGAGTGCCATATAAGCAGAGGCTTTGATATCAAGACCACCCGTATCAAAACACACACCTTTACCCACTAAAGTAACTTTAGGATGCTGAGACTCTCCCCAACGTAAATCTAATAAACGCGGTGCATCATCACTTGCGCGACCGACGGTATATATGCAAGCAAAATTATTTTGTAATAAATCTTTATCTATGATTTGAGTGAGTTTTGCCCCGCACTGTTGAGCAAGTTTTTCTACCACAGCCGAAAATTCTGATGGGCCCATATCATCGGTTGGTGTATTAATGCAATCTCTTACCAAATAAATGGATTCCACCATATTATGAATGTGTGAAATATCAATATTAGGTAAATATAATTTTGCAGGTAGTCGCGAGGGTTTTTTATACCGGGTGAATTGATAAGCACCTAAACCCCAAGCAATAGCATATGAAGTATATAGCCCATCCTCGACATCTAACTTATACAACCCTTCTGGCAATAAATTTGGTAAACAACCTACACCCCAAAAATAATCATGATTAGCGACCACACAAAGCACGCGCTCAAGTTTGCCATCAGCGGAAGGAATCATGCGACTATTTCCCGCTTCAGCTTTACACTCTGTGGTCAATAACCATTCTTTAGCAAAATTGGATTGCTTAGCTAACCAATCAAGATAATTGTTTTGAACCACGACAGAAACAATAACGGGTTGTTGCGAGGTTTCCGTGCTGAAACAAGTTAGCATTTAGCCTCCAATCATGTCTTGTGCCGGTGTGTAAGCTTGATTAAGTGCTTCAGCCACGGCTTTATAGGTTATTTTTCCTTTGGCTACATTCAATCCATTTAATAAATGTGGATTACGACTCATGGCAAGTTTATAGCCATCGTTTGCTAAAGCCAAAATAAATGGCAGTGTTGCATTATTTAATGCAAAGGTAGATGTGCGCGGTACAGCACCTGGCATGTTAGCCACACAGTAATGCACCACACCATTGACAACATAAGTTGGATTTTCATGCGTGGTGGCTTTACTTGTTTCGAAACATCCACCTTGGTCAATAGACACATCCACAATAACAGAACCGGGTTGCATAAGAGTTAACATTTCTTTAGTGACTAAACGCGGAGCGGAAGCACCGGGAATTAACACCGCACCCACGACTAAATCCGCATCTTTAACATGATGCTCTATGGCATCTATGGTTGAAAAAACTGTATTAATTTGCGAACCAAATTGCAAATCCAGGTGATATAAGCGTTCAAGTGATTTATCAATGACGACAACATTGGCACCCATGCCCATGGCAACTCTAACTGAATTAGTGCCAACCACACCACCGCCCAACACAACGACTTTTGCTGGTGTGACACCGGGCACGCCGCCTAGCAATATTCCACGGCCGCCATTTTTTATTTCTAAACTGGTCGCACCCGCTTGGATAGCCATACGACCCGCTACCTCGCTCATGGGTGCTAATAAAGGCAGGCCGCCAAATTGATTGGTTACCGTTTCATAGGCAATAGCAACACAACCTGAGGCTTGCAATAATCGTGCTTGTTCTGGATCGGGTGCTAAATGTAAATAGGTGAATAAAACTTGGCCTTCACGCAACATTTTACATTCATTCGCCTGCGGTTCTTTTACTTTAATTATCATGTCTGCTTGTTGAAAAATCTCATCTGCGGTTTCTACAATGCTAGCACCGACATTGCGATAAGATTGATCATCAAAACCAATTTTTTCACCCGCGCCTTTTTGGACCATGACGCGATGACCATGGGTCACTAATTCACGCACACTACTTGGCACTAATCCTACTCGATATTCGAAATTTTTTATTTCTTTTGGAACGCCAATTAACATGATAATTCTCCGGTGTAGGGTGGATTAGGTGCGTAGCACCGTAATCCACCGTTAATATGTTGGTGGATTACGGTGCTACGCACCTAATCCACCCTACGCATTGCCAATATTTACAACGACTCCATCCATAGTTTGTTCATACGCTGCACAAAGGTAGCTGGATCTGGCAAAGCACTGCCTTCTGCCAATACTGCCTGATCATACAAAAGATAGGTCCATTCCGCCAATTTTTCAGGTGATAATTCTTTGTGCAGGGTTTTAATGATGGCATGGTCAGGATTTAATTCGAGTATGGATTGTGATTCCGTGACTGTTTGACCGGCTGCTTTTAATAATCTTTCCATTTGTGGACCTAGCGCATTTTGATCACGCACCAAACACGATGGCGAAGTGGTTAATCGATGCGATAAACGCACTTCTTTGACTTTATCACCCAGTATTCCTTTAATTTTTGTGAGCAATTCATCGTAAGCTTGTTTTTGTTCATGCTCAACTTTTTCATCTTTTTTTATTTCTGCTTCATCTTTTGAAGACAATTCATCTAATGGTAAATCACCTTTTGCAACGGATTGTAATGCTTTACCTTCAAATTCAGGTAAATGACTGACTACCCATTCATCAATTCTATCCGTCAACAATAAAACTTCTATATTATTTTTATGAAAAATTTCAAGATGAGGACTAAATCGTGCGGCATTCGCACTATCAGCCGTAATATAGTAGATTTTAGTTTGTTTGGGTTTCATGCGTGACACATAATCAGCTAATGAAACATCTTGATTTAATTCGGTAGAATGTGTAGTTGCAAAACGCAGTAATTTACTAACCCGTTCCCTATTGGCAAAATCTTCAGCCGGCCCTTCTTTTAACACATTGCCAAATTCTTTCCAGAAAGCCTTATATTTTTCTGGTTCATCTTTGGCTAGTCTATCTAATAAATCTAAAGTATGCCTGACTAAAGCCGCACGTAATTTGGGAATGCTAGGATGATCTTGCAAAATTTCACGTGAAATATTCAAAGGCAAAGCGGTGGTATCCAAAACACCGCGCATAAATCGTAAATATTGCGGCAAGAATTGTTCGACTTTATCCATAATAAAAACGCGTTGTACATATAATTTTAATCCGTGATGACTTTCACGTTGCCATAAATCAAAGGGAGCATGATGAGGAATAAATAACAAACAACTGTAATCAATATTTCCGCCCTCAATTTTATGATGGGTCCAGGCTAAAGGATTTTCAAAATCATGGGCGATGTGTTTATAAAATTCTTGATATTGTTCATCCGAAATTTTATTTTTTGGCAGTGTCCACAATGCTGTGGCTTTATTCACCGTTTCCCATTCTGTGGTTTCTTTACCATCTTCCGTATGCTTTAACATGAGTATAGGAAGACTAAGATGATCAGAATATTTTGTAATGATAGTGCGCAAACGCCATTCATTTAAAAAATCATCTTCACCTTCTTTTAAATGTAAAATGATGTCTGTGCCCCGTGTCGCTTTTTCTACATTAGCAATGGTATATTCACCATCACCTTTTGATTCCCAGCTAACCCCGTGTTCATGACCCAAACCAGCTCGACGAGAAATAACCGTGACTTTATCTGCCACAATAAAAGATGAATAAAAACCAACACCAAATTGACCAATTAAATGTGTATCCTTTTTTTGATCTCCAGTGAGATGCGACAAAAATTCACGCGTTCCAGATTTGGCTATGGTACCTAAATTTTCCATGGCTTCATCACGGCTCATGCCTATGCCATTGTCGCTAATGGTGATAGTACGCGCTTTGTTATCGAAACTAACGCGTATGGATAAATCAGAATGTGATTCATATAAAGCAGGATCAGACAAGGCTTCAAAACGCAGTTTATCAATAGCATCGGATGCGTTAGATATTAATTCGCGCAAGAAAATTTCTTTGTTGCTGTACAGTGAATGTACAACAATATCTAGCAATTGTTTGACTTCAGCTTGAAAATTTAGCTTTTCTTGATGTGCATCTACGGTCATATCAATATCCTCCTATCGTTGGAGGATACTATATAGGCGTAAGAAAAATATTCAAGGCATGTCTTAACGCCTAATCAATCCCTTTGACAAAAAAACCGCGAGCAGTGCAAAAAGCAAAGGCGGCAAAAGTGCCGCAACGACTGTTGGTAATTGATAAACCACACTTAATTGACCCAATGCTGCATTTAAAATAAAAAATGCAAATCCAACCATGACACCCATCATCACTCTAAAACCTAGACTAGACGTGCTAAATGCACTTAACACAAAAGGAATGGCTAAAAATATCATGACTAAGGATGCTAAGGGTTGAAACACCCTCTGCCAAAAACTGTATCGGTATTCCCTAGCTTGCAAACCATTTTGTTCTAGATAATGCGAAAATTTAGCGAGTTTTGATAAAGACATTTCATTAGGATCGACCAAGCCTACGTTTAATAGATTCGAGTTCAATTTTAAATCTAAGGGTAAACTCGCCATGACCTGATTTTTGGTACGTTGATCATAAAACGAAGTTTTTACCACATTATTTAATTGCCAAACATTATTTTTATTCGCTAACGTTTCTGCATAGTAAGCAGCTAACAAATGCTGAGTATCATCAAATTGATAACGCGTCACTCCTTTCATTAATTGTCTATTCATCACATGCTGAACGTGGATAAAATTATTCTCGATATGAAACCAAATACCTGATGATGTGACAACCGCTTCACCTGGATGTTTAGCATTTTCTTTTTGTATTTCTGCTCTATAACTTAAACCGGGTCCCAACCATTCACCCATCAAACCCAGTAAAACAATTAATAATAAAGCAGCAAATAAAACACTTTGAATAATTTGGCCTATAGAAAACCCTGATGAACGCATGACGGCTAATTCACGATGTGAAGTGAGAATACTTAAACCAATCACACTGCCAAGCAGAATTAATAAAGGAGAAAAATGATAAAGATCGATAGGCAAATGCATTAAAACATAAATAAAAGAAGCACCAAAACCATAATCCCCTTCACCTAAAACTTTTGCTTCTGTGAGTAATGAAATGAGTACAAGAACACTGGTGACAATTAACGTTATCAAACCCGTGGATAAAATAATGGTTTTTATAATATAACGATCAATTATTTGTAACCACAGATGGTTATCGTTATGAAGGTATGCCGGGTGAAAATGATTATACCATTACGCAAT